>Ga0207711_10000362_pt1 | contig 48201 bp, 41 predicted proteins | sample KBSS34metaG_FD_184401 | JGI IMG/M metagenome (GOLD analysis project Ga0207711, IMG submission 184401) | Switchgrass rhizosphere microbial communities from Kellogg Biological Station, Michigan, USA - KBS S3-4 metaG (SPAdes) (version 2) | ecosystem: Host-associated > Plants > Roots > Rhizosphere... | reverse complement strand
CGACGACGACGCCGCGGTCCTCGAGGAGCGCGAGGATCGCGCGCGACTTCTCCGAATGCACGTCGAGGCTCTCGAGCGCGCGCTCGGTCTCGGCGTTCGAGAGCTGGGTGTCCGGGTCCGGAACCGGCAGGAGCGCCCGGGTCACGAACGCGACGTGGTTGATCATGTCCATGCCTGCCTCGACGGCGTGGACGGCCCCGATGCCGAACGGGATGTGGCCCGTCACGGTCAGGCCCTGGGCGTGCGCGGCCTTCGCGAGCGGCGCGATGAGCTTCGGGTCGAGGCTCTGGTAGATCTTGACCTGCGAGCAGCGCGCGTCCTTGAAACCGGCGAGGAGCGCGGGGATCCCGGCTTCATCCCGCAGCCGGGAGGTCCCGATGCTCGCGGGGCCCTCGCCGTCGACGAAGCAGGCGAGCAGGATGCGCGGCCCGAGCCCCTTGCCGGCGTCGATCGTGTCGCGCACGGAGGTGATGAAGTCGGTCTCGTTGCCGCAGTCCCGCACCGTCGTGACGCCGGAGGCGAGGTAGACGGGCCCCCACTCGACCTGCTCGAAGTGCGCGTGCATGTCCCACAGGCCCGGGACGATCGTCCTGCCCGCGAGCGGAACGCGGCGGGCGCCGGAGGGGATCGAGACGCGCGAGGCCGGTCCGGCGGCGGCGATGCGGCCGCCCTCGACGACTACGACGGCGTCGCGGACGGGAGCGGCTCCCGTCGCGTCGATCAGCGTGGCGCCGGTGTAGGCGACCGGGACCTTCTCGATGGTAGGAGCTCCGCGCTGCGACTGCTCGCCCAGCGCCGCGATCCCGTCCGCGGCGGCGCTCCTCACGAACGCCGACAGCCCGTCCTCGAAGCCACGGCGGATCGCCTCGAAGTGATCGAACTCCGCGTCGACGCCCTTGTAGGCGACGAGCCGGCCGTCTCCGTCGATCCAGAACGTCTCGCGTCCCCACACGCGGCCGGTCAGCGCGTAGCGCTCCATCCGGTGCGGCTTGCCGTCGTCGCCGGCGATCTCCTCGCTCCCACGCGACTCGATCACCGCCTCGCCGGCCGGGTAGAGGGGAATCGCGTGAGGGCGGCCGTGCGTCGACCAGTACCGCCAGAGCAGCTCCGTCACGATCACCGGCGCGTAGACGCTCCCGACGAAGAACTCCCGGGGCGCGGGCTCGACGCGCGTGGATCCGCTCCGGTCGATCGTGATGCGGCCCGCTCCCTGCGGCGCCTCGACGCGGTCGTCCACGGTCGTGCTGCGCGAGCTGGAGCCCCAGACCGCGAAGCGGCGCGGCGTCCCGTCTTCCGCGAGGGCGAGGGTCGCGGCGAGCGGGACCGAGGTGCTGCGGTCGGTGAACGCGAAGGTCGACCGGATCTCGCGGGAGCCGTCGGGGTGGGTGACGATCAGGGACCGCTCCATCCCGATGGGCTGCTGGAACTTGTGGAGCCGGAAGACCGCGACGTCGCGCGCGTCCGCGGCCTCGGGCGTCGGGGCCAGGCGGACCAGGAGAGAGAAGGCGAGGAGAAGTGAATTCATGGCAAGGGCGGATCCTAGCAAGCCGGGTCTTGCCCATCGATATCGATCTTCTATATAACTCGCGCATGGCGACGCCGACGCGGCGCACGGAGCTCTTGAAGGGGACCCTCGACCTGCTGATCCTCCGCACCCTCGCGCTCGAGCCGCGCCACGGGCTCGCGATCGCGGAGCGCATCGAACAGATCACGCGCGGCACCTTCGTCGTCAAGCCCGGCTCGCTCTTTCCGGCGCTCCACCGTCTCGAGCAGGACGGGGCGATCGCCGGCGCGTGGGGCGAGTCGGAGAACGGATACCGCGTCAAGACGTACCGCCTCGAGCCCGCCGGGCGCCGGCAGCTCGAGCGCGAGACCGAGCAGTGGAAGAGGATCGTCCTCGCGATGGGGCAGGTGCTGGACGCCACCTAGGGGCGTACGCGCATGCGGATCCTCAGCCGCCTCGCCAGCCTCCTTCGCACGCTGTTCCGCGGCCGGCGCCAGGACGCCGATCTCGACGACGAGGTGCGCGGATATCTCGAGGAGCTCACGCGGAAGAAGATCGGCGAGGGCCTCGACCCGGAGGCCGCCCGTCGGGCGGCCTGGATCGAGATGGGCGGCGTCGAACCGGTCAAGGAGGAGGCGCGCGGCGCCCGGGTCGGCGTGGGCGTCGAGACGACGCTGCGGGACGCGCGCTACGCGTGGCGCAGCCTCTGGAGGTCGCCGGGCTTCGCGCTCGCGACGGTCCTGACGCTCGGCGTCGGGATCGGGGCGAGCACCGCGATCTTCAGCGTCGTCGACGCGATGCTGCTCTCGCCGCTGCCGTACCGGGACTCGTCGCGGCTGACGTTCGTCTGGTCCGACATGACCGAGGCCGGCTATCCGCGCGCGCCGCTCTCGGGCCCCGAGCTCGGCGACCTCCGAACCCGCGCGACGCTCTTCGAGGGATTCGGCGCGATCTGGGCCAACAGCGCCGCGCTGACGGGAGACGGCGAGCCGCAGCGGCTGCGCGTCGGGTTCGTCACGACGGACTTCTTCACGGTCCTCGGCGCGGGCGCGGCGCTCGGCCGGACGTTCGCGGCCGAGGACGAGGCGAAGGGCGCGCCTCCGGCGATCCTGCTGAGCGCGGCGCTCTGGCAGCGCCGGTTCGGCGGGGATCCGGGAATCGTGGGCCGCCGCGTCGTCGTCAACGGACGCCCGACGACGGTCATCGGCGTGATGCCCGCCTCCTTCCGCCTGCTGCTCCCGACCGATTCCTCCGTTCCGGACGACCTCGAGGCGTTCCTCCCGTTCCGCCGCGGCCTGACGGAGAGCGAGCGCGGCCAGCAGTACCTGCGCGTCGTGGGACGGCTCAAGCCCGGCGTCACGCTCGCGCAGGGGAGGCGCGAGATCGACGGCATCGCGGCGCGGATCTCGAAGGAGTTCCCGGAGTACGGCAGCGCGGGCCGGCGCTACGACACGGTCTCGCTGCACGCGGACGGCGTGCGCGAGATCCGGCCGACCCTGCTCGCGCTCTTCGCCGGAGTCGGCATCCTGCTCCTCATCACGTGCGTCAACGTGGCCGGCCTCCTCGCGGCGAGGGCCGCCGCGCGGCGCGAGGAGATTTCCTTGCGGATCGCGCTCGGCGCCGGGCGGCTCCGTCTGTTCCGGCAATGCCTCGTCGAGGGAATCGTGCTTGCGCTGCTCGGCGCGTGCGTCGGCGTGGCCGTGGCCCGCGCGGCGCTCCTCGCGCTCGTCGCCGCGAGGCCCGAGAGCCTGTCACGGATCGCGGCGGCCACGATCGACGGGCGCGTGCTGGCGTTCACCGCCGGCACCGCGCTTCTCTGGGGCGTCCTCCTGTCGCTCGCCCCGCTCGCCGAGGTCCTGCGCACCGCGACCGCGGCGGGACTCAAGCGCGCGGGCCAGCGCGCGCAGACACGCACCCGGACCGTCCTCGTGGCGGTCCAGGTGGCGCTCGGCGTCGTGCTCGTCGTGGGCGCCGGGCTCGTCGCGCGATCGTTTGTCCGCCTGCAGGGCGTCGATCCGGGCTTCGCTCCGGACCACGTCCTGTCGTTCCGACTGGGCCTCGTCGGGGCGCGCGACGGGGACCCGCACGCGTTCAACGCGTTCGGCCGCACCTTCGAGAAGGAGGTCGCGGCCCTCCCGGGAGTCACGGCCGTTGCGGCGGTCAGTCACCTGCCGTTCGACCACATCCCCAACTGGGGAGGGCCCTACCTCGCGACGCCCGGTGCCGACGAGACGACGGCGCCCATGGCCGACTACCGCGCCGTGACGCCCGACTTCTTCGCCGCTGCGGGCGCGCACCTCGTCGCGGGGCGCGCCTTCACCGAGGCGGACGACGAGAACGCCACGCCCGTCGTGATGGTCGACGAGCGGCTCGCGAGACTGACGTGGCCCGGTCGCAGCGCGATCGGCCGGCGGCTCGGCCTCGACCCTCAGTCGAACGGTCACCCGTCGACCTGGGCGACCGTCGTCGGCGTGGTGCGCCACGTCCGGCACACGAGCCTCCTGGAGGAGGTCCGCGAGCAGGTCTACTTCCCGCAGCGGCAGATCAACCGCAACCCCGTGGCGTACCTCGTGCGGACGCGCTCCGATCCGGCGGCGCTCGCCGCGCCCATCCGCGGCGTTCTCGCGCGGCTCGATCCGTCGCTGCCGATCTCCGAGGTCCGCCTGCTCGACGGCTACGTGACGGCCGCGCGCGGCGCCCAGAGGTTCACGATGATCCTCGCGACGGCGTTCGCCGCGGTGGCGCTCCTCCTGGCGTGCATCGGCCTGTACGGCGTCGTCGCGTACGCCGTGGCGCAGCGGCGGCGCGAGTTCGGCGTGCGGATGGCGCTCGGAGCCCTGCCGTGCCAGGTGCGCGGGCTCGTGCTCCGCGACGGGATGCGGATCGCGGGCGTCGGGCTGGCGCTCGGGATCCCCGCGGCGCTCGCGGCGTCGCGCCTCCTGCGCTCGCAGCTCTTCGGCGTCACGCCGCGCGATCTCGCGAGTTACGGGATCGCGGTCGGGATCCTCGCCTTCGCGGCCGTCGGCGCGTCGTGGTTCGCCGCACGCCGCGCGACCTCGGCGAGCCCGCTCGAGGTGCTGCGGGCGGAGTAGCGGCGTCGCATCAGCCTGCGTCCCGGGGTCGACCGCCGTCAGCCACCCTCGCGTTCAGTCACGGGATCCCTCGCTGCGCTCGGGATGACAGGCATGAGGGACGACAGGCTTGGGACGGGAACACGCCGTCATCCCGAGGAGCGGAGCAGAGCGAGCGACGAGGGATCCCGTGCGCAACAGCCACCGACGCGTTCAGTGACCGGATCCCGAGAACGCGCTCCCCGTCACTCCCACCAGTACTTCGTCCGCTTCCTCTCCCGCGACCCCGTCTCGTTCATCGTCGCCGCGTCGTAGAGGCGCCCGTTGACCATGGTCCACGTGACCTTCTCGGACTGGCGGATGTCCTGGAGCGGATTCCCCTCGATGACGACGATGTCGGCGAGCTTGCCGGCTTCGAGCGTGCCGAGATCGCGGTCCATGCCGAGGGTGCGCGCGGGATTCGCCGTGGCGCAGCGCAGCGCCTCGTGCGGCGAGAGTCCGCCCTGCGCCAGCATCCAGAGCTCCCAGTGGAGTCCCAGGCCCTCGCGCTGGCCGTGCGCGCCCGTGTTGACGAGCACACCGTCCCTGTCGAGGCCCGCCGCGATGCGGGCCTCGTTGAAGTGGTTGAACTCGTCGTCGGGCGCCATCGTGCGGCGGCGCGAGCGCGGGTCGAGGACGAAACGCGGCACGAACTTCGACAGCCGCGGGTTCTCCCAGACGTTCGTCTTCTGGTACCAGTACTCCTCGCCGAAGAGCCCGCCGTACGCGACGAGAAGCGTGGGCGTGTAGGCGACGCCCCCCGGCGGCCACAGCGCGTGGACGTCGGCGTACGCATTGGGGACCGGGATCGTGTGCTCGACGGTCGTGTGCCCGTCGACGACCATCGTCATGTTCAGCTCGAAGAGCGAGCCGCCCTCCGGAACGACCATCATCTGGACCTCGCGCGCCGCCGCCAGGATCTGCTGGCGCTGCTCGCGGCGCGGCTGGTTGTAGCTCTTGACCGAGAACGCGCCGACCGCCTTCAACCGGCGCAGGTGCGCGAGCGCGTCGTCGAGGGAGTCGATCTCGGCCTTGAAGTCGCCCGCGGCGCCGTAGAGGATCGTCCCGGTCGAGAAGATGCGGGGCGCGCGCATCAGTCCGGCGCGCGCGAGCTCGGCCGCCGCGAAGACCTCGCCCGTGTCGTTGCTGGGGTCGTGGACGGTCGTCACGCCGAACGCGAGCGACGCGTCGCTGTGCCAGTTCTGCTGCGGCAGGATCTCGTCGCCCCCGCCGAACGCGCCGTGGTAGTGCGCGTCGATGAATCCCGGAAGGACGGTTTTCCCCGTCACGTCGATCGTCCGGGCGCCCGCCGGGATCGCGACGGATCCCTTCGTACCGACCGCCGCGATTCGGTTCCCCCGGACGACCACGACGCCGTCCTCGATGACCTCGTCGCCCTTCATCGTCACGACGCGGCCGCCCGTGAACGCCAGCGTCGAGGTCGGCTCGTCGACCGGGGCCGTGAAGCCGATGTCGACGCCCCTGGCCGGCGGCTCCGGCAGCTTCTCGGGGGCGCCCGGGAGGAACGCGAACGCCTCCTTCAGGTCGCGCTCGAAGAGCTGCGGGCCGACGGCCCAGTAGAGCCGCGTCGAGTCGCCCGAGAAGTGGAGGTACTCGCCCGCGTCCCTCGAGACGCGCGTCAGCGGTACGGCCTTGCTCTTCGGGCCGACGTCGACGCGGCGTCCGGTCTCGACGAACGGCGTCACGTAGGCGTTGAAGCCCTCGCGGAACGCGAGCCATCGGTTGTCCGGCGAGATCTCGAACTCGGTCGCGAGCTCGGAGAGGTAGTACTCGTGGGGGTCCGACCCGTCGAGCTTGATCGACGCGAGGACACGCTTCTCCGGCGCGATCTGATCGCCGCCGCCCTCCGTCTTCACGAAGTACACTCGGTCGTTCGCCTTGCCGAAGCGCGGCGACGCGCCGCTCTCCGTGACGAGCGACGGCTTCCCGCCCGAGGCGGCGACGACGTAGAGGCCGGGATCCGAGGACCACGCGTCCGACCGCAGGTATCCGCCCGTGTCCTTCCGGTAGACGATCCTCGAGCCGTCCGGCGAGAAGACCGGGTCCAGGTAGTGGCCGGGCTTCTCGGTCACGAGGCGCGACGCGCCGTCGCCTCCGGCCTTCCCGGCTTTTCCCGTGGCGGAAACCGTCGCGATCCGGATCGAGCCGAGCTTCTCGTCGTTCCAGGTCGAATAGACGATCGACTTCGAGTCGCGCGACCACGAGGGCATGTACTCGAAGTCGTCGGTCTGCTTCGTCAGGCGGCGCGGCGCGCCGTTCGGGAGATCCTTCACGTAGACGTGGCCGAGCGCCTGGTACGCGACGCGGCTCCCGTCGGGCGAGACGGAGACCCAGCGCAGCATGCGGACGGGAAAGGAGGCGCCGTCCGGCGCGGAGGCGGTTTGCACCCGCGGCGATTCCGACGCCTGCATCAGGCCCGTCAGCACGTCCACGCCGAAGCGCACCGCGCGCGCGGTCTTGCGCGAGTCGCGCACGTGAAACGGGATGTCGGTGACGTTCGCGGCAGAGGCCGCATCCCTCTTGCCCGCGACGTCGACCCGCTTGATCTTCCCGCCGGCCCACAGGACGATCGACTTCGAGTCGGGCATCCACGCTATCCCCGGATAGAGGCCCTGCACCGCCCAGGTCTCCTGCATGTCGCGCTCGAGCCCGTCCCAGATCGGCCGCTCGACCCCCGACTCGAGGTCCTTGACGAAGAGCGTCGACTTGTAGCGGATGCGGCGGACGAACGCGAGCGATTTGCCGTCGGGGGACGGCGTCGGCCGCACGGAGCCGCCCGGCCCGGTCACGAAGTCGACGATCTTGCCGGTCTCGCGGTCCAGCCGCTTGATGACGTAGATCTGCCCGTTGGGGTTCTTGTTGTACTCCCAGATCTTCCCGGGCGTCGTGTCGGAGGACCAGTAGAGGTAGCGCCCGCCCGGGTCGGTCGAGAACGCCGGCTCGCCGTCGTCCTTCTGCTCGGTCGCACGCTTGGTCATCTGCAGGCCCTCGCCGCCGGTGCGGTGATAGAGCCAGATCTCACCCGCGCCGAGCGAGCGCGTCCCGGTGAAGTGCTTGCGCGCCGCGATGAACTGCGAGTCCGGCGTCCAGGCCGGGCTGTTGGGGAGACGGAACGACTCCTTGGTCACCTGCTGCGGGTTCTTGCCGTCGCGTCCGATGATCCAGACGTTGTCGCCGCCGGAGCGGTCGGAGGTGAACGCGATCCACTTTCCGTCGGGCGAGTAGCGCGGCTGCATGTCCCACGGGATCCCGGAGGTCAGCGCGTGCGCCTCGCCGCCTCCGATCGGCAGCGTGTAGAGGTCGCCGAGGAAGTCGAAGACGATCTCCTTCCCGTCGGGCGAGACGTCGAGGGACATCCACGTTCCCTCGGTCGCGTCGATCGGGACGTTCACGTCGAAGGGATACGGCGGGTTCGCCACGTCCCACTTCGGCTTCTCCTTCTCTTTCTCCTTGTCCTGCGTCGCCTCCGTGGGGGGCGGCGCGCTCGGCGGACGGTCGATGGGTGCCGGCGGCTTGGGCTTCTGCTGGCCGAAGAGCGGAAGTCCGACGAGGAGCAGGGCGAGGGCGAGAATCTTGCGCATCCGGAGTCCTTTCGCGGCAAAAGGCCGCGGGGATTCTAGCCGGGTCGGGGCGCCGGGAAACGCAGGGGCGGGGCTCGTCCCCGCCCGTCCCCGCCGGGCGGCCGCGAGGCCGCCCCTGCGCAGGATGGATCCCGGCGTCTAGCTCGCGGCGGGCATCCTCCGGGCCGCGGGAGAGACGCGCTGGAGCCGGCGCGCCTCGCGCACGCGGGCGGGGCTTCCCAGATCCTCCCAGACGACCCCGTGGATCGCGAGCACCGCGAGCGCGTGCGGCTTCTTCGTGAGCACGTCCCGCGAGAAGTCGGCATGGGCGAGGCGCGCGTACAGTCTCTCCGCCGCCTCCCGCTCGCTCGGCGAGCCGAGCGCGGCCCAGATCTCGAGGAAGGAGTCCACGAGGTCCGGCTGCGCGATCGCGAAGAGGAACAGGAGCTCCTCGAGCTGGCCGACGACGACGGAGGTGTTCCAGAGGCTCGACCCCTGGAACAGCTCCCGCGCGGCGTCCGCCGCGGGCTTCTCGACGAATCTCGCGACGCGGTGCAGGTCGCGCCACCCCCCGATGAGAGGCTCGGCCGGCTCGATCCAGCCGTACTCCGTCTCCGGGCGCGTCGGCGTCGTCCCGAGCAGCACGACGAGGTTCTCGTGCGCCTCGACGACGCCGACGGCGACGCGCGCGTGCAGCGCGAAGGCGTGCTCGTCCGAGATCCAGTGGTCCGACGGGAGGATCACGACCGGCGCGTCGGGCGTGCGCGAGGCGATGCGGAGGAGCCCGTAGAGGACGGCCGTCGCGGTCCCGCGGTTTCCGGGCTGGACGACGAGGGAGGACGGGTGCGTCTCCGAGAGGATGTCCGCGTAGTACGCCTCGTGATGGCTCGAGAGCAGAAAGAGAATGTTCTCCGGCGGCGCGATCCCCGCCGCGCGGCGAGCCGTCTGGACGAGCAGGGGCTCCTGGCCGACCAGCGCGCAGAACTGCTTGGGGCGATCGTCGCCGGCGAGAACTCGCGTGACCGGGCGCAGGCGCGCGCCGTCGCCGCCGGCCAGGATCAGGACGCGGGCGCCCTCCCGTTCGCCGAACGGTTCGAGCCGGTCGGATCGGCTCTCCGGGCTCGCGAACGGATCGAGACGGTTGCGAGTCGTCGCCGGCGCTTCGGTCGTGGGCATGTTCCCCCCTCTCGAAGATACGGATCCCTGGAGGGATCCATTACCCCGGCAGCCGTTTCCGCCGCGCCTGTGTATTAATGTCGCCGCATGATCCTCTCGGCGCTTCTCCTCCTCGCTCAGGCCGCGTCGGCTCCGCACACCGGCAGCGCCGCGGGGCCGCTCGCGTTCACGCACGTCACCGTGATCGATCCCGCGAACGGTGCGCTGCGGAGGGACGCGACCGTCCTCGTCGAGGGCTCCCGGATCTCCGGCGTCCGGTCCGACTCGGCGACAGGAACCGTCGCTCTTCCCGAGGGCTCCCGGGAAATCGACGGGCGCGGAAAATTCCTGATTCCCGGCCTCTGGGACATGCACGTCCACACGCTCTTCGGCGACTGGGTGCCCGGCGGCCGGGAAGTGATCCTGCCGCTGCTGCTCGCCAACGGCGTCACGGGCGCGCGAGACATGGGAAGCGATCTGGAGCCGATCTTGCAAGCGCGAGAGGCGACGGCGCGGGGAACTTGGATCGGTCCGCGGCTGGTCGTCTCGGGACCGATGCTGGATGGGCCGAAGCCGCAGTTCCCCGCGTCGATCGCCGTCTCGACGCCGGAGGACGGGCGCCGCGCCGTCGCGATGCTCCAGGGCCGCGGCGTGGACTTCATCAAGCTGCAGTCGCTCGTTCCGCGCGACGCCTACTTCGCGATCGCCGACGAGTGCCGCAAGCGCGGCATCTCGTTCGTCGGCCACGTGCCGGACGCGATTCGCGCCTCCGAGGCCTCGGACGCCGGACAGAAGAGCTTCGAGCACCTGATCGGCGTGTTCGAGGGAAGCACGCCCGCCGCATTCGAGGACGAGCTGCTGAAGGGACCGAAGGGACCGGCGAAGTTCCTGGCGGGCTACGACGCGGGACGGGAGGCCGGGCTGATCGCGCGGCTCGCGAAGAACCGTACCTGGCAGTGTCCGACGCTGCTCTGGGAGTACGGAGGCTGGCTCGTCGACGTCGTCGACGTCGCGAAATATCCCGAGCTGCGCTACGCGCCGGCGGCCTGGCGCGAGAAGACGTGGCCGCGCTTCAAGGCCGACATGGTCAAGAGCTACATCACGGACCCGCTGCCGGTGCGGGAGAAGTGGGTCGAGCACGAGCTCGGCATCGTCGCGCGGCTCCACGGGGCCGGCGTGCCGATGCTCGCGGGGACCGACGCGCCGCCGGGCGTCGGCGTCGTGCCGGGCATGAGCCTCCACCGCGAGCTCGCGCGGTTCGTGGCGGCCGGCTTCTCACCACTCGAGGCGCTGCGGACCGCGACGATCAACCCCGCGACGTTCCTCGACAGGACGAAGGACTTCGGGTCGGTCGAGACCGGCAAGATCGCGGACCTCGTGCTGCTCGACGCCAACCCGCTCGACGACATCGCAAACACGACGAAGATCGCCGCCGTCGTGGCGAACGGTCGACTCCTCTCGCGCGCGGACCTCGACCGCATCCTCTCCGACGTCGAGGCGTGGGCCCGGTCTCACTGAGCCGGGCGTAGAGCGGGTCCGGTCCTCGCCGGTTACGCCGTTTTCGGCGAGGACATCTTGCGGACGATCCACGTGAGGACCACTGCGCCGAGTGTCGCCACGAGAATCGTGTAGATCATTCCGCCCTCACCCGAGAACCCGAGGAGTCGCATCAGGAAGCCGCCGATCAGCGCCCCGATGAGGCCGATGATGATGTCCATGAGCGCGCCCTTGCCCCCGCCGCCCATGATCCTCCCGGTGAGCCAGCCGGCGATGAGACCCACGATGAGCCACCAGATGATTCCCATACCTCAAGCCCTCCTCGACATGCGGGACATCAGAAGCGCCAGGGCCCCCGCCCCGATGCTCTTCACGAGAGTGGGGTGCTGCGCGTAGAAGCTCGCGGCCTGATCCACGATCGTCGGGTTCTTCGTCGCCGCCTTCTGCGCGAGGACCTGGACGTCCTGCGGCGAGACCTGCTGCGCCTGCTGCGGCGTCACCTGGACGTTCTCGCCTCCCGAGGCCACGTTCGCGGCGAGTCCGCCGAGCCCGGCCTGCGCGAGGAGCTGTCCCGCGTTGGGGCCGAGCGCGCGGAGGATCTGGTTGAGCAGGCCGGCCTTCTGCGTCGGATTGGAGTTGTTGAAGAGGTTGGAGAGCATCTGCTCGAACGGCGGCGTCTCGGGCGAGTTGAAGACGTGGGTGATTCCGTTCGAGAGCTCTCCCTGGGGCAGCTCGTGCGCTACCCGATCGTAGGTGGAGTGAACTTCGTCGTCGGTGGCCTGCCCCGTCTTGAACTGGTTCGCGAGCTGGCCGAGCTGGTCGAGAAGACCCATGTCTGCCTCCCCAGGCGAAGAATGTCGCCTCTGGAGCGGATCCTATGCGGATCCCGTGCCCGGCGCGATTGCCCGAAAGGGAGGATACCGGGAGCGGAGGCGGGGTCCTACCGGAGCATTTCCTCCAGCTCCGGGAACTTCTTACCTGTCATCTCCCATCTCAGCAGCGAGGCCGGAATCAGGCCGCGGGCGTTGAAGTCGTCCATGAAGGCCTTCATCCGGAACTCGCTCCCGAGCTGCGCCCGTTTCTCGGCCAGGAGCTTCTCGATTTCGATCTTGCCGATCAGGTAGCTCGTCCCGTACCCGGGCTGCTGGAGGTAGAGGTGCTGCTCGTCGCGCACGAGCTTGCCGTTCATGGAGAGCCAGCCCCGCGGGGTGGTCGCGCAGGCGAAGGCGGAGGCCTCCTCGAGGGTCATGCGGTTGCTCTGCATGAAGAGCTCCCCGAGCGCGCGCGCCGCCCGCTCGGCGACGAGGATGTAGACGAGCTCCCGCGAGCGCGGCCGCGCGTCGAACATCCCGGCCTGCATCATGAGCTCCTCCCAGCCGGTCGCGTGGCCCTCGGTCCGCGTGTTGAAGATGTTGTAGAGCAGCACCTCGCGGCGGATGGGGCTCGCGGGCGGCTCGTGGACCTGGAACGCCTTGTCGAACCAGTGGTAGCCGTGCGTGCGCATCACCTCGGGGTCGCGGTAGTCGACCTCGCTGAAGAACTCGCGCGGCGGCGGCGAGTAGCTGCCGATGCGCGCGCGCAGCGCCGGATCGAGGTAGTCCTTGACCGTCAGGACGTCGTGGTCCTTGAGGAAGGCCATGTACGCGGTGACGCCGGAATTGAAGGCCTCGTCGTACTCCGCGGCGTTCGAGGCGACCGGCTCCTGGACCGGGAGCTTCGCGTTCTTCAGCTCCTCCATCGCGAGGAGCGCGTGCGCGCGCGCGAGCTCGCGCTCCATGAGCGCGACCTCCTCGGCCCAGGTGTACGGGACGAGCTGCACGTGCTTCAGGTACCAGTCGTAGTTCTCGACGCCGATTCCCGACGGTCCCGTCTTCGACGCCGCCTTCCCGTCGAGCCAGGCGGCGAAGTCGTCGGTCGCCTTCCGCGCCGCGGCGGCGTCGGCCGCGAGCACGGAGCCGGCGCCGGTCAGCTTCGCCGCGAGCCTCGCGAGCTCCGCGCTCTGCGCACGGATCGCCTTCGCCCCGTAGACCCACAGATCATGGCCGTTGCCGACGAGGTTGACCTTCGCCTGCGCGAGGAGGGCCGGGATCGCACGCAGCCTCGGCCTGATCGCGGCGGCGTCGTCCGCCGAGAGCGGGAACTTGTACGACCAGAGCTCGACCGCGCCGAGCGCGAACGGTCCCTCGCGCGCCGGCTGGTCGCTCTCCTCGGAGAAGACCGTGACGTAGAACGCCGGGTTGTTCGCCCACGGGCGGAGCACGCGGTGGTCGAAGTCGAGGCCGTTCAACTCGGCGCGGACGATCTGGTAGTCGACCTGCTGCGGGATCGGCCAGCCGCTCGGGTCGATCGCGGCGAGGCGCGCCTTGTAGGCCTCGAGCTCCTTCTGCTGCGCGCCCATCGCGCCGGGGCTGTAGTGCGGCAATCCGTCGACGACCTTGGGCTTCTGGAACGCGCGCCAGTCCTTGAAGAAGGAGACGAGGTCCTCGTAGCGCGAGGAGGGCGGCGACGGCGCCGCGGCACCGGCTGCCGCGAGAAGAGAGAACATCACCGGCAGAATCGCCCAGTCGCTTGCCATCATGCACGGATCTTATGCGACGCCGATCCGGGGACGCGCCCGCCGGCCCGCCTCGCCTCGCCTCGCGTCGCTCAGCCGATTCCGCCTCCCTCGCCCGCAGGAGCCGCGCGCGAGCTCTCCTCGGACTCGATCGCGCCCTCCTCGCGGCGGGCCTCGACGAGGCCTCCGTGTCCGCGAGGAAACCCGTACCAGCCGGCCGCGAGGACGAGCGCGAGCACGACGATCGCGCTGGCGAGGCTGATGCGGATGCCCTCGACGAAGTCGCCGTCGGCCGCGGCGAGGATAGCGCGCTCGGTCGCGGGGTCGGCGTGCCGGATCGGCCGGCCGGGCCCGATCTCGGCCGCGTAGGCGCGGGGATTGGCGTTGCCGATGATCGCGTCGGCGACCTCCCTGCGCTCGGTGGGATCGGGCAGGGAAGTCGCGAGGTGCTCGCTGAGCGTGAGCGTCAGCGAAGCGGCGAGCACGGACCCGAGGACGGCGAACCCGACCGTCGATCCCAGCGCGCGCTGCGCACTCATGATCCCGGAGGCCATGCCGGCGCGCTCCGGCGGCACGGAGGTCATCGCGAGCGAGGTGATCGGCGTCAGGCACAGCGCGCTGCCGAGCGCCGAGACCATCAGCCCCAGGACGACGACCGGCGTGGCTCGGGCCATCCCCGCGATCATCACGAGGAAGCCCGTGATCTGGCACGCGAGCCCGAGGAGGATGAGCCGCCGCGCCCCGGACGCCGCCATCCACTTCCCGACCCGGAGCGAGACCGCGGTCTGGACGAGGCTGTAGGGCAGAAGGATCAGCCCGGCCTGCACCGGGTCGTACCCGCGGACGTTCTGCAGGAGCTGCGTGATCACGAGCAGCATCCCGTAGACGGCGAAGAGCACCGCGAAGATCGTGACGATGGCGAGCGAATACGTTCGATCGCGGAAGAGCGTCAGGTCCATCATCGGGTCCGCGCTCTGGCGCTCCACGCGGACGAAGGCCGCGAGCCCGACCGCGGCGATCGTGAACAGGGCGAGGATCTTTGCCGAGAACCATCCGGCGTGCGGTCCCTCGATCACCGCGAACGCGAACGCGCCCACGGCCGCGACGAAGAGCAGCTGCCCGGCCGCGTCGAACGTGCGCGGCCGTGTGTCGCGCGACTCCTGGACGAAGAGCCGCGTCAGGACGAGGACGGCGAGCCCCACCGGCACGTTGACCAGGAAGATGATCCGCCAGCCGCTGCGCTGGACGAGGAAGCCGCCGAGCGTCGGACCGATCGCGAGGGCCGTCGAGGCGATCGCGGTCCAGATGCCGATCGCCCAGGCCTTCAGCTTCGGGTCGGGGAACGTCGCCGAGACGAGCGCGAGCGAGGTCACGTTCACCGTCGCCGCGGCGACGCCCTGGATCGCCCGCGCGCCGTTCAGGACGTCGATCGATCCGGCGAGCCCGCAGGCGATCGAGGATGCGGTGAAGAGCGCGATGCCGAAGAGGTAGACGCGCCGGCGCCCGAGGAGGTCGGCGAGCGTGCCCGCCGACATGATCGCGACCGCCATGCCGAGGCTGTAGGCGGTCACCACCCACTGCAGCCCCGACTCGCCGACGCGGAAGTCCGTCTGGATCGACGGCAGGGCCACGTTCACGATCAGCGCGTCGAGGTAGATCATGAACAGGCCCAGGCCCGTCGCCGCGAGGGTGAGGCGCTGCGTACGGGTCATGACCGGGGCCTCCGTGATCGGCTCGAAGGGACTACGGCGCCGACACCACCGGCAGCTCGACGAAGCTCGCGCCGTAGATGCGCTGGGTCGCCTTCCTGTAGTCGCCGGGCTTCGCCCAGAAGATGTTCTCCACGAACGTCTGCGGGTTGCGGTCGTACAGCGGGAACCAGCTCGACTGCACCTGCACCATGATGCGGTGGCCCGGCAGGAAGACGTGGTTCGCCGTCGGCAGCGTCCACTTGTAGAGGAGCGGCTTGTTGGCCTCGATGGGTTTCGCGGCCTCGAGGCTCTCGCGGTAGCGGCCGCGGAAGATGTCGGCCGAGATCATCAGCTGGTACCCGCCCATCTCGGGGTGGCCCGCGACCTCGTCGGGATAGACGTCGATGACCTTGACGACCCAGTCGGAGTCGGTGCCGGAGGTCGACGCGGTGAGGTTGACGACGGGTTGGCCGGCGATCTTGACCGGCGCGGTCAGGAGATCGGAGGTGAAGACGGCGACGTCGGTCCGTCCGGAGACCCCGCGCTGGTCCGACACGAGCCAGGGCGCCCAGTTCTTCTCGAGGGACGGGCGACCGTTGAACGGCACGGGCCGGGCGGGATCCGAGAGGAATTCCTGATACGAGGTCTCCGCTCCGGCGAGTGCGACAGGGTTCGTCCCGAGGATCGCCTTGCCATTCGCGGCGAGCGAAAGCGGCGTCGCCTTGACCGTGCAGCCGCCTCCGTCCGTACAGCCCGATGGCCACGACTTGAGCCGCCGCCACGCGTTGGTCCCGGTCTCGAACGCGTAGACGGGCGAGATGTCGCCGTCCGCCTTCGGTGCGCCGTCCTTGAGGTAGCGAGCGAGAAACGGCGCGAGGATCTCGCGGCGGAAGTAGAGGCCGGTGTCGCTCCCGAAGTGGAGCGCGCCGAGCGTGCTGCCGTCGTGGATCTCCTGTCCGTGGTGCCACGGTCCCAGGACCAGGTAGACCATGTCGTTGCCGCTGTCCTTGGGCTTGATCGCCTTATACACCGCGGGCGCGCCGTAGATGTCCTCCTGGTCCCAGAGGCTGTGCACCAGCATCACGGGGACCTTGAGCGGCTGCTCGGCGAGGATCTTGTCCATGGCCTGCGCGCGCCACCACGCGTCGTAGCTCGGATGCTCGAGCATCCGGCGCCAGAAGCCGACCTGCTCGAGCCCGTGCCGTCGCCCGAGCTCGCCCGCCGAGCCCGCCGCCATGTACGTGTCGTAGTCGTCGTAGTGGGTGCTCCACCACTTCTCGTCGTTCTTGCGCGTCGCCTCCTGCTCGTAGATGTAGGAGGCGCCGATCTGGCGGAACGCGCCATTGTGGAACCAGTCGTCGCCCATCCAGCCGTCGACCATCGGGTTCATCGGGACGGAGCACTTGAGAGCGGGGTGCGGGTTGACGAGCGCCATCAGCGGGAGGAACCCGTCGTAGGAGATGCCGAGGATGCCGACCTTGCCATTCGACTCGGGGACGTTCTTCACGAGCCAGTCGATCGTGTCGTAGGTGTCGGTCGCGTGATCGACCGCGGTCGGGTTCAGCGGGCCGTGGAGCGGACGCGTCATCACGTAGTCGCCCTGGGAGCCGTACTTTCCGCGTACGTCCTGCACGGCCCGGATGTAACCACCCTCGATGATCGTCTCGACCGCGTTGTCGTACCCGTCGAGGACCGACGCGAGGTGTGTGCTCTTCGCGTGGCTGGTCGCGGCGTCGGCGTCGTAGGGCGTTCGGGTCAGGAGGATGCCCGCGTGCTGCGCCCCGCGGGGAATCAGGATGACGGTGTGGAGCTTCACGCCGTCCCGCATCGGGATCTCGGCCGTGCGCCTCTCGAAGTCGAAGGCGTCGGTCAGGGGCTTGAACGTGGCCGGCATCTCGCTCGGGAGGCCGGCCCTGGGTGTCGGAGAAGGTTTCGGCGCGGCCGCGACGGCCCCGAGACCGAGGACGGCGGTCACGGCGAAGCCGAGCCCCGACGCGCAGCGAAGAAAGGTCCGTTTCATGCGCAAGATCCTCCTGAGAAGTCCGGGGATCTTATACGCAGAGGACTCCCGGGACCCTCGACGGATCAGGGCTTGGGCTTCGCCGCGGGCGGCGCGTTCGCCTTCTCCCTCGCCGCCTCGATCTGCGGGATCAGGACCTCCTTCACGTAGCGCCAGTTCGGCTCGACGTTCAGGACGGCGGCCGCGTAGTGGCCGGCGGCGTCGAGGTTCTGCGGCTTTCCGCGAAACCGCGCCTCGGCCAGGCCGAGGAGCAGCTCGGCCTCGCCCCAGGCCGGATCGGTCGCGTCCGCGATCGTCTGCTTGCGCACCCAGTCGAGACCGTCACGGAACGTCTGCACGGCCTTGTCCTGGCCGCCGCCCTGCTTGACCGGCGTGTCCCACTTCACCGTGCCGAAGACCCACGCGAGGCGCGGGTTCTGCGGCGCCTGCTTCTGCGTCTCGACCAGGAGGTCCCAGAGGCGCCGGTACTCTTTGGGGCGCTCCGACGCGGGGACGGTCGGCGCCAGCTCCTCGAGGCAGGCGAGTTGCACGATCCGCGGCTCGACGAACGTCGGGTCCTCCTCCGAGGACTTCTGGAGCTCGTCGACCGCGGCGCGGAGGCTCTCCTCGACCGTGGACGACTCCCGGGTTGGCGGATCGCCCGCCGGAATCCGCATGCCGTTCCACGCGCTCCTCCAGAGGGCGAAGCCGCGCCAGTAGTGCGCCCGCGACGCGAGCGCGCCACCTTCGCCTTCGCCTTCGTCCGCATACGGCGCCATCTCCTCGACGAGCGCCTCGAGCCGCTCGCCTTCATCGGCGTAGGCGGCCTTGCGGATCTCGGAGGCGAGCCGCACGACCTTGTCGTGCGGGGTCTCCGGCGGCGGGGCCGGCGCGGAGGGCGCCGGGCCTCCCATTCCCGCGCAGGAGACGAGTGCGAGGCAGGCGGAAATGACCGACGCCGCGGCGACGTTGCAGAAAGCGGCACCCGCATCCATGCGCAAGCGACGGAATTCGGCAGTGGATCGTTTTGGCGCGCGAGTCAATCCGCAGAAACGAAGCCATTTGGCGGCGGCGCGACCTGGCGCTTGATTTGCTCCCGGGAAACTGGAAACTAAGGCCACCCAGTGTTCGGTCCCAGGACTCTCCGGTCGTTCGAAAGCCTCGGCTGGCTGCGCGGGCCGAAGCCGTGGATCCTCGCGTTCGGCTCCGTCGCGGTGGCCTCGATCGGCGCGTTGGGCTCCATTGGCTGCGCGACGGCCGCCCCGCCCTCCTTCCCGAGCCCCGAGGTCCATTCGGTCGAGGAGCGCCGGCCGATCTCCGCCGGCGAGTCGTACACGAGCGCCGTCGAGTTCCGCAAGTTCCTGGTCAAGCTGCCCGACGACCACGTCATCGGCGCGCTCCAGATCGGGAAGGAGTGCAACGGTCGCGAGCCGCTGACCTGGAAGATCGGGCGCGACAGCACGGTGACGCAGGACTTCGGCGCGCTCCTCCTCGAGGAGGTGGCCGCGGCGGGCTACGGCGTCATCGGACACGGCGACGTGCTCTTCGAGGACGCTCACGAGAAGAAGGCGGACTACGTGGTCGCCGGCGTGATCCGGGACGTGCGCGCGAACGTCTGCTACGCCACCCCCAAGACCAACCTCGCGACCGCGGAGGCCTCGCTCGCCATCGACTGGCAGATCTACTCGTACCGATCGCGCGAAGTCGCGTTCAAGGTCACGACGGAGGGCTCGAGCCTCCTGCTTCGTCCCCAGCCCGAGCCCGGCGCCGACGCCATCTCGCGCGCCGTCGTCGCCGCGTCGCGGAATCTCCTCGCCGACCCCCATTTTCACGAGCTCCTGACGGGTAACGGCGTCGACCGCAATCCCCAGCCGCGGCCGCCGATCGCGATCGCGTACGAGACGGCGCCGAAGAAACCGTCGAAGAGCGCCGAGACCGTGGTGGCGGACTCGCGGATGGCCGTCGTCACGGTGTTCGCGGGCGACTCCATGGGCTCCGGCTTCCTGATCTCGCGCGACGGGTACCTCCTGACCGACGAGCACGTCGTGGGCCCGTCGCGCTACGTGCGCGTCAAGTTCGTCACGGGCCGCGAGGTCAACGGCGAGGTCGTGCGCGCCGACCGCAAGCGCGACGTCGCGCTGGTCAAGCTCGAGGGCGACGTCTACCCCTACCTGCAGCTCGGCGAGTCGAGCCGCGTCCAGCCCGGCGCCGACGTCTTCGCGATCGGCACTCCGCTCGAGGAGATGTTCGGCCAGACCGTCACGAAGGGCATCGTCAGCGGGTACGGCGAGGAGGACGGACAGAGGATCCTCCGCAGCGACGTCAACATCCAGAAGGGCAACAGCGGCGGGCCGCTTCTCGACCGTTCCGGCGCCGTGGTGGGGCTGTCCGTCAACGCCTACACGCTTCTCCCCGACGGGATCGGCATCGGCCTGAACGGGTTCATCCCGATCGAGGAGGCTCTCCACGCTCTGACGATTCAGCGCGAGGCCCCGGAGGCGGCGCCGCCGGCCGCCGCGCCCTCGCCCGGCGGCCTCTCCAGATAGCGCCTCGCGTCGGCCAGCTCCGGCCGCGCGGACCCCGCGACGCACTGACCGGCGAGCTGCGCGTAGAGCTCGCGGGCGCGCGCCGGATTCCTGGAAAGCTCCGCGGCGCGGGCGGCGCCGTAGAGTCCGTCGAAGCGGTTCGGAGTCTTGCGCAACGAGGCCTCGTACTCGACCGACGCCTCGGCGGGGCGTCCCGCCTCGAGCAGCATGTCGCCGAGGAGCTCCCGCGCCGGAAGGAGCGATCCCGGGGTGACCGGGTGCTTGCCGATCGTCTCCTCGAGGTCCGCCGCGGCCCGCGCGTCCCGGAGCGCGTCGTCCTTCCGGCCGTCCGCCCACTCGACCCACGCCGCCGCGCCGAGGCGCATCGACTCGATCTGTCCCGACCAGTCGTAGGGGCCCGGAATCGGGTTCTTCACCGCCGCGGCGTGCAGCCGCTCGAGCTCCGCGAGGGCCTCCCGCGCCCGGGCGAGTGAACCGCCGCGCGCGCCGCCGACCGCCTGCGCGAAGCGCGTGAGAGCCGGCGCGTAGGGGAACGAAGGCTCCGCCGCCGGCGGCGCGAGTGAGGCGGCCGCCCTCCAGTCGCGCCGCTCGAGGGCCCAGCGCGCGGGGATCGCCGCGAGCGCGTACGCCACCGAGAACGTGTGCTCGTCGACGCTCCGGATCGCCGCCGCCCGGGTCACGATTTCGCGCGCGCGGTCGCCGTCGCCGATCTGCAGATACGCGTATTCGAGGTAGTCGTACGCGTGGATGGAGTCGAAGCTCTCCGCGCCCGGATGGCGCTTCTTCATCAGCTCCTGTCCCGCCCTCGCGGAGTCGATGTTCGAGGCGATCGACTCCTGCCAGAGGCCGAGCCGCGTGAAGATGTGCGACGGCATGTGGAGCGCGTGCGGGGAGTCCGGGGCGATCTTCGCGTACGCGCGCGCCGCCGGGAGGGCCTCCTGCGCGAGCTCGGGGTAGTCGAAGGCGTGGATCATGTAGTGCGCGACGCCGGGGTGATTCGGCTCGGAGGCGAGCAGGCCGTTCAAGATCGCCGCCGACTTCTTGTCGTCGGCGTGGGTCGGGTCGTTCGGCGCCTTGGCCCCCTGGATCGCGACGGCGTAGAAGATCGCGGCCTCGTGGTCGTCGGGAAAGCGCTGCGAGAGCCTCTCCATCGCGTCGCGGTAGGCGGAAGCGCGGGCGCGGTGGTCCAGGCGCTGCTCGTGGCTGTAGAACGCCGCGATCGCGTCGATGTAGCCCTTCTCGCGTTCGGTCTTCGCGCCGAGGTCGAGCGCCTTCCCGGCGGCGGCCTTGCCCGCGGCGAGCTCGTCCGAGGACGGCGGCGCCCAGATCGGGTGGTAGTAGGTCATCGCGATGCCCCACTGCGCCATGCCGCACGCGGGATCCTTCGCCGCGACCTCCTGGAAGGCGAGGCGTGACTCCTCGTAGCCGAAGGAGTGGAGCAGCGCGACCGCTCGCGTGAAGTCCGTCGCGACGGCCGCCGCGCAGGAGATCGGGAAGTGGACCGTGCCGAGCTGCTCGGTGCCTTCGTCGTGCGCATGAACGTGCGCCTCCTGTCCGAGGGCGCGCGCCGATGCCGCTCCCAGCAGAACGAGAATCCGCACGGCCCGCAGAGTGTTCATCGCTTCCTCCGGCGTTCCGATCCTATCGAAGAAACGCGCCGCCTCGAGCCGCGCCGGTCCGGATCTTGCACGGCCGGAAGGGCGGGGGTGGAGTGACGGACGAGCGCGACGAAGCTTGCGGCACGTTCGCCGGTTTCAATCGAAGGGTGTTCCTCGAGGTCTCGCTCGGCGGGCTCGCCGCCGCGCGGCTCGCCGCGGCGGGGGTTCCCGTTGCGGCCATCCCCATCGGAAGCCCCGCGGACGCGGCGCCCGCGGCGGCGGTTCCGGTCTCCCTCCGCGTCAACGGCGTCGAGCGGCGACGTCGGAACGATCGGCGTCTTCTTCGTGGGCGAGCCGGATCCTGCGATCAACGCGATCGGCTGCCGCGGAATCGGCGAGATCGGCATCACCGGCGCCGCCGCCGCGGTCGCGAACGCCGTCTACCACGCGACCGGGAAGCGGGTCCGCGACCTGCCCATCACTCCGGACAAGCTGCTCTAGAACGTCGTCCCGAGGAGCGAAGCGCGCTCGGAGGGATGCGGTGTGCCTTGATATCGTGGGATCGTGGCGCCGTCGCGGAGGCTGGGCAGCACGGATCGCCGGGTCTTCCCCGTGGGGCTCGGCTGCATGGGGCTCTCCTGGGCGTACCGGGACCACGCGGTCGACGAGACTGCGGGCGCCGCGCTCATCCGGGACGCGGTCGAGCTCGGCGTCGACCACTTCGACACGGCGGACGTCTACGGCCCATTCACGAACGAGCGCCTCGTCGGCCGCGCCCTGCGGGATGCCGGGCGCCGCGACGATGTCCTCATCGCGACGAAGTGCGGCCTCGTCGTCGAGGACAGGGCGACGTTCCGCTTCGGCCGCGACGGCAGTCCCGCCCACGTGCGCGAGGCCTGCGACGCTTCGCTCGAACGGCTGGGGATCGGCGTCATCGACCTCTACTACCTCCACCGCATCGACCCGACGGTCCCCGTCGAGGAGACCTGGGGCGCGATGGCCGAGCTCGTGAAGGCGGGGAAGGTGCGCCACCTCGGGATCTCGGAGGCGAAGGTCGACGAGCTCGAGCGCGTCTCGCGCATCCATCCCGTGGCCGCCGTCCAGTCCGAGCTGTCGCTGTGGACGCGCGACTACCTCGCGGACGTCGTGCCGTGGTGCGCGGAGCATGGCGCGTCGTTCGTGGCGTTCGCGCCGCTCGGCCGCGGATTCCTGACGGGGAAGATCTCGACCGACGCGCGCTTCGACGCGAGCGACTTCCGCTCGAAGCTCCCGCGATTCTCCCCGGAGAGCGTCTCGGCGAACCAGCGCATCGTCGAGGCGGTCCGCGCCGTGGCGGCGCGCCGCGGCGTCACGCCCGCGCAGATCGCGCTCGCCTGGGTCCTGTCGCGCGGCGAGCACGTCCTCGCCATCCCGGGCACCCAGCGCCGCAAGTACCTGGAGGAGAACATCGGCGCCGCCCGGATCGCGCTCTCTCCCGAGGAGCTCGAGGAGCTCGACGCCATTCCCGCGCCGGTGGGCGGCAGGTACTAGGAAGTCCCCGAACGCTCGCCGAGGGTCTCGAGACCCTCTCTTAAGAAGCGACCGGAATCGACGAAATCCGTCGGGATGTGTTCGGGATCACTCCGAAAACGCGGGCGCGGTGAGTACATTGTGGTCGAATGGTGGGTCCCCGCGATTTCAGCGGCGCCGAGCTCGAGCAATACGGTCTGGGCATCGTAGAGCGGCGCACGCAGACTCGGGAAGTCGTGAGGAGACTGTACTGTCTGCGCTGCGGCAGCCAGGTGACCCTCGAGCGCCGCGACTCCGATCCCCACGGCTGGTGGGTCTGCGGCCGCGGGTGCAACACGCGCTTCGCGAGCCGCATGGACGTCCCGCCGACGCGTCCGGTCCCGTAGGCGTCCGAACCCCACCCGCTCTTTCTCCCGACTCGCGCGGAATGCAGAAGGGCCGCTCTGCCGTTTGGTCCGGACGGGAGGACTCCCGTGAGGATGACGAGACGTTCCTTCGTCCGATTCGCCGTAGTCGCGCTTTCTGTCGTCACCGCGTTTGCGGCGCCCGCCGCCGGGGCCGCCGAGAGCCGCATCCGGCTCGTCCAGAGATTCCGCGAGGCGCGTGAGAAGGGCGACCTCGACGCGGCGCGCGCCTTCCTGGCTCCCGACGCGCGGATCTGGTTCGACCAGAAGGAGCGCACCGGAGCGGGCGCGCCGTGGACGCTCGAGGCCGACGACTGGGACCGTTGGGACCGCTTCTTTCACAGCCGCACCGATTACACCGACTGGCAGGACCTCGGCGACCGCGTCACCGCGATCGGGCACGAGACCAACGACTTCTACCGCCTCACGGAATGGACCCCCAGGCCGCTCGCCTTCACGTGGTGGTTCGACGAGAAGGGGAAGATCTCGGGCTTTCTCTTTCACGCGCAAGACGAGGGCAAGGAACGCAGCCGCTTCGACGAGCTGAAGGCCTGGGCCAGGGCGAACCGGCCCGAGGAGCTCTCCTATCTGCTTCCGAAGGGCCGCATCGACCCCTCCGGGGATCGGCCGGCCCGCTGGCGTGCGCTCGCGATCGCGTGGCGGAGGGCCGCCGGACTCCCGGAGATCCGGCTCGACTGAGCCGACGAGCCGCCGCCGGCGAGACGCGTCGGCCCCTGGATTGCAAGGATTCGAGGACGTCATGCCGGGAAGACTTCCCGCTCTCTTCGTGTCCCACGGCTCGCCGATGGTGGCGCTCGAGAACGAGGGCTGGGGACAGCGGCTGAAGCAGCTCGGCGCCTCGCTCGAGCGGCCGCAGGCGGTGGTCGTGGTCTCGGCGCACTTCGAGTCGCCGTCGCCGCTGCGGATCACGGCATCGCAGGCGCCGGAGACGATCCACGACTTCTCCGGCTTTCCCCCCGAGCTCCATCGGATCCAGTACGTCGCACGCGGCGATCCGGAGCTCGCGGCGCGCATCCGGAACCTCTTCGGGAGGAGCGGGCTCTCGGCCAGCCTGGACATGCGCCGCGGACTCGACCACGGGGCGTGGGTCCCGCTTCGCTTTCTCTTCCCCCGGGCGGACGTCCCCGTCGTCGAGGTCTCCCTTCCCGTTCCCCGCCGTCCGGAGGACGCGCTCAAGATCGGCGCCGTGCTCGGCCCTCTGCGCAACGACGGCGTGCTCCTGCTCGGGAGCGGCGGGATGGTCCACAACCTGCGGCGGATGGACGCCGCCGACGACCCGGCGCGGGTCGCGTCCTGGGCGCGCGCGTTCGACGACTGGATGGCGGCGCGGCTCGAGGCGATGGACGTGCCGGCGATTCTGGCCTACCGCGAGCAGGCGCCGAGCGCGGATTCCGCAGCGCCGACCAGCGATCACTTCGATCCGATCTTCGTCGTGCTGGGGTCCGCGGTCCCCGGAGAGCGCGTGCAGACGCTCCACGAGGGGTTCCGCTACGGTTCGCTCTCGATGCGCAGCTTCGCAGTCGGATGAGAGCCGTTCGGCTTCGGAGTCACTCCTCGTATTCGTCGGACCCCTGGACCCAGAGGAACGACTGGATGTCGATCATGTCTCGGGGACCGAGCTCGCGCAGGTCGCTTCGAACCCGGCGCGCGAATTCGAGGACGCCCGAGTAGACCTCCCAGTCCGGCCTCGATCGGTAGAGGATCTCCGCGCCGTACGCGCGAGCCGCCGCGCGGACGACGTTGGGCTTGAAGAAGAAGTGCGTCTCGGGCTGCGCGAGGAAGCCGAACACGGTGACGACCGGCCAGGTCAGGACGCGCGTCTGCCGGCGGGGAAGAGAATCGACGGCGTCGCGCCAGCGCTCGAAGCGAGTCGCCGGACCGCCGCGCCCGTGGAGGAAGTCGTACAGCGCCTCGGCGAAGACGACCGCGCCGGCCCGGGAACGAATCGCGTCCCGGAGCGCCATCTTCTCGAAGGAGAAGAGCAGGTGCGTGCGCCCCTCGATGGCCACGGCCTGCCCCGCCGCCTCCTCGTGCCGGCCGTCGCGCAGAAGCGCGCGGAACTGGGACGGGCCGAGCGCGTCGGCGAAGCGGCGGTGGGCGTTCCACTTGTAGCCTCGCTCCCACGCGAAGTAGGTCTCGTCCCGGAACCCGCGGGGGAAGAACCGGAGGAACTTCCGCCGGCATCGGCGGGCGGCGGCGGTCGCCGCGCGCGGTCCGCCCGGGGCCCCTCCTCGTTCGACGGCTTCCGTGGCCACGAGACCGTGGGGGAGCAGGATTCGTGCCGCACGACGAGCAGGGCGGAACCTCGTCGGTCCCGGGGCGCGTACTCCGACCTGGAGGGAAACGCTCGATGAAGATTGGAGTGCTGGGAACGGGAGTGGTGGGATCGACGCTGGCCGGCAAGCTCGCCGGGCTGGGGCACGAGGTCAAGATGGGCGCGCGCGAGTCCGGCAACGCGAAGGCGAAGGCGTGGGCGTCCGGGGCCGGCAAGAACGCCTCCTCCGGCGACTTCGCCGAGGCGGCCGCGTTTGGCGAGATCGTCTTCAGCTGCACGCTCGGCGAGAAGGCCGTCGAGGCGCTGCGGGCCGCGAAGAAGGAGAACCTGAAGGGCAAGGTCGTGGTGGACGTCTCGAATCCGCTCGACTTCTCCCGGGGGATGCCGCCGCGCGTCCTGACCGGACCGAACGGCGAGTCGCTCGGCGAACGGATCCAGGAGGCGTTCCCCGAGGCCCGCGTCGTTAAGGCCCTGAACACGGTCAACGCGGGCGTGATGGTGGACCCGAAGCGGGTCGGGGGAGAGAGCGACCTCTTCGTCTGCGGCAACGACGCGGACGCCAAGGCGAGGGTCGCCGCGCTCCTCGGGGAGCTCGGCTGGACGCGCGTGCACGATCTCGGTCCGATCGTCGCGGCGCGGGGGACCGAGGCCTACCTGCTCTTCTGGATCACGCTGATGGGCGCATTCAAGACCGCGGACTTCAACGTCCGGATCGTGCGCCCGTCGTCATAAAACAAAGAGGCGGGAGTCGCCCCCCGCCTCGTGAATGTCGACGAAATCGAAACGATCAGTAGCGCGAGCGCCCGCCGCGGCCGCCGCCACCATTGTTGCCGCCCTCGGTCTTGGGGCGAGCCTCGTTGACCTTGAGCGAACGGCCGCCGAAGTCGGTGCCGTCGAGCGTCAGGGCCTGCTTGGCCTTCTCGTCGTCGGAAAACTCGACGAACCCGAACCCCTTGGACTGGCCGGTGTCGCGATCCGTGATCACGCGCGCCGAATCGGGAGTGCCGAATCGGGCGAACATGTCGCTGAGTTGGTCGTCGGAGACGTTGTACGGAAGATTGCCTACGTAAAGCTTCATGGAACCCATCCTTGTGCGCCGGGCAAAGTTGCGATCGCGAGGCGCCGCCGGCGCGGAGCTCCGCATTCTCGTTGTGTTTTCGTTCGGGATTCGTCAGAGCGGGTCTGGCAAAGGCGAGCGAACCGAGAACCCGCAGACTCTATCACAGTTCGCCGGGAGGCCCGTGGTACTGTGAAGGTCTCCGACTCCTCCGACGGACAACCCAGGACCGGCCCACCTTCCGTCGCCGGCATTCGGCGAGAAAGCGATACCCCTTGAACCAAGCCCTGCGCCGCTGGAAATGCCGGGATTGCAGCCGCTCCAACGAGACGGAGATCGGGCTGGACGGGACCGCGCTCTGCGGCCACTGCAGCCATCGCATCAACGTCGAACGCAGCCGTATCAAGAACGGCACGATTCTTCCGGCCGTGTACCCGACGCGCCTCGGCACGCCGCGGGCGGCCCTCCGTATCCGGTCCCTCGGCGAGGTCTAGCCGCTCCCGGGGCTTCCCGGACCGGCCGCTGCGAGCCGCGCCAGCTCGCGCTCCAGGAAGCGCCGCTCGGCGTCGTTCCCGACGAGCGCCAGCGCGCGGCGGTAGGCCTCGGCGGCCTCGGAGTCCCGGTGGAGCCGCGCCAGGAGCCGCCCGCGCGCGGCGGGCAGCAGATGGTACGCCGACAGCTCGCGGCGGGACTCGAGCGCGTCGAGGAGCGCGAGCCCGTCCGCCGCTCCGTGGGCCTCGGCCACCGCGGCGGCGTGGTTGAGCTCGACGACGGGCGAGGGGAAACGCGCGAGCAGCTGCCGGTAGAGGGCGACGATCTGCCGCCAGTCCGTCTCCTCCGGCGTCTTCGCCTCCGCGTGCACGGCGGCGATCGCGGCCTGGAGCGCGTAGCGGCCCGGCCCGCCCTCCGCCAGCGCACGCTCGGTCAGCGCGATCCCCTCGCGAATCTCCTCCCGATCCCACCGGCCCCGGTCCTGCTCGTCCAGCCGCACGAGCTCTCCGTCCGCGGAGAGGCGCGTGTCGCGGCGCGAGTCGTGGAGCAGCATCAGCGCGAGCAGCGCACCGCGCCTGCGGCTGACGCGGCATCAGCTCGACCAGGAGGCGCGCGAGCCGGATCGCCTCGGCGCAGAGCTCGCGCCGGGTGAGCTCCGCGCCCGAGGTCGCGGCGTAGCCCTCGTTGAAGATGAGGACAGCACGGCGAGCACCGCGTCGAGCCGCTCCTCGAGGCGGTCGTCGGGCGGCACGCGGTACGGGATCCGCGCGGTGCGGATCTTCTGCTTCGCGCGAACCAGCCGCTGCGCCATCGTCGGAACGGGCACGAGGAACGCGCGGGCGATCTCCTCGGTGGTGAGGCCGCCGAGGGTGCGCAGCGTCAGCGGCACCTGGACCTCGACGGCGAGCGCGGGGTGGCAGCACGTGAAGATCAGGCGGAGGCGGTCGTCGGCGACGCGGTTGTCCGCCGGATCCGCGAAATCCGGCGCGGCGTCTTCGGCGAGCGCGGCCCAGTGGGCGAGCTCCTCGCGCTTCGCGCGGAAGCGGACGTCGCGGCGGAGGCGATCGATCGCCTTGTGCCGCGCCGTCGCGACGATCCACGCGCGCGGGTTCTCGGGGACGCCGCCGCCCGGCCAGCGCTCGAGCGCGGCGGCGAAGGCATCCTGCATGACCTCCTCGGCGAGATCGAAGTCGCCGACGAGTCGGATCAGGGTCGCGAGAATCCGGCCGGAGTCCGCGTGGTAGAGACGCTCGATCGACGGGGCGGGAGAGCTCCCCGCCCCGCCGTCGGGCGGGCCCTGGGTCAGGAGGCCGCCTGCGCCTTCGCCTGCCGCGCCGGGCCTTCCGGCATGTCGAGGATCGGGCGCACCTCGATCGAGCCGATGCGCGACGACGGTACCCGCTCGGCGATCGCGGTGGCCTCGTCCAGGTTCTTCGCCTCGATGATGTAGTAGCCGCCGAGCTGCTCGCGCGTCTCGGCGAACGGGCCGTCCGTCGACAGCGGCTTGCCGTCGCGCACCCGCACGGTCGTCGCCTCCGCGGTGCGCTCGAGCGGGTCGCCCGCCAGCCAGTGGCCGCTCCGCTTGATCGAGGCGGTGAAGTCGAGGTACTCCTGGTAGATCTTTCCGCGCTCCTGCTCGGAGATCGTCTGCCAGTACGACTCGGGGCTGTAGATCAGAAGCATGTATCGCATCTTTGGAACCTCCTCACGTGTTCTAGTCGAACGGGCGAGGCTAGAATCGACAGCCATGCTGTACACGACCGAAGGTATCGCAAAGATGTTCGCCTACGGCCGCTGGGCCCAGGCCAAGACGCTCGAGTCGCTCGACCCGCTGTCCTCCGAGGAGCTCAACCGCAAGGTCGGCGGCAGCTTCGGGTCCATCCAGGCCACCCTGGCCCACGTCTACGGCGCCGAATGGGTCTGGCTCGAGCGCTGGCGCGGGGGCTCGCCGAGGGGACTCCCCGAGTCGACGGAGGCCTGGACCCTCGAGGACTTTCGCGAGAGATGGCGGCCGGTCGAGGAGGCGCACCGGGACTTCGTCGCGGCGCAGACGGCCGACGCGTTGGCCCGCCCGCTGACCTACGTCAATTTCGCGGGCAAGACCCTGAGCTATCCGCTCGGCGATGCGCTCATGCACGTCGCCAATCACGGCACCTATCACCGCGGCCAGATCGCGACCATGCTGCGCCAGTTGAACCATTCGCCGATCTCGACGGACTACGTTCGCTACCTCGACGCGGGCTCGCCCGCCTGACGATCCCTTGAGCCCTTGAGCCTCGCCATCACTCAAGTCGACGCGTTTACCGATACGCCCTTCCGCGGCAATCCGGCCGCGGTGTGCCTGCTGCCCTCGGAGCGGGACGCGGCGTGGATGCAGCTCGTGGCCCGCGAGATGAACCTCGCCGAGACCGCGTTCCTCGTGCGCCGCGGCGGCGAAGACGGCGGCTTCGGCCTGCGGTGGTTCACGCCGACCGTCGAGGTGGACCTCTGCGGGCACGCGACGCTCGCGAGCGCGCACGTGCTGTGGGAGGAGAATCATCTCCCGGCGGGCGAGACCGCGCGCTTCCACACGCGCAGCGGCCTCCTCACCGCGGCGCGCCGGGACGGACGGATCTGGCTCGACTTCCCGGCGCTGCCCGAGGTTCCCGCCGACGCTCCGGACGACCTCGTCCGCGCGCTCGGCGCCCCGATCCGCTACTTCGGCGTCAACCCGATCGACTCGCTCGCGGAGGTGGATTCGGAGAAGACGCTCGGCGCGCTGCGGCCGGACCTCGTCGCGCTGCGGAAGCTCGGCGGCCGCGGCCTCATCGTCACCTGCAGGGCGGGCGCCGACGGCAACGGGTACGACTTCGCCTCGCGATTCTTCGCCCCCGGCGCGGGCATCGACGAGGATCCCGTGACCGGTTCCGCGCACTGCTGCCTCGGCCCGTTCTGGTCGGCGCGTCTGGGCAAGACCGAGATGACGGGATACCAGGCCTCGGCGCGCGGCGGCTTCGTGACGGTGAAGTGCCGCGGCGATCGAGTCCAGCTCGGCGGGAATGCCGTGACGGTGATGAGGGGTGCCCTGGTCGGGTAGAGCTCATTGACCCTGCCTCGAGGGTCTTGACTTCCCTTCGAACCGAGGCGTAGCGTGATCCGGCGCGTGAGGCGTTTCGCCCACGCGATGTTCCCGCCGGGAGCGATTGGCCCCGGCGAAAGGAGGTCCTCATGTACCCGGGATTCATTCCCCATTGGAAGCGCTATCGCGACAGCCATTGTCGCGACCGGCGCGACCGCGGCGTCCACGTCGGCATCGGCTTCGCCGACTGCGAGGCTGACGAAAGCGAAGGCGGGCGCGGCTTCGAGTTCCACACCGCGCGGGACGAATCCGAAGGAGGCTTCGGGTTCGGGTTCTCGTTCGGAGGCGGCGCGTTCGGCGTTCGCCGTCCGCTGCGGTTCCTGGCCTACAAGCTGAATCTCGCGGAGGCGCAGGTCGCCGAGCTCGCGCGGATCCTGGACGCGATCAAGACCGAGCGCGCGCAGGCGGCCGTCGACCTTCGCCGGACGCTCTCGAGCTTCGCCGAGGCGATCGAGGGAGACACCTTCGACGCGGCCAAGGCGAACGCCGGCGCCACGCTGCGGATGCAGAGCGCGGAGCGGCTCAAGGGCGCCGTCGTCACGGCGCTCGGGGAGCTGCACCGGCTACTCGATCCCGAGCAGCGCAAGCTCCTGGCGTACCTGATTCGGACCGGCGCGCTGTCGCTGTAGAGTCGGAAGTCTCGGATAAGAAGGCGGGGGAGCGATCCCCCGCCTTCTTTACATTCGGGCATAGGATCCTTCCGTGCCCGAGGGCAACACGATCCACCGCTTCGCCCGCAGCCACACGCGGGACTTCGGCGGACGCCGCGTGCGCGTCTCCTCGCCGCAGGGACGCTTCGCGGCGGAGGCGAAGCGGCTCGACCGGCGGCGGTTCCTGCGCGCGGAGGCCTACGGCAAGCACCTCTTCCACTTCTGGGACGGCGGCCTGATCGTCCACGTGCACCTCGGGATGGCGGGATGGTTCTATCGCTTCCGACACGGAGGCCGCGCGCCCGAGCCGAAGCCGTCGGTGCGGATGCGTCTCTCGACGCGAGACGTCACGGTGGACCTGATCGGGCCGCCGACCTGCGAGCTGCTGTCCTCGCCCGCGCAGGTGCAGGCGGTGCTCGAGCGACTCGGTCCGGACCCGTTGCGGGAGGACGCGGACCCGGAGCGCGTCTGGACGGAGCTTCGGCGCCGGCGGCGGCCGATCGGCGATGCTCTCCTGGATCAGCGCGTGATCTCCGGCGTCGGCAACATCTACCGGAACGAGGCGCTCTTCCTCTCCGGCATCCATCCTCTGCGGCGCTCGGACAGGCTCGCGGAGGACGAGTGGCGTGAGCTCTGGACGACGACGGCGCGCCTGATGCGGCGCGGTCTCCGTCCGGGCAGCATCGCGACGATCGATCCGCGAGAGCGTACGCACGCGGCGGCCGCGCGTACCGGCGGCGATCGAGGCGCGCGCCGGGGGCGCGACGCGTTCTACGTCTACCAGGAGGAGGTCTGCCGCCGCTGCGGAGACGCGCTGCGCGAGTTCCCGCTCTCCGGCCGGCGAATGTGGGTCTGCCGCTCGTGCCAGCCGTACCGCCGCCGCGCCTCCGCGGCTGGCACGCGTCTCGCAAATCCGGCTATGTGAAGTTCGTGATCGCCACGGCGGACCACTCCGGCCTGGGGTTCGCGTTGCGCCTCCAGGAGGAGGGCCATGACGTCCGGATGGGACTCAACCCCTCCGCCGCCGTCCGCGCCGACGCGGCCGCGCGGGACGCCTTCCTGCGCGTGGGGCGGGGGATGGTCGCCGCGGAGTGCCTCGACAAGCTCCTCGCGAGGCGCGCCGAGCTCCGCGACGCCTACTGGATCTGGGACGCCAATCACTCCGTCGAGGAGAACGAGCGGCTGCGTGCCGACGGCTTCCGCGTCTTCGGCGGAGGCCGCTACGCCGACACGATGGAGCACGACCGCGCCGCCTGCCTCGATCTCGTGTCCCGCCAGGGCCTCTCCGTTCCGCCGTCGTTCGCGTTCGACGATCCCGCGCCGGCCCTCGAGCTCTGCCGGAAGTCGCCGGAGACGGCGTACGTCTTCAAGCCGGACCAGGGCGAGAAGTTCGAGACGTTCGTGCCGGAGTCCGAGGACCCCGCGCAGGCGAACGAGGAGATCCAGGAGCACCTGAAGGCGCGGAAGTCGCCGGGACGCTTCCTCCTCCAGGAGCGCAAGGACGGCGTCGAGAACAACGTCGAGGTCTGGTTCCAGAACGGGGAACCGCGATTCGCCTTCCTGCAGCTCGAGTGCAAGCGCAAGCACGCGCTCGACCTCGGACCGCTCGCGGGCTGCGCGCTCGACTTCGTCTTCGCGATACCGCTCGACTGCCGCGCGGTCACCGATTCCGTGGGGAAGCTCTTCCCGGTGTACCGCGAGATGCGCTTCTCCGGCTTCGGCGACGCGAACGTCATCGCCGGGAAGGACGGCGTCTGGTTCCTCGAGAAGTGCGAGCGGTTCGGCTACAACTCGCATCCCAACCTGCTCTTCAATCTCTCGCGCCGGCCTCTGGGCGAGGTCTTCTCCGCCCTGGCCGACGGACGCTTCGAGCCCGACTTCGCCGAGGGATTCGGCGCGTCCCTGACGATGTGGACGAAGGAGGCGGTCACGGCGGGGGAGGCGATCCTGTTTCCCGAGAAGGTCCGGCCGAGCCTCTACTTCTGGGACGCCTACGTCGACGACGGGCGTCACCGCGTCGCGGGGTTCGACTCCGAGGGCGCGGTGCTCATCGCCATGGGTCACGGCTACACGATCCCGACGGCGTGGGAGGCCGTGCTCAAGGTCGCGACCGAAGTGCGCTTCCCGTTGCGCTATTACCGGCCCGACGGCGACCAGACCAACTATCCGAGCTCGCCGCTTCGTCGTTACGAGGCCCTGAAGGCCATGGGGTACGTATGAGAATCGAGGTCCAGACGATTCCGCATCGCGAGCAGCGCTACCCGACCGTCGGCGACTACTGGGACGCCGACGACACGGTGCAGATCCGCGTCTCGGAGATGGACGACTGGCGATACGTCATCCTCGTCGCCCTGCACGAGATCGTCGAGTCGATGCTGGCCCGCTACCGGGGGATCCCCGAGGACGCGATCGGCGCGTTCGACATGGCGTTCGAGAAGGCTCGCGAATCGGGCCGCGTGAGCGGAGAGCCGGGCGATGCCCCGGACTCGCCGTACCGGCGCGAGCACTTCTTCGCGACCAGCCTCGAGCGGCTGCTGGCCGCCGAGCTGGGAGTCGACTGGGCGGTGTACGAGGCCCACGTCGATTCGCTGGGGATCAAGCCCTAGGAATTCGCGATGAGAGAGGTCACGTTTCCGCCCGACGCCGCAGGCTGGCGTCGCGTCGCGCGCCGCCTCATCGGCGAGCGCGTGCCGCCGTCCGAGGTCGCGTGGCGCGAGGCGGCCGAGAAGACGCAGACGCTCTTCGACACGCCGGAGCTGTCGGGCGAGCCCGCCGCGCCGGCCCCCGCCGTCGAGCTGCGCGTGCCGCCAGCGTTCGTCGCGTTGATGGAAGCGGTCGCTCCGGGGAAGGATCCGGACCGCTGGCGGCTGCTCTACTCGGTCCTCTGGAGGATCGCCGAGGGCGATCACGGCGTGATGCTGCGGCGCGGCGATCCCGACCTGACGCGACTGCGCGAGATCGCAGACGCGAGTCCGTCGCCGGCCGTTCCGGGAGCGCAGGAGTTCGTCCCGCCGAACGCCGACCTCGCGACGCTCGCGCGCGCCGCCGCGTCGTGCAAGGGCTGCGCTCTCTATCGCGACGCGACGCAGACGGTGTTCGGCCGCGGCCCCGCCGATGCCCGCGCCGTCCTCGTGGGCGAGGCGCCGGGCGACCAGGAGGACCTGCAGGGCGCGCCGTTCGTCGGCCCGGCCGGCGAGGTGCTCGACCGCGCCCTCGTCGAGGCGGGCATCGCCCGGGAGCAGGTCTACGTCACCAACGCGGTCAAGCACTTCAAGTTCGTACGCACGCCCAAGCGCCGCATCCACCAGACGCCGGGGTCTACGGAGATCGAGGCGTGCCGCCCGTGGCTCGCGGCGGAGCTTTCGCTGATCGCGCCGCGCGTGCTCGTGTGTCTCGGCGCCACCGCGTCGAAGGCGCTGCTCGGCTCCGGGTTCCGCCTGATGAAGGAGCGCGGCCGCTTCCTCGACTCGCCGCTCGCACCGAAGGTCCTCGCGACGTTCCATCCCTCGGCCGTCCTCCGCGCGGAGGATGAGGCGGGGAAGTCGCGCGTCTACGGCGCGCTCGTCACCGACCTCACGCTCGCGGCCGGGGCGATGCGAGGGAGCTGAGGCGGGTAGGGGCGGCCCTTGCGGCCGCCCGATGAAACGTCAGCGATCTAGCCCGCCAGGCGCCGCGCTTCCCGGATCGCCGCGTCCACGCCCGACTTGACCCGGATCTCCTTCACGCGCTTGCGGGCGTCCTTGGAGAGCCGCCGGACGGCGGCCATGTAGCGGCCCTGGGCCTGGCGCGCGGTGCGCTGGGCCCGGGTGATCTGCTTGCGAGCCTTCCGGACCCGGGCCGAACCGTTGGCGGCGTTCGCGGCGCTCACCACGGCCTTCGAGACGTCCTCGCCGAGGGCGATCAGTCGCGCGCGCAGCTCGCGCACGGTCTTTTCGCGGCGCCTGAGCGCCTGGACCACGTCGCGGCTGGCGATCTTGCCGTCCTCGATCAACATCTGCAGGGCATAGGCGGCGTGCTCTCCGGTCAGTCGCACCGCCTTGACGGTCTTCTTTCTCACTTCCCCTCCTTCTTCAAGCCAGCGGGCATTCTATGGGGTTCCCCCGCGGGGCGCCGAGTATAGCTGCGCGGGCACAAATCTCGCATTCGACCGCCGTGAGGGCCCGTCTGTCCCCGCTTCGTAGAGAGCTCAAAAATGACGAGAAACGCAACGACGTCAAAGGCGTGCTCGGGAATCCCGGGTCTCGACGACGTGCTCGTCGGCGGATTCCCCACCGGTCACATCTATCTCATCCAGGGCGATCCCGGCGTCGGAAAGACGACGCTGGGCCTTCAGTTCCTGCGCGCGGGGGTGGATGGGGGGAAGAAGAAGCAGCTCTACATCACGCTCTCGGAAACGGCGGACGAGCTCCGCGAGGTCTCCGCGTCCCACGGCTGGGACCTCTCCGGAGTCGAGATTCACGAGGTCTCGCCCAACATGGAGCTGGCGGCCTCGGACGACAACACCCTCTTCCACCCCTCCGAGGTCGAGCTCGGCGAGACGACTCGGGAGCTGTTGAAGGTCGTCGAGCGCTTCGACCCGTCCCGCATCGTGATCGATTCCCTCTCCGAGGTGCGGCTGCTCTCCCAGACCGCGCTTCGCTACCGGCGCCAGATCCTCGCGCTCAAGCAGATCTTCGCCCGGCGCGGCAGCACGGTCCTCCTCCTGGACGACCGAAGCGAGGAACCCGGAGACATGCACGTCGAATCCATCGCTCACGGAATCCTGGATCTCGAGCAGCTCGCGCCGCTCTACGGCGCGGAGCGCCGGCGCCTGCGCGTCAAGAAGCTGCGGGGCGTGGGATTCCGCGGCGGGTTCCACGACATGCGGATCCGAACGGGGGGCCTGGTGATCTACCCGCGACTGGTCGCGTCGGAGCATCAGCAGACTTTTCTTCCGCGAGTGCTGAAGAGCGGATTCGAAGGGCTCGACCGCATTCTGGGCGGAGGGCTCGAGCACGGAACCGCCACCCTGATCCTGGGCCCGGCGGGCACCGGAAAATCCGCGATCGCCGCGGTGTACGCGGCCTCCGTCGCGGGGCGCGGCGAGAACGTCGCCCTCTTCCACTTCGAGGAGGGGCTCGGCACGCTCAAGCAGCGCACGTCGGCCCTGGGGGTCCCGCTGGCGGAACAGATCGATGCGGGACGCGTCCGGGTCCAGCAGGTCGATCCCGCGGAGATGTCGCCCGGCGAGTTCTCCTGGGCCGTGCGCGACGCGGTCGAGAGGGATCACGCCAAGCTCGTGGTCATCGACAGCCTCAACGGCTACTACGCCTCCATGCCGGAGGAGAATTTTCTGACCCTCCACCTCCACGAGCTCCTGACCTACCTGCGCCACAAGGGGGTCGTGGCGATCCTGACGATGGCGCAGCACGGGTTCTCCGGAGACCTCGGCGCGCCGGTGGACCTGAGCTTCCTCGCGGACACGGTCCTGCTGCTTCGCTTCTTCGAGAGCGGAGGAGAGGTCCACAAGGCGATCTCGGTTCCGAAGAAGCGGGCGGGACGTCACGAGACTGCGATCCGGGAGCTGTGCCTGGACCAGCGCGGTGTGAGCTTCGGCGAGCCCATCCGAGACTTCCAGGGGATTCTCTCGGGAGCGCCCCAATTCCTGGGTCACGTCGACGCGCTGTCGGCGAAGGCGGACCGCTGAACGATCTTCCCTCGGCCTCCTCCGGCTCCGACTTCCGGGTTCTCGTGCTCGCGCCGAGCGGGCGCGACGGCGAGCTCGCCGTCCGAGTTCTGTCACAGGCCGGGATCTTCGCCGTCGCGTGCACGGACACCGCGGACCTTCGCAACGAGATCGAGCGCGGCGCCGGCGCGCTCCTGCTGACCGAGGAGACGCTCACTCCCGGCACGATCGGCGAGCTCGCCGAGGTCCTCGGCAGCCAGCTCCCCTGGTCCGACCTGCCGGTTCTCGTGTTCTCGGTCGGTGCGGGCCGGTCGGAGACCGTCGCGGCGGCCATCCGGCAGCTGGCCGGGCATGCGGACATCACCCTGCTCGACCGCCCCACGCGCAAGGTCACCCTCGTGTCGGCGATCCAGACCGCGCTGCGCGCCCGGCGCCGGCAGTACGAGGTCCGGGATCTTCTCCTGCAGCTCGAGCGCGGCGTCCGCGAGCGCGACCGTTTCCTGGCGATGCTGAGCCACGAGCTGCGCAATCCGCTCGCCGCCATCCTGACGGCGAACGAGCTGATGGAGCACCGGGATCCGCGGGCGTTCGTGCACGAGCGCGCCGTGGTGAATCGCCAAGCGAGGGTGCTGTCGCGCCTCGTCGACGACCTTCTGGATCTCTCGCGTCTGACCCTCGGGAAGATCGCCATCGCGAAGGCCCCGGTGGACCTCGCCGAGCTCGTCGCGCGCTCCATCGAGGCCCATCGCCCGGCCGCCGTGAACGGCGGCGTGGAGTTGGACGTGGAGCCGTTCCCGACGCACTGCTCGACGCTCGGAGATCCCGTTCGTCTGGAGCAGGTGATGAGCAACCTCCTCGCGAATGCGCTCAAGTACACGCCGCGCGGCGGGCGCGTCACGATCCGGTTGTCGACCGTCGGGGAGGAGGTCGAGATCGCCGTCGAGGACACGGGCGTCGGGATCGACGCCAAGGTCCTGCCCCGCATCTTCGAGCCGTTTACGCAGGCGGAGGACACGATCGACCGGTCTCAGGGCGGCCTCGGGATCGGCCTCACGCTGGTGCGCCACTTAGTCGAGCTCCACGGCGGGACGGTCTTCGCGGAGAGCTCCGGTCGCGGAACCGGGAGCCGGTTCGTGGTGAGGCTGCCGAGCGCCCATCGCCGCGCGGCGGCGCCGGCGTCCGTGCCCGCGCCCGAGCGTTCCCCCGCGCGCCGGCGGATCCTCGTGATCGAAGACAACTCGGATCTGCGCGAAGGACTGAAGCGGCTTCTCGAGCAGGTCGGGCACGAGGTCCTGTCCTCGCCGGACGGCGAGGACGGCGTCGTCAAGGCGCTCGCGCGGCATCCCGATGCGATCCTGGTCGACATCGGGCTGCCCAGGCTCGACGGCTACGAGGTGGCGGCGCGCCTGAGGCCGGCGCTCGCGCCCGACGTCCTCCTCATCGCGGTCTCAGGCTACGGCTCGCAGCAGGATCGCCGGCGCGCTCTCGACGCGGGCTTCGACGTCCATCTGACCAAGCCGGTCACGCTCCAGGCGCTGCAGGACGTGCTCGGGCGCTCACCCGGCGCGTCGGGGCCTTCCCGCGGCCGGATTCCGCTGCCGGTTCAGTAGTACGGCTCCCAGATCCAGAAGATCGTCTCGATGATCCGCCGGTGGAGGCCGCGGTCGTCCCACATCTCGTACGTGATCTCGCGGCAGCGCTTCTTGTCGTTCTCGAACATCTCCTCCATCTGCGCCGCGAAGCCGCGGTCGTAGAACGCCAGCGCCTCCTCGGCGTTGGAGTTCATGGAGCGGGTGTCGAAGTTGATGGAGCCGATCGTCGAGTAGATCCCGTCGATCACGGCCGTCTTGTTGTGCAGCATCGTCGGCTGGTACTCGTAGATGTGCACGCCGCCCTTGAGTAACTCGCCGTAGTGCGACCAGGAGGCGAAGCGCACCATGGGCAGATCGATGTTGCTGCCGGGGACCATCACCTGGACGTCGACGCCGCGTTTCACCGCCGCGACGAGGGCGTCTCGCACCTGCTTGTCGGGCAGGAAGTAGGCGTTGGCGATGCGGATGCTGTGCTCGGCGGACTGGATCGCGACGTAGTAGAGCATCTTGGCGAGCGACGAGGAGTCTCCGTGCGACGCCTTGATCCCCTGCGCGCGGAGCGACCCGACCCGCGGGTTCTCCGGGTAGTAGTCGTCGCCCGCGAGAATCTCGCCGGTCGTGTAGGTCCAGTCCTCCGCGAAGATCGACTGCATCTGTCCGGCGACGGGGCCCTCGACCCGGACCTGCGTGTCGCGCCACTCGTTCTGGTTGCGGGCGTCGCCCATCCAGCGCTTGTCGATGCCGAGCCCGCCCGTGTACGCGACGCGGCCGTCGACGACCAGGATCTTGCGGTGCGTGCGGTTCCCGATCTTGTAGATCGAGAAGAGCCGCATGGGACGGTACTTCCGCGCCATCACGCCCGCGGCGTCCAGCTCCTTCTTGAACCCCTTGAGCTTCCCCCCGAAGTCGTCGATCAGCAGGCGGACCTGTACGCCGCGCTTCGCCGCCGCGATCAGGGCGTCCGTGAACAGGCGCCCCGCCTCGTCGGGCTGGAAGATGTAGGACTCGAGGTTGACCGTCTTCCGGGCGTTCGTGATATCGCCGATCATCGCGGGGATGATCGCGTCGCCGTTCTGGAGGATCACGGCCTGATTGCCCTCGACCATCGGCATTCCGAGCGCCTCGGCCGAGCGGCGGAAGGCGGGGTTGTCGGCGTTGAAGGGATGGTCGAACTTGTAGACGACGCGCTTCTCGGAGCCGATCAGGTTGTTGATGAAGGTGCAGCCGGAGGTGCCGAGGAGTGCGGGGAAGAGGAGGATCGACCAAGAGGCTCGTCCGAGTTGTTCGCGCACACGACAGTGCTATTCAAGAACCCTGCCCGATTCGGGCCGCCGGGCTAGCGCGTTGAAGAGCCGTGAGTTAAGGTGCCGGTCGTCGCGGGCCGCGGACCGACTGGAATCCCGACGCCATGGCTCCCGTTGAATCTGCGGATCCGGCTCACCCCTATGTCGATTGGAAACAGGAGGTTACTGATGCGCAGGTTCGTCTCCGTTCTCGCGTGGCTGACCGCCGCGGCGTGCGCCGCGCAGGAGGCCGGCAGCCTGTCCCTCTCGCTGGTGGACGCGTCGCAGCGCGCGCTCGCCCACAACACGGATCTCTTCGTCGAGCACGAGAACGTCGCCCAGGCGGGGTTCACGGTCTGGGGCGCCGAGGGAGCCTACGACCTCTTCGCCGCGACCGACGTGAGGTACCGCGACCACACCGACCCGGTCAACTCGCTCTTCTCGGGCGCGCCCGACGACATCCTCGCGCCGGCCGCGAAGGGCGTCGCGGTGTCGGGCACCTTCACGCAGCTGATCCCGACGGGCGGCACCGCCCAGTTCTTCGGGAACTGGGAGCGGGACACGACCAACAACGTGTTCGTCCCGCTCTCGCCGGCGTACTCGACCGGCTTCGGGGTCTCGCTGCGGCAGCCCCTCCTGCGCGACCTCTGGATCGACCCGGCCCGCGAGGCGATCCGGATCGCCTCGGCGCGGCAGGGACAGTCCGTGGCGAGGCTACGGCGAATCGTCTCCGACGTGCTGACCCAGGTCGACTCCGCGTACTGGAGCCTGGTGGCGGCGCGGCGCAACGTCGCCTCGATCGCGGAGTCCGTCGAGCTCGCCGGGCGGCAGCTCGACGAGACGAAGAGCCGCGTGGAGGCGGGCGTGCTCGGCGAGACCGACATCGCGCAGCCGACGGCCGAGCAGGAGCGGCGGCGAGGTCTTCTCGCGACGGCACGCCAGCTCGTCACCCAGAACGAAAACACGCTGAAGCGCCTGGTGCTCGGGGACGTCGCGGATCCGGACTGGGGCAAGGCGATCGTGCCGACGGACGAGCCCGAGGCCAACTACGAGCCGCCGCCGCTCGCGGACATGCTCGCCGTGGCGCAGGACAAGCGGCCCGAGATCGCGGAGTTCAGGGCGCAACAGACGGTCTCGGAGGTGCAGGTCACCGCCCGGAAATCCGACGTGATGCCGCGGGTGGACCTCGTCGCGTCCTACGCGCGGCGCGGGCTCGCGGGATCGATCAACCCGGACGCCGAGAACTTCAACGGCGGCCCGATCACCGTGCCCTCGCCGATCCTCGGCGGGACCGGCCGCTCCTACGGCACGATCGGCGAGAACCGCTTCCCGGACGCGTCGATCGGCCTGTCCGTCTCCGTGCCGATCACGAATCGGACCGCGCGCGCGAACCTCGCGATCGCGAACTCCCAGCTCCAACAGTCCAAGGTCGACCTCACCGCGACGCGGCAGCAGGTCGAGGCCGAGGTCCGCAACGGCGCGGCGGCCCTCGAGACGGCGCGTTCGCGGATCGAGTCGTCGAAGGCCGCGCGGGTCGCCGCCGAGACCCAGCTCTTCGCCGAGCAGGAGAAGTTCAACGTCGGCCTGTCGACGAACTTCCTCGTGCTGACGCGGCAGAACGACCTGACGCAGGCCCGCGTGACCGAGACCGACGCGCTGACCGACTACCGGAAGGCGGCGACCGAGCTCGCGCGCGCGACCGGCACCCTGCTCGATCGGCGGCAGATCACGCTCGACACGCCCGACACGTCGAGCGGCCCGCGGGGCCGCCGCTGAGTGGAGGCGCGACCCGGGAAGCGGAAGACTTGAGTCGGATCGGCCGCGCGATCCGGGTGGCCGCGCTCTCGGTGGGTGCGGTGGGCGCGACGGGACTGGCCGTGCTGGCGCGGTCCACCGAGTGGTTCGCCTCGCTCGGCGCGCGGGCGACGGGCGAGCGGCTGGAGCGGATGCGCCGCTCGCCGCAGTGGTCGGCCGGCGCGCAGCGCTTCGTCAACGCGATGCCGACGCACACGATGCTGCCCCGCGACGCCGCCCGCTCGCTGCGCCTGCAGGTGGCCGGCGGCGAGACGCGCTATCCGGTCCGCCCCATCCCCGTCGAGGCCCGTCGCCGCTCGGACTTCGAGAGGCCGCCCGCGTCGGGCCTCCGCGCGACCTGGCTCGGACACGCGACCGCGCTCGTCGAGGTCGACGGCGCGCGCATCCTCACGGACCCCGTCTGGAGCGAGCGCGTGTCGCCGTCGACGCTCGTCGGTCCGCGCCGGTTCTTCGAGCCGCCGATCGCGCTCGCCGACCTGCCGCGCGTCGACGCCGTGGTGATCTCGCACGACCACTACGACCACCTCGACATGGAGACCGTGAAGACCCTCGCGAGGACCGGCGCCCGCTTCTGCGTTCCGCTCGGCGTCGGCGCGCACCTCGAGAGGTGGGGGATGCCGGCGTCGCAGATCGACGAACGGGACTGGGGCGAGACGAGGGAGATCGCCGGCGTCACGATCACCGCGACCCCGGCGCGCCACTTCTCGGGGCGGCGGCTGTCCGACCGCGACGCGACGCTCTGGTGCTCGTGGGTCATCGCGGGCCTTCGGCACCGCGTCTTCTACAGCGGAGACTCCGGCTACTTCGACGGGTACCGCGACATCGGCCGCGACCACGGACCGTTCGACCTGACGCTCATGAGCCTCGGCGCGTACGGCCCGACCTGGCCGCTCATCCACATGACGCCGGAGGAGATCGTGCAGGCGCAGCGCGACCTGCGGGGCGAGCTCCTGCTTCCCATTCACTGGGCGACGTTCAACCTCGCGTTCCACGCCTGGAACGAGCCGGCGCTCCGCATGGCGGCGGACGCGCACGCGAAGGGCGTGCGCTTCACGATCCCGCGGCCGGGCGAGATGACCGAGCCGGCGAGACTCCTCGAGGCCGGTTTCGAGCCGGCGGAGTGGTGGAAGGAGTGAACCGGTGATCCGCATCCGCCGTTCCGCCGAGCGCGGTCACTTCGACCACGACTGGCTCGACACGCGCCACACCTTCTCCTTCGGCGACTACCACGATCCGCGGTTCATGGGCTTCCGGGCGCTTCGGGTGCTCAATGAAGACCGCGTCAGGCCCGGTCAGGGCTTCGGCACGCACGGCCATCGCGACATGGAGATCGTCTCGTACGTGCTGGAGGGACGGCTCGCGCACGAGGACAGCCTGGGAAACGGTTCCGTGATCGTGCCGGGCGACGTCCAGTACATGAGCGCGGGCACCGGAGTGCGACACAGCGAGTTCAACGGGTCGAAGACCGAGCCCGTGCACTTCGTCCAGATCTGGATCGTGCCGCAGGCCGAGGGGCTCCCGCCACGGTACGACCAGAAGCGTTTCGACGACGCGCAGAAGAAGAACCGGCTGCGCCGGGTCGCGTCCCCGTCGGGAGCCGGCGGATCGATCGCGATCCGCCAGGACGTCAACCTCTACGCGAGTCTCCTGGAGCCGCGGGCCTCCGTGTCGGTCGAGCTGCCGGCCGGGCGCCACCTCTGGGTGCAGGTGCTGCGCGGCGGCGTCGAGGCCGCCGCGACAAAGGGCGCTTCTCTCGAGGCGGGCGACGGACTGGCGGCGTCGGACGAGCGGCGCTTCGAGCTCGCGGCGGGAAACTACGGCGCGGAGCTGCTCGTGTTCGACTTGGCGTAGAAAAGCGCCTGCTGGTCGAGGACGTCGTCCTCGAGCTCGAGCGCGGTCACCGGGTGGATCTCCCACGCCGACATCCGCGAGACGCTCGGGCCCATGAGCTGCGCCGTGTGGAGCGAGCTCTTCTCGGCCTCGGGGTCGTAGAGGAGCCAGCCGCGGATCGTGACCCATCTCTGGATGTAGTGCGCGCGCAGTCCGCCGGTCGACCAGTCGAGGTGATCGGTCGCCACGGCGTGCCGCCACTGCGGCGTGACGACGGCGTAGAAGCGGTGCGAGCGGTCGACGCCGCCGGCGTCCGGCGCGAGCTCGAGGATGGTGTCGTGGTCCTCCGGCCGGGACGAGTGGCAGTTGGACGACGCCGGGCCTCCGTCGTGCACCTCGACGACGTAGGCGGTGATCTCGACGCCCTGGCCGGCCTGCCAGCGCAGGCTGTCGTCGCCGGGCTCGCAGATTTCCTCCATCGTGACCGAGTCGTCGACGTCGTCGTCGGTGACGTCGTCCAGGCGCGCGCGCTCCTCGTTCAGGTGCTTGAGCGAGGCCTTGGTGGCGTCGCCCTGCGGCGGGCACTCCCTCACCTCCTTCGTCGAGGCGCCCTTCGCGCTCTGGGCGAAAAGGGGACTGGCCGCGAGGATCGCCAGGAACGAAGCGCCGAAGAGCCAAACGGGAATGGGTCGTCGCATCGGGGCCGCCAAGCCTAACAGATGCATGTCGGATGCAAGTTCAGGGCCGCGACGAGGTCGCCGGCCGGGACCCCGCTCTATGGCAAGCTGTCGGGATCCGATGAACGCGGCGACGCCGACACCCTCCACCGAAGACCCCGGGCGGTGGGCCGCGCTCTTCAAGATCGCGACCGCGATCCTGCTCGCGATGTCGCTCTGGTTCTCCGCCTCCGCGGTCTCGCCCGCGCTGCGCGCCGAGTGGTCCCTCTCGCCCGGGGCGCTGACGTGGCTCACCCTCGCCGTCCAGCTCGGGTTCGTCGTGGGCACGCTCGTGAGCGCGTTCCTGAACCTTCCCGACGTCGTCCCGATGCGCGCGCTGATCGCCGCCTGCGCCTGGGCGGCCGCGGCCTCCAACGCGGGCCTGGCGCTCGAGGCGCGGGGAGCCGCGTCCGCGATCGTTCTTCGGTTCGCGACGGGATTCTTCCTCGCCGGGGTCTATCCGCCCGGCATGAAGCTGATGGCGAGCTGGTTCCGGCGCGGCCGCGGCCTCGCGCTCGGCACGCTGATCGGCGCGCTCACCCTCGGCAAGGCGACCCCGTACCTGGTCAACGCGGTCGGGAGCGATCGGTGGCGCTCCAACGTGCTGGCGGTCTCGGCGCTGTCGTGCGTGGGGGGACTGATCATCCTGCTCTTCGTCCGAGACGGACCGCACGCGGCGGCCTCCGCGCGGCTCGACCTCGCGCAGATCGCCAAGGTGTTCCGCAACCGCGGCGTCCGCCTCGCGGACTTCGGCTACTTCGGCCACATGTGGGAGCTCTACGCGATGTGGACGTGGGTGCCGGCATTCCTGCGAGCCAGCTTCGCCGCGCACGGCGAGGCGCCGGCGCTCGCGGAGGCGGCGTCGTTCGTCGTGATCGGCAGCGGCGTGGTCGGGTGCGTCCTCGCCGGTCTTCTCGCGGACCGCGTCGGCCGCACGATGGTGGCGTCGGCGGCCATGATGGTCTCGGGCTCGTGCTGTCTCGTGTTCGGATCTCTCTTCGCGGCGCCGCCGGCGGTGCTGCTGCTCGTCGCGGCGGTCTGGGGCGCGTCGGTCGTCGCCGATTCCGCGCAGTTCTCGGCGTGCGTGACGGAGCTGTCCGATCCCCCCTACATGGGGACGGCGCTCACCGTTCAGACGTGCGTCGGGTTCCTGCTGACGATGGCGTCGATCGAGCTCGTCGCGCGGCTGTCCGCGACGGCGGGGCTCGGATGGCCCTGGGCGTTCGCCGCGCTCGCGCCGGGCCCCGCGTTCGGCATCGCCGCGATGCTGCGCCTGCGGCGCCTGCCGGAGGCGGCGAAGATCGCGGGCGGGCGGGGCTGAGCCTTCGCTTGGACGACCGGCGCGAAAATCTCCTGGCCCCGGGCGCGCTCGGACTCGCGCTTCTCGCCGGGCTCCTGCTGCGCGTCCTTCCGCTGTTCGCCGCGAGGCCCTACACGGCGTACTTCGACGAGGGTTACTCGCTCCACCCCGCGGCGCGCATGGTGCGCGACGGCGGCTGGGACCCGGGAATCTACCGCTACGGCCAGCTTCCCATGAACGTCGTGGCGGCCGTGGTGCGCGCCGTCGATCCGGTGTACGGCCTGCTGCGCGGCCGCACGCTTCGCGAGCGGATTCCCGAGGAGGGGCTGCTCTACGACGACCTCGAGCCGTTCCCCATCCTCCTGATCGGGCGGGCGCTGTGCGTCCTCGTGGGGATGGGGATCGTGGTCCTCACCGGGCTCCTCGCGCGGCGGCTGGGAGGTCCGGCGGCCGGGGCGGCCGCGCTCGCCGTCGCCGCGCTCGTCCCGGCGCTCGTGCTCCGAGGCCCGATCGCGACGATCGACCCCTACGCCGTGCTCTTCGCGCTCGCGTGCGTGTACCTGACGGAGCGCTCGCGGGCGGGCCTGCACACCGGGACCGTGTCCCTCGCCGCCGGCGCCGCCGCGGGCCTCGCCGGCGCGAGCAAGTACCCGGCGGTGCTCGTCCTGCTCGTCTTCCCGGCGGCGACGGCGCTGTTCGCACTCCCGTGGCGCGAGAAGGTGCGTCACGTCGCGCTCGCGGCGGCGGGAGTCCTCGCCGGCGTGGTCGTCGGGATGCCGATCGCGCTCTTGCGCGGGGCGGAGATCCTCCGGGCGGCGCGATACCTGCAGTCGACCTACGAGAGCTGGGCGGCTCCGTACCTGCTCGACCAGGCGTTCGTGCGGGCGGAGTGGGATCTCGACTACGCGCGGCCTGAGCTGGGAGCGACGTTTGCGTTGCTCGCGATCGGCGGGCTCGTCGTGGGACTCCGCGATCGCGCGAGCCGCCCGACCGTTTTCGGGATCTCCGTCTTCGCCGCGGCCTCGCTCGTCTTCGTCTCGCTCCGGTCGTTTCAGCCGTTCCGCAACGTCCTGGCGCTCGTTCCCCTCGGCTGCGTGGCGATCGGGCTCCTCTTCGCGAAGGTCCGGGCGAGGGTCCGGCGGCCGCTCGTATACGTCGCCGACGCGCTGCTCGCGGCGTGGCTCCTCGGCGTCTACGCGCTGCCGCTGGCGGCCTACACGCGGTCGCGGGCGACGCTCGCGGATCCGCGGAGGCTCACGCTCGACTGGGTCGCGCGGCACGCCGGTCCGCAGGACAGGGTGCTGCTCCTGCGCGACGCGGCGTTCCTGAGTCAGGAGCTCGAACGGTTCGGAGGACGCGCGTCGGCCTCCTGGTTCGACTCGCTTCCCGCGGAGGCGGAGCGGAGTTCTCCGCGCTTCCTGATCGTCGGGACGCTGAGCCGTCCGGGCGCCGAGCCCGAGGAGCTGGCGACGCGGCCGTCGATCCGGGCTGGATACGTCGAGAGCTACTGCGCCGGGACGACGGCCACGCCCGCCGACCCCGAACGCTGGCGCGGCAACGACCAGCGCCTCTGCGTGCTCGAGAGGCGCTGACCGCGACGAGCGCTACGGCCCCAGGAACGTCCGGACGAGGAACGTGGCCATCTGCTCGCGGGGGACGTCGGCGTCGGGGCAGTAGCGCAGCGGGTTGCTGGCGCAGCCGGCGGTGATGCCGCGGTTGTAGATGTCCTCGATCCAGTCGACCGCGAAGGAGCCGAGCGGGACGTCGGCGAAGATCCCGACCGGCGTCGGCGGCACGTAGCCCGAGCCCAGGAGAGTCTTCAGGAGGAAGACCGACATCTCGGCGCGGCTGATGGGCCGGTCCGGGCAGTAGAGGCCGCCGCCGCAGCCGGAGGTGATCTCGAGCGTCGCGAGCTCGTCGATCCAGGCGGCCGCGAAGGCATCGTCGGGAACGTCCGGGAAGATCTGCACGGGCGGCGGCGGGACGTGGTCGGCGCCGTACTTGGACTTCAGGAGGAAGACCGCCATCTCGGCGCGCGTGACGTCGTTGGCGGGGCAGTAGCTCGTCGACGTGCAGCCGCCCGTTATGCCGGCGGTGGCGATCGTGAGGATGTCGTTGTGGAAGGGGTTGTCGAGCGGGACGTCGTCGAATTCGACGGAGAGCGTCGCCGCGTTGGAGGGAGCCGCACCGCAGTCGTCGGTGACGACGACGTCGTAGGAGCCGGCGTCGGTGAAGGCGACGGGGTCGATCGTCAGCGTCGCGGTCGTCGCGCCCGAGATCGGCCCGCCGTCCGAGAGCGGGACGCCGTTCCGACGCCACTGGTAGGTCAGCGTTCCCGAGCCGGAGGCCTCGGCGTGCAGGACCGCGGGCGAGCCGACGATCACGGAGACGTCCGTCACGGACGCGACCAGGCGCGCGTTGAGGAGCGTCGAGAGGGTCCCGTCGCCGTTCAGGAGAGCGACGTCCTCGGCCGGTCCGGGGTTGAACGTGCCCGAGAAGATCCGGTACGAGTTCGACCCGACCGTGTAGCCCTCCGGGAGCTGGAAGGTCCCGTTCCCGGCGCCCCGCAGCAGTGTGGCGCGGTTGAGGGAACCTCCCGAAATCGCGACGACGTCCGCATGCCCGTCCGGGTCGAAAAATCCGGTCTGGACCGACACCGCGGCGAAGCCGATCGCAACGAGAGACGGAGGCAGGAATCCACCGTTTCCGTCGCCCAGCAGGATCGAGAGGTTGGACGCGTTGCTGTTGGCGGTCACGAGGTCGGGCTTGCCGTCCTCGTTGAAGTCGCCCGTGTCCGCCCAAACCGGAAACGACGCCGTCGGATAGTCGATCCCGGGCTGAAAGCTGCCGTTCCCGTTGGAGAGGTACACCGAGACGTTCTGTGTATTGCCGCAGCAGCCCCCCCCGTTGGAAGTCACCAGATCCGTCCAGCCGTCGCCGTTGAGATCGATCGCCACGATGTTGGAGGAATAGTGGAGGAGCGGGAAGTTTCCATTGTTGACGAACGTGCCGTCTCCCAGGTTCAGCAGGATGTTGATGTCTCCGAAGTTGGAGGCGCTGTCGAGAACGGCAAGGTCGACGGCGCCGTCGCCGTTGAAGTCTCCGGAGACGACCTGCGAGGAGCCGAAACCCGTGCCGTAGAACGTCGGAGGGTCGAAGGATCCGTCCCCGTGTCCGAGTAGCACCGCGACCTGTGAGTTGTAGTCGGAGGCGACGGCGTCGAGCTTCCCGTCGCCGTT
>Ga0207711_10000354_pt1 | contig 48744 bp, 43 predicted proteins | sample KBSS34metaG_FD_184401 | JGI IMG/M metagenome (GOLD analysis project Ga0207711, IMG submission 184401) | Switchgrass rhizosphere microbial communities from Kellogg Biological Station, Michigan, USA - KBS S3-4 metaG (SPAdes) (version 2) | ecosystem: Host-associated > Plants > Roots > Rhizosphere... | reverse complement strand
TGGCGCGGTGCTGACCGAGACCACCTTCGAGTGGAAGGGCCTGGGCTTCGAGCTCGCCTACTACCTGTCGAAGCGCGACTTCGTGGCCGTGCAGGGCATCGTCGCCCTGCTCGCCGTGATCGTCGCGCTGACCAACTTCATCGTCGACATCGTCGCCGCCCTGATCGACCCGCGGGTGAGGTACTGATGGCCGATCGCATTGTTCAGCAGAGTCGCCTGCGCACCCTCTGGAACCGGCTGCCGGTCGTCCATCAGTTCAAGCAGTCGATCGGGCTGCAGCGCGGCATGCTCGTCACCGGGCTGCTGATCACCGGGTTCTTCCTCTTGGTCGCCGCCCTGGCGCCGGTCATCTCGCCGTACCGGTTCAACGAGTTGCGCAATGAGCACGGCCTGTTCGGCGCGCAGCAGCCCCCGAGCGCCGCCCACCTGCTGGGCACGACCTCCGGCGGCTACGACGTGCTCTCGCGCGTCATCTGGGGCACCCAGACCGCGTTCATGGTCATCATCGTCGCGATCGCGCTGTCGTTCTTCCTCGGGGTGTTCCTCGGGCTGGTTTCCGGCTACATCGGCGGCTGGCTCGACCGGGTGCTCGTGGTCATCGCGGATGCCGTTTACGCCTTCCCGAGCCTGCTGCTCGCGATCGTGGCAGCGATCGTGATCAGCGGCGGACAGTCCAGCCTCTGGGGCGGCGTGCTCGCTGCGGCCATCTCGATCACCGCCGTGTTCATCCCGCAGTACTTCCGGGTGATCCGAGCCGAGACGGTGCGCATCAAGTCGGAGGCATTCGTCGAGTCGGCCAAGGTGATCGGCGCGAGCACGCCGCGCATCATGTTCCGCCACGTGCTGCGCAACTCGACGCGCACCCTGCCGCTCATCCTGACCCTGAACAGCTCGGAAGCGATCCTCACGCTCGCCGGCCTGGGCTTTCTCGGCTTCGGCATCGAGCCCACCTCCGCTGCCGAGTGGGGCTACGACCTCAACAAGGCGGTATCGGATGTCACGAGCGGCATCTGGTGGACGTCCGTCTTCCCGGGCCTCGCGATCGTGCTCGTGGTGCTCGGCGTGACGCTCGTGGGTGAGAGCCTCAACGACCTCGCGGATCCCCGGTTGCGTACGCGACGTCGCGCAGCGGCGCAGACACCCGCGGATGCCGCGGCCATCAGCGAGCCGTTCTCCGAGGGTGCGGAGCAGGTGCTGTGAGCGCCGTCAGGCCGGTGCGCCACGCAGCCGACGGCGATCTCGCCGTGCGGATCGAGCACCTCGACGTGACCTTCGCCACCGACGGTGGGGACGTCGCAGCGGTGAAAGACGTGAGCCTCGACGTGCGAGCGGGCGAGGTGCTGGCGATCGTGGGGGAGTCGGGCAGCGGCAAGACCGTGACGGCGCGATCCATCTTGGGGCTGCTGCCCGAGACGGCGCGCGTCGACGGGGTGGTGCTCCTGGGGAAGGACGACATCGTCACAGTCGATGAGTCCCGGCTGCGCGAGCTGCGCGGCACGGAGGTCGCCATGATCTTCCAAGAGCCGTCGTCGGCGCTGAACCCGGTGTACACCGTCGGCTGGCAGCTGGCCGAGGGGCTGCGCGCTCACGGCAACGTGACCCGGCGCGCCGCGCGGGCCCGGGCGATCGAGATGCTGGCGCGCGTCGGCATCCCGAATCCGTCTCGTCGGGTCGACGACTACCCGCACCAGTTCTCGGGCGGGCAGAAGCAGCGCGTCGTCATCGCGATGGCGCTGGCTCTCGCGCCCTCGGTGATCGTGGCCGACGAGCCGACGACCGCCCTCGACGTGACCGTGCAGGCTGAGATCCTCGACCTGCTGCGGCAGTTGCGCGACGAGACCGGCACCGCGATCGTGCTGATCACCCACAACATGGGCGTGGTCGCCGACCTCTCGGACCGCGTGGCCGTGATGCTCAACGGCCGGATCGTCGAGACTGCGCCGTCGCGCGAGCTGTTCGCCGCGCCGAAGCACGAGTACACCCAGCGTCTGCTTGCGGCCGTGCCCCGGCTCGACATCATCGATCGTCCACTGATCGCCGCCTCCGACGTGCCGCCTGTCGTGCTCGCCAAGGGGCTCGAGATCGAGTACCCGGGCCGGTTCGGCCGTGCGGGATTCCGCGCGGTGAAGGGCGTCGACTTCGAGATCCACGCCGGCGAGGTGCTCGGTCTGGTGGGCGAGAGCGGCTCGGGCAAGACGACCATCGGACGCGCCATCGCGGGCCTGACCCGTGTCTCAGGCGGCTCGCTGCGGGTGCTGGGCGCCGAGATGAACGGCGTGCGCGAGCGCACCTTCCGGCCGTTGCGCAAGCAGCTCGGCTTCGTGTTCCAGGATCCGGGCACCAGCTTCAACCCGCTGCTGACGATCGCGCAGTGCGTGGCCGAGCCCCTGATCGTGCACGGCCTCGCCGACAATCCGGCGACCGCTCGCCCGCGCGTCGACGAGTTGCTCGAGGCGGTGCAACTGCCGAAGGCGTTCGGAGACCGTTACCCGCACGAGCTGAGCGGAGGCCAGCGCCAGCGTGCATCGCTCGCCCGGTCGCTCGCCCTCAATCCGCCGCTGCTGATCGCCGACGAGCCGACCAGCGCCCTCGACGTCTCGGTGCAGGCCAAGGTGCTCGAGCTGTTCGGCGAACTGCAGAAGGAGTTCGGCTTCGCGACGCTCTTCATCACGCACGACCTCGCCGTCGTCGACCAGCTCGCGCACCGCGTCGTCGTGCTGCACCACGGCGAGATCGCCGAGCAGGGCTCGACCGCTCAGGTGCTCGGCAAGCCGACCGACGATTACACGAAGCGGCTGCTCGCCTCTTTGCCCGTACCGGATCCGGTGGAGCAGGCGGCCCGGCGAGCCGCGCGGATGGCCGCCATGCAGGCCGGCAGGTAGGGTCGAGCCGTGACCCCCACCGCGCTGCAATCCGGGATCGCGGTCCGGGCCGCCGATCTGACGCTGGCGTATGCAGACGGTCGCGCGGCAGTCAGCGGAGCGACCTTCGAGATCCCGGTCGGCGGCATCCTCGGCGTGGTCGGCGAAGCCGGCTCGGGCAAGAGCACCCTGGCGCGCGCGGTCGCTGCGCAGACGCTGCCGGGAGAGGGTGAGGCCCCGCACATCACCGGCGGACTGCTCGAGGTGCTCGGCGAAGAGTTGCGCAGCACCAGCGCGCGGCGCATCGACCGGCTGTCGCTGAAGGTCGGCTACCTTCCGCAAGACGGGGGATCCACTCTGGAGCCGCACCTGACCATCGGCGAGAACGTCGCCGACCCGATCTATCGGCGCGACCGCAAATTCGACCGGCTCGAGGCGGGCGCCGCGGTTGCGACGCTGATCGACGCGGTGCGACTCCCCCTCGCGGTGATGAACAAGTACCCGCACGAACTCAGCCGCGGCCAGCGGCAGCGCATCGCGCTGGCGCGGGCGCTCATCCTGGAACCGACGCTACTGGTCGCCGACGACCCGACCATGGGCGTCGACGTCCTGGTGCGCGGGCGCATCCTGACTGTCATCGCCGACCTGCAGCGCGAGCGGGCGTTCTCGGCTCTCGTAGTCGGGCACGATCTGCGCGAACTGCGCACCATGACCGAGCAGATCGCGGTGATGCACGCGGGCCTGCTGGTGGGCTACGGACAGGTGGATGACGTGCTGCAGCACCCCCTGCATCCCTACGTCGACCGGCTCGCGGCCCTGCAGGCGTGAGCGCGGAGCGCCCCCCATCGTTTGCTAAGCTAGCGGGGCTGTTCGCAGCGATCCTCCATAGCTCAATTGGCAGAGCAATCGGCTGTTAACCGATAGGTTCTTGGTTCGAGTCCAAGTGGGGGAGCTCTCTCTTCGTGGGCGATCATGGTCCTTATGACCACGACCCCCTTCGACTACCACCAGCACCCGCGCACCACCGAGCGGGCGGCAGACGGGCCGCCGACCGTCCGCAAGTCGGTGCGCAGGAGGGCCGTCTCGCCGGTCACCCGGTTCAACAGCAAGGCCGCCCTGGGCATCACCCGCTCGGTCGGCACCATGTGGTGCGCCTACGTGTTCGCGGCCCTGGCCCTGGTCAGCCTGCCCGCTGCCCTGATGAGCGGGAGCCCGATCATCATCGTCGGATGGATCGCGCAGACCTTCCTGCAGCTCGTGCTGCTGCCGGTGATCATCGTGGGGCAGAACATCCAGGCGGCGGCATCCGACGACCGGGCCGCCGCGACCTACAAGGATGCCGGCGCGATCCTCGAAGAGGCCAAGCAGATCCAGATGCATCTGGCCGCCCAGGATGTGGCGACCAGCGCGCTGCTCGAGCGCATCCTCGCGATCGAGAAGAAGGTCGTCGCGACGAAGTAGCCGACTCAGTGCGCGACGAGCGGATCGAGCCGGGCGAACACCGGCCCACCGAGCTGCGCGCTGAAGGTCGCCGCCAGGTGGTGCTCGTCGGTGTAGACCAGCGACGACCCGATCACGGTCGGGCACCTGCTCGCATCGCAGAACCAGTCGGTCAGGTCGACGAAGGCCGCCCGCGAGTCGGTGGCGCCGGTGCGCACGCCGTTGAGGTCCGCCCGATCCACCGCCACCGACCTCGGCTCTGAACAGACCAGTGCGTCGTTCAGGTGGCGCGACAAGCAGACCGGCGGGCTGAAGTCGAACTCGGGCGTTTCGCCCAAGATGGCCACGGGGACGCCGACGGGCAGACGCGCCACGCTGCTGATGGTCGCGTCGTGCCAGTGCTGCTCGGACGCCGCGGCCGACCCCGTCGACCGGCCGAGATGGTTGGCGAGCACCAGCAGCTGCGGTGGATGCTGCGTCAGCCAGTCGAGAGCCGACGCGCGCCAGTCCGCGCATGACCGGTTCTCGGCCCCGGACCAGAGGCTCGCGGACTCGAGGGAGCGGCATCCGGACTTGGTCAGACTGATCACGCGCACGGGCATGCCGGTGAAGGCCGCCCGGATCGCCGGAAACCACCGGCCGGCATGCGAGTCGCCGAACAGGACGACAGCCGCGCCGTCGGCGGGCCCGAACGAGCAGACCTTCAACGCGCTCTGGGAGGTCCCTTGCTGGCACCCGCTGCGATACAGCTCTCCGGTGTCTGCTGCCGCGTCAGCGAGCGAGGGCGTCAGGTTGCTCGGCACATAGCCGGTGCCGCTGGGCTGCCAGTCGACGCCGAGGGTTGCGGCGCGGTCCGAGGCGAGCGGACGAGCGGCGAGCGCCGGAGCGGCGACCGTCAGGGGCACCACGAGGGCGGCGATGGCGACCGCCGCCACCGCCAGCGGGCGGCGCGCGTGTGCGGCATCCACTCGAGTGCGCATGGCCGGTCGCTCGACGAACCGCCAGAGAAGCCACGCGAGCGGCAGCGACAGCACCGCCAGTGCTGCGCGGGCGGCCAACGGCAGGGGAGTCTCAGAGTTGGAGTTCTCCTGAGCGAGTGCGAGCACCGGCCAGTGCACCAGGTAAAGCGAGAATGAGAGGGCGCCCACGAACTGAGCGGGTCGAATACCCAGCGCGCGGTTCACGATCGGAAGGCACTCGTCGCGCGGCTCTCGGGCGACCTGACCGCCCAGGATGACGGCCGCCGTCGCGAGTACCGGCAGTGCCGTCCCGACGCCGGGGTGGGGGTAGCCCGGGAGGCTGCCGACCCACATCGACGCGAGCAGGCCGGTGGCGCCGGCCCATGAAGCGAGCCCGCGCCACGGCGTCGCGACACGAGCGACCGCTGGCGCACAGGCCGCAGCCAGCACACCGATGCCCAGTTCCCACGCCCGCGTGGGAAGGGTGAAGTAGGTCCAGGCAGACGAGTGGCCCCAGGCGATGCACACGGCGAACGAGGCGACGGTGACCACGATCCCGGCTGCGAGGAGCGGGGCGGAGCTGCCGCGCAGCACGGCGAACAGCGCGAGCAGCAGCAGAGGGACCACGACATAGAACTGCTCCTCGACCCCGAGTGACCAGTAGTGCTGCAGCGGCGAAGGCGTCGGGCCGGACAGGTAGTCCGTGCCCTGGATCGCGAAGCGCAGGTTCGCCGCCGACAGGGCCGCCCAGATCCCGTCGGTCGCAATACCCGGCAGCCGAAGGGGCGGGGTCAGGAACCAGGCGGCCACCACCGTGGCAGCGATCACCATCAGAGACGCGGGCAGGACGCGTCGGGCGCGACGGGCGTAGAACCCCGCGAACCGTACCCGCCCGGTCGTTTGCAGCTCGCGCAGCAGCTGCCCGCCGATCAGGTAGCCCGAGATCACGAAGAAGACGTCGACGCCGAGGTACCCACCGCCGAACAGCGGCAGCCCGGCGTGATAGCCGAGCACACCGAGCACCGCCACGGCGCGGAGGCCCTGGATGTCGGGGCGATAGCCCGACGCGGGCGGCTGGCTCGGCATCCGCGTCAGGCTAGAGCCGGCAGGTGGACGCGAGGTTAACTCGCGGCCCCCGCCTCGTACTCCCGCGGGAGTACCCTCTGCGCGCCTGGCAGCGGATGGGTCCCCGCCGGCGCCCGCGTAGCATCGAGCCATGTCTGAGCCCGCGCGACCGCGCTTCACGCGCGAGCAGCGGCGACAGATCGGCGAGGCGATGTGGATGCACCGCCACGAGCAGTGGTCCGCCTGGCACGGCGGCCCGCCTCCACCCGTGTGGCGCATGCCGCGCTGGGCCAGCCTGTGGATCCCGGTCATCGTGTCGTTCGTGGTGCAGGTTCCGATCGCGATCGCCTTCGTGCGGTGGTTCCAGCTGAGTCAACTGCAAGGCCTGCTCTCGGTCGGCATCGCTCTGCTCGGGCCGCTCGCGCTGATCGGAGCCCGTCGATTTCCGGGGCCGGTGGTCGCGCTCACGGCGATCGGGGCGTCCCTCGACCTCATCGTCAACGAGCATGCCGGGCCACCGTATGTCGCGCTTGCCTTCGGCATCGTCAGTGCGATCGTGCGGAACGCCCGGGTCTGGGCGTGGATCTCGATCGCCGTCGCGTGGGTGGCCACGATCGCGGTCGCCCTGGTGCTCGGCGACGACCGGTTCACTGCTGGGCGGATCGCGGGAACCACCCTCGGCATCCTGATCGTCGTCGGCATCGGCGAGGGCATCCGCGGGCGGCGGGAGCGCATGGCCGAGTTCCGCCGCCGGGTGAGCCAGCGGCGCCAGACCGAGGTGCAGGCCGAGCGGGTCAGGATCGCGCGCGAACTGCACGACGTGCTGGCTCATTCGCTCAGCCAGATCAACGTTCAAGCCGGCGTCGGACTTCACCTGATGGACAAGCAGCCCGACAAGGCCAGGGAGGCGCTTGCGAGCATCAAGGAGACCAGCAAGACCGCGCTCGACGAGGTGCGGACCGTCCTCGGTGTGCTGCGGGCCGAGGGCGGAGCCGACCCGAGCGCGCCGCTGGTGCCCGAACCCGATCTGGCCCGACTGCCGGGCCTCGTGGCATCCGTCACCGCACAGGGGATCGACGTGCGCTTGGATGATCGGCTCACGGCCGAGAACGTGCCCAAGCCCGTTCAGCTCGCGCTGTACCGCATCGCGCAGGAGTCGCTCACCAACGTCACTCGCCACGCCACCGGGGCCACCCACGCGACGATCACGCTCGAGCGCCGCGAGGGCCTCTACCGCCTCGAGGTGCGCGACGACGGAACGGGCGCCACAACGGGAACGCCGTCGAGCGCCGCCCCCGAGTCCGGCGGCCGCGGCCTGCTCGGCATGCGCGAGCGCGCCGAGCTGCTCGGCGGACACCTGAGCGCGGGCCCGGCTGACGGCGGCGGCTTCGCGGTGGTGGCTGAGCTGCCGGCATCCCTCGAACACCAGGAGGCCTCGTGACGATCCGCGTCGTCCTTGCCGATGATCAGCAATTGATCCGCGCGGGCTTCCGCAGCCTGCTCGAGGCCGAGCCGGACCTCGAGGTCGTCGGCGAGGCAGCCACCGGTCGCGAGGCGGTCGCCTTGGTGAGCCGTGAGCGCCCTGATGTCGTGCTCATGGACATCCGGATGCCCGACGGCGACGGGCTCTGGGCCACCGAGCAGATCGTGGCCAGCCCGCAGCTGGCCGGGACCCGTGTCGTCGTGGTCACGACCTTCGAGCTCGACGAGTACGTCGCCCAGGCGATCCGCGCCGGCGCGAGCGGATTCCTGGTCAAAGACACCGAGCCGGTCGAGCTGATCCGGGCCGTGCATGTGGTCGCCGGCGGGGATGCCCTGCTCAGCCCGCGCGTCACGAAGCGCCTGCTCGAACGGGTCGCCGGCACCTTCCACCAGCCGCCAGATACCTCCCGGCTGTCGGTGCTCACCGACCGGGAGCGCGAGGTGCTCGCCCTGGTCGGGCAGGGGCTCAACAACGACGAGATCGGGCGCGAGCTCTACCTCAGCCCGCTCACCGCCAAGACCCACGTGTCTCGGATCATGTCGAAGCTGCTGGCGCGCGACCGGGTGCAGCTCGTCGTGATCGCCTACGAGACCGGGCTCGTCACCGCCGGGGCCAGCGAGTAGTACCTCGCTGCGGCCAACTGCGCCCCCGGGAGTAGTCGGAAGCATCTTCCGGGCAGATTCCTCGCCGGCCCCCGATCGCGAGAGTGGAGTCATCGGAGTTCCGCCGGAGCTCCTCGACATTCGAAGGAACGCATCGTGTTCACATCGCTTGCTCTCGCAGCCTCGTTCGCGCATCCCGCGTGGGGCTTCGGTTTCGGGCTGTTCTTCATCCTGGGCCACGTCATCTGGTTCCTGATCATCGTGGCGATCATCATCGCCATCATCCGGGGAGCGCGCTGGCGTCGTCGGGCGTGGGCCGGTGGCATGGGTCCGTGGGGCCACGGCTACGGCCACGGCTACTGGGGCGGCCAGCAGGCCGCGCGCGCGGCCGAGACCACCCTGGCCGAGCGCTTCGCCCAGGGTGACATCGACGAGAAGGAGTACCGCGCCCGTCTCGAGGTGCTGCGGGCGAACGCTCCGCAGCCGCCTGCCGGCCCGATGGGCCCCCAGAAGTAACCCGCCGCCGAACGGTAGTCTCTCCTTCGGGCTGAACCAAGCCCGGAGGAGAGACTTTTCGCGTGAACGCCTGGCTTCAGGAGAACTCCATCGTCCTCGTCATCGCACTGGGGATCGTCGCCGTTCTGCTGCTCGTGATCGGCCTGGTGCTCCTGGTCCTCTGGCGCCGCGCCCGTCGCGCCGAGCGCGCGGCCTCCGCGGAGCGGGTCGAACTCGAGCGCGATCGCATCGACCTCGAGCTCTCGCTGGCCGAGCAGACCGGGCGGCTGCGCATCATCCGCGAGTTGCACGAACTGGCCGTGCACTCGGTCTCGGTGATCATCAGCCAAGCCGATGGCGCGCGCTATGCCGCGACGACGGATCCGGATGTCGCGACCCGCAGCGCCGCCGCCATCGCCGAGGCGGCCCGCTCCACCCTGGCCGATCTGCGCAGGGTCATGACCGTGGTGCGAGCCGGAGAGGCGGACGCCGCCCCTCAGCCGAGCCTGTCGTCGGCTCGAGAGCTGTTCAAGGTGATGCGAGACGCCGGGCTCGAGGTGGAGTTCCAGGAGTCGGGAACCCGGCTCGACCTGAAGCAGGGCGCCGAGCTCGCGGTCTACCGCATCCTGCAGGAGGCGCTCGGCAACGCGCTCACGCACGGCGGCCAGGGCACGAGCGCCCGGGTGACGTTCAAGTGGACAGACCAGGGCCTCGAGGTGCTGGTCGACGACGACGGCGTCCGCGCCGAGGCGGTGCGCAACGGTCTCGACCCCAACCTGGAGGCGCAGCAGCGCAGTTACTCCGCCGACGACGACCTGGCGGCGCTCACCCAGGCCCCGACCGGCCGCGGGATCACCGAGATGCGCGAGCGCACCGAGTTGTTCGGCGGGGTCTTCAACGCGGGAACCGTTCCGGGGGTCGGATTCTCGGTCTCGGCGATCTTCCCGGCACTGAAGTATCACAACGGCGTGCACGGGGTGAAGCTGGGCTCGTCGTGAGCCAGCCCGTTGCGCCCGCCGCAAAGCCGGCCACCGAGACGGCGCCGCTGCGCATCGCGCTCGTCGACGATTCGCGCAGCCAGCGCGAGGGGTGGGCGATCTTGCTCGGCTCGCAGCCGGGTTTCGAGGTGGTCGGCGAGGCAGGTGATGGCGCGCAGGCGCTCGCCCTCGCGCGACGGGAGCGGCTCGACGTGCTGCTCATGGACATCCAGATGCCACGTGTCAACGGCCTGGTCGCTGCCGAGCGGATCCGCGGCGACGCCCAGGTGCGCGAACTCGGCCGGGCGCCGCAGATCGTTCTGGTGACGGCGGTCGATCTCGACGACCACGTTCCGGCCGCCGCCCTCGCCGGCGCGTACGCGGTGCTCTACAAAGACGTCGACCCCGAGGCGCTGTTCGAGACCCTGCGCGAAGCCGCGGCCTACCGTGGCGAGCAGTAGCGCCGCTCCCGCCCCTGATTCCGAGCGGTCGTCAGCGGTCCGGGCGAGCCTCGCGGTCGGGTTGGCGGTGTCGGCGTATGGGCTGTCGTTCGGGGCGTTGGCCGTGGCATCCGGACTCGACATCTGGCAGACCCAGGTGCTCAGCCTGTTCATGTTCTCGGGCGGGTCGCAGTTCGCGGTGATCGGCGTGATCGCTTCGGGCGGATTGGCGGCCGGACCTGCGGCGATCGCCGGCGCGGCCCTGCTCGGCGTGCGCAACTCGTTGTATTCGATGCGGATGGCGCCGATCGTCGCCGGTCCGCCCGGGCCGTGGGGGTGGGCCCGGCGCCTGCTCGCCGGTCATTGGACCATCGACGAGACCACCGCCGTCTCGACCGCTCAGCCCTCGCGTCGCGGCCAGCGGATCGGGTTCTGGGTCACCGGCGCCGTGATCTACACGGGTTGGAACCTCACGACGCTGCTGGGCTCCTTGTTGGGCAATCTGATCGGGGATGTGCGGATGTTCGGCCTCGACGCCGCAGCAGCTGCCGCCTTTCTCGGACTCCTCTGGCCCCGGCTGAGCTCACGTCAGCCCATCGCGGTCGCCGTTGGAGCAGCGGTGGTGGCCGCCGTGCTCATCCCGTGGTTGCCGGCCGGGTTGCCGGTGCTGCTCGCGGCCTTGGTCGCGCTCGTGGTCGGGATCACGAACTGGTTGGGACGGAGGCCGGCATGACCCTGTGGAACATCGTGCTGCTCAGTTCGGCCGCCGTCCTGGGACTCAAGCTCCTCGGCTACCTGGTGCCGCCGTCGTTCATCGAGCGGCCGACGCCCGCGCGGGTGGCGGCGCTGCTCACCGTGGCGCTGCTCGCGGCCCTGGTCGCCACGCAGACCCTGCAGCACGGCACTGGGATCGCCATCGACGCCCGGGTGCCGGCGCTCGGGGTCGCCGCCCTGCTGCTCGTGCTGCGGGCGCCGTTCATCGTGGTCGTCACCGCCGCAGCTGCGGTTGCGGCTCTTCTGCGGCTTCTGGGCTGGATGTCGTAGCCGCCTTGCGACCCGGCACGAAGCGGAACACCGCCCAGGTGCCGAACGCGACGATCGCGAACACCACGAACAGGGTGCCCCAGCCGAAGATCGGAGCGGTCATGGCTCCCCAGTTGTTGGAGATCGGCATCACGATCACGGCGAACACGGCAACCGTCAGCAGGTAGATGCCCGCCCATGCCCACTTGTTCCAGCGGAAGATGGTCTTGCCGTCGAGGAATGTCAGCGGCAGCATCGCGATGATCATGGTGCCGATCGCCTCCAGGGTGATCGCGACCAGGGTCTCGAGCGACAGTTCGTACCAGAACCCGGAACCGCCCGCCGCACGTAACGCGCTGAATCCGAGCCAGGCCAGGATGCCTGCCGCAATGGTGAAGGCGGCGCCGAGCAGGGCGAGTTTGGCCTCCTGCACGACCTTCAACTCGCGCGCGTATGCCACTCCCATCACCAGGCCGAACAGGAACCCGGGAGAGATGTCGGCCAGCCGCGATACCACCACCGAGAGGGCGACGATGATCAGGGCGGCGGGCATCGGGCGGATGAATCCGGTGTCGCCGTACTCCCGCTTGGCCACCCGGAGCACGAGCAGGTTGATCCCGATGTTGATGACCGCGACCGACATCAGCATGCCGATGAGCAGGCGAACCGAAGCACCGGTGAAGCCGAAGGTGGGATCGGAGAATCCGAGGATCACCGAGGTCGCCACGACCGAGAGGGCGATCCCGGCCCAGGGATTGCGCAGCGTCCGACCCCATCGTCCGCGCAGGTGGTCGATGCGACGCCGCACCGGCGTCAGCCAGCCGAACGCCCGGTCGTAGTTCTCGCGGATGGTGTCTTCGAGCAGCTCGGACGGGAAGGCCACCAGCAGCAGGAAGGCCAGTGCGATGCCGCCCGTCACGGCCACGGTGGTTGGCGTGATGGGAAAGCTGCCGAAGGCCGGAAGGGTCGACGCGAAGGTGCTCGGCGAGTCGAATCCGTCGTCGGGGCGCGACCCGGTCGGCGGGGCGCCACGGCCATCGGCCAGGGGCTGCGGTGTGGCGCCGTCGGCGGGAGCCGCCGCCAGCGGAGCCACCGAGGTGTGCGAGACGACCGTGGTCGCGACGTCGCCCTGGGGCGTGACGGTGACGGCGAACTCGTGGTCGCCGGGCGGCACATCGAGCGGGATCTTGGTCTTCAGCTTGAAGATGCCGTCGCTGCCGACGACCGCGCTGCCGAGCGGGTAGGGCGTCGAATGGAGCTCGGCTGAGACCGTGCTGCCGGCAGGCAGGCCGGAACTCCACAGGAAGATGACCTCCCCGGGCGTCAGATCGGTACCGTCGAGCGGATTCCCGGCGGCGTCGGTGATGCCGATGACGAAGCTGAGGGTGGTCTTGCCGATCGCCTTGGGCAGCACGGTGAAGGTGCGCGCCATTGCGCCCGATGAGACGCCGAGCTGGTCGACGGCGATGGCGGCGACCGTGTGGGAGCCGGCGGCCAGCGAGGCGACATCGCACGACCAGGCGCCGCTCGAGCTGAACGACTCGCACAGCACTGTTGCTCCCTCGTAGATCTTCACGAGGGTGTTCGGTGCGGTCGTGCCCGAGAACGTGACCGGCTCACCGGACCGCCACTGCGATCCCGAGTCGGCGAGCGGGGTCACGATAGTCGGCGCCTGCGGTGCCGCATCGACATAGAGCTCGAACGTCGGGACCGCGGCCGGCCCCGGGTTGAACGCCTCATCGCGCTGCTGCACACCGACCGAGTACGAGGTGCCGTACGACGTTCCCTCGCCGGGCGAGGATTGGCAGCTCCAGTTGCCCTCACTGTCGGACGTCGTCCCGCAGACGGGGATGTTGGGCGTCACGTCGGCCGGGTACCCGTTGGGGTCGCTCGCTACGTACACGGTCACGGCGGCGTTCGATTCCGCAATGCCCGAGAACGTCACCGCGTCACTGGTCGACACTGCGCGAGCCGGACTCGAACCGGTGGCCCACGGAGCCGAGAAGGTCGGGTGGTCGGCCGGTGGCGTCGTGTCGAGCACCACGGTGATGGTGACGTCGGGCGATGTACTGGTGCCTGCCGTCTGGCTGAGGTCCACGGTGTACGTGCCGTCTGTGGCCGGTGCGATGGTGAAGTCGCACTCGTAGAAGCCCGAGTTCACGACGGCATCACAGGTCTGACCATTGCTGACGCTGCCGTGCACGGTGCCGCCGGCGACCCCACTGCCTAACAGCTCCACATTCGTCTGATTGAGCAGAAGGAACTGGGTGTCGGGAACGGGCGTCGGGGTGTCGACGTTCACGCCGAACTCCGGGTCGGGCGAGATGCCGGTGTTGCCGGCCTCATCCGTGCCGTACACGGTGAATCCGTAGAAGTTGCCGAAAACCATCGGGGATGTCGGCGTGCACGACCAGTTGCCCGAGGCATCCGTGATCGCGTCGCAGTAGCTCGGGGTGCCGCCGTTGTTGTTCGACGTCGGACCCGGCTCGACGTCGGCCTCGACGTGCACCGTGGCGTACGCCTCGGGGCCACCGCTGGTGACGTAGGTGCCCGACACCGGCATCAGGGGATCCGTGGTGATGACGTTCGCATTCGGGCCGGAACTGTCGTAGGGGGCGAGAAAGCGCGGCGCGGCATTGGGGGAGGCCGTGTCGATCCGAACCGTGATGGGAGCGGTCCACATCGAGGTGGCGACGCCGATTCTCTGATTGAGCTGGAGGGCATAGTCGCCGTCCGCAACAGCGGTGAATCCCACGCACGAGAAGCTCGGCCCCGAGATGACGTTGTAGAAGCAGTCGTAGGTGTGGGAGGAATTGATCAGGGTGCCGTGCACGGTTGCCAGGTTGATGGCATCCGTACCGGGGATGACGAGGCCGTTGTTGTTGGTCGCGTAGCGTCCGGGTGAGGTCAGGCCCAGTTGCGGGATCGGCGGGAAGGCCACATCGTACGATCCGCTGGCGGTCGATCCGTCGCCGGTCTGAGTGGCAGTGATGGTGGTGGCGCCTCCGGGCGCGCTGAAATCGGCGTCGCATGACCAGTTGCCGCCGGAGTCGACCACCACCCCGCTCGCGCAGGGCGAGGAGGTCAGCAGGGTTCCCGTCAGGGTCACGGTGTCGCCTGGCGTTCCGGTTCCGGTGAAGACCGTGGGATTCTGCGTGATCCCCGTCGTGGTGGGCGGCCCCGTGATGACGACGGCGGACGCGTGAGCCACCTGGGCGCCCACGAGCACGATCGCACCGGCGGCCGAGAAGGTCAGCAGCACGACGGCGAGCCCCCCGAGAACGGCGCGCAGTCGCGCCAGGGGTCGCGGTCGCGTCATGACACGCCTTTCGGGTAGGCGGTGGGGGCGGCGGGCTCAGTCTTCGAGGTGGTCGATTCCCGGAGTCCACGAGAGGCCGGGCGAGCCCCAACTTCTCTTGCGGATCACCTTAGCCATCTGACGGTCTTCGGGGTACATCAATCGGTCCGCATAGAGCACGCCATCGAGGTGGTCGTACTCGTGCTGGAAGATGCGGGCGAGCCAGCCCTCGGCGACGACCTCGGTGGCCGTGCCATCCAACTCCGTCGATCTCAGGATGGCGCGCGCCGACCGGCGCAACGCGAATCGCTCGCCCGGAAGGGACAGGCATCCCTCTGATTCGTTCTCTTCGTCGAGTTCGTCGATGGTGGCAGGACTGATCCAGAGCTCGGGGTTGATCGCCGTCCCTCGGTGCAGCGTGCCCTGGTCGTCGCGCCAGTTGTAGACGAACAACCGCAGCGGAACCCCCACCTGAGGAGCCGCGAGACCGACGCCAGGAGCGGCCGCCATGGTGTCCTCCATGTCGCGGACCAGGGCGGTCAGCTTCGCGTTGAAATCCACGACCGGCAGTGCGGGGGAGTGAAGAACGGGGTCTCCCGTGATGCGGATGGGGAGAACGGCCATTCGGCAAGGATATCGGCGGTGCAGCGGCTAGATTCGACGGGTGCCTCCCGACCTGATCCCGATCGATACGGTTCAGTTCTTTCACGGCAGCACCCCCGTCGGAATCGCAATCGCGCTGGTCGGCGGATTCTTTCTCGCGCTGGGCGCGCAGTTCCAGCACCGCGGCGTCGTGGTGGTCGAAGAGCGGCACGGATCGGGCCACAAGGCCGGTCTCAGCATCCCGCAACTCTGGCGGCTGCTCAGAAGCCCATGGTGGGCGCTCGGATCGCTGCTTCTCGGCCTGGCGATCCTGTGCCAGCTCACCAGTCTCGGCTTCGCGCCGATCATCGTCGTGCAGCCGCTCGGCGTGGTCGCGCTCGTGATCACCTCGGTGGTGAACGCCCGGGTCTCGCACGTGAAGTTGACCCGCGACGCCGTCCGCGCGATCACGTTCTGCGTGGTCGGCATCGCGATCTTCGTGACCGTCGCCGCGTTCGTGGCGCAAGAGACGCTGATTCGAGAGAAGCAGCTGATCATCATCCTGGTCATCATGGGGGTGGTGGTCGTGCTGCTCGGTGTTGCGTTCGGCCTGTTGCGCAAGCGGTTCACGGCGATCTTCTACATCCTGTCGGCCGGCTTGTTGTATGGATTCGTGGCGACGCTGGCCAAGGTGGTCATCAACCGCCTGCTCAACGGCAACTTCGAGTGGCTGACGGTCGGATGCGTGGTCGCCCTCATCGCCGCCGCGGCACTCGGCGCCTACTTCGTGCAGACGGCGTACTCGGTCGGATCGCCGGATCTGGTGATCGCCGGCCTCACGGTCGTCGACCCGCTGGTGGCGGTCTCGATCGGAGTCATCGTGCTCGGTGAGGCCGCGGAGGCGCCACTGTGGACGGTGTTCGTCTGGATCGCCGCAGCCGCCATCGCCGTCTACGGCGTCTTCCAGCTCGCCAAGACCCGTGCCGCCCAAGTGGCCGCCGCGCAGGCAGAGGCTGCGAGGTTGGGGCGGGCCTGAGGTAGCGTGTGAACGCAGCTCTCCTGCGCGCAAGACGATCTCTGCGCCCCCAACCGAAGGACACCGAGTGACCGACGCGCCCTCTGCGCGGCAGCCGATGCGGATTCTGATCGGCGGCGACACCTTCGCCCCCGATTTGAACGGTTCTGCCACCTTCGCCAAACGCCTCGGGGCCGGCCTGGCCGCCCGTGGGCACGAAGTGCACGTCATGGCGCCCGCCCAGAAGCACCGCGTCGGCACCTTCGCCGAGCAGTACGACGGCCAGACCCTGACCGTGCACCGGGTCTACAGCTGGCGGTGGCTGCCACACCCGTGGCTGCGCTTCATGCTGCCGTGGCGGGTCAAGGCCAACTCACGCAAGATCATCGACAGCATCCACCCGGATGCCGTGCACTTCCAGTCGCACATCATCGCCGGCAGCGGGCTGGCCCCGGTCGCGAAGAAGCGCGGAATCCGGCTCATCGGAACCAACCACACCATGCCCGAGAACGTGCTGCAGCACGTGACGATCCTGCCCAAGCCAATGCTCGACTGGCTCGCGCGCGTGCAGTGGAAGGCCGCCGCTCGGATCTTCCGCATGGCCGACGTGGTCACCAGCCCGACCCAGAACTCGGCCGACTACCTCGAGAAGATGACGGGGCTGCGTGGCGTGATCGCCATCTCGAACGGCATCGACACCAGCGTCTACAAGCCGACCTTCAAACGTCCCGCCGACAACCGCATCGTCTACGTCGGACGCCTGGATGAGGAGAAGCACGTCGACGAGCTGCTCCAGGCTGCGGCGCGCATGAACCCGGCGCTTGACGTCCAAGTCGACATCATCGGCGGCGGCGAGATGAAGCCCAAGCTGCGTGAACTGGCTGCGTCGCTGGGCATCGTTGATCGCATCCACTTCTTGGGCAAGCTGAGCGACGAAGACCTGCGCGCCACGCTCACCCGCGGCACGGTGTTCGCCATGCCCTCGCGCGCCGAGCTGCAGTGCATCGCGGCCATGGAGGCGATGGCCACCGCGCTGCCGGTTGTCGCTGCGAACGCCATGGCCCTGCCGCACCTCGTGCACGAGGGCGAGAATGGGCACCTCTATCAGCCGGGCGACATCGACGCCTTCGCGGCGGCCCTCACCGACGTGCTCACCGCCCCGCCCGCGCGCCTCGACAAGATGAAGAAGGCCTCGCTCGAGGTCGTCGCGCACCACGCCATGGGCCACACCCTCGACGTGTTCGAGGCGTTGTATCGCAACGAGCCTCTGCCGTCATGACAGCGACCGCCATGCCGCCCGGTCTGACCGCCGAGGCGGCCGGACCGCGGCGATTCCGCCCCGACATCCAAGGGCTGCGCGCCGTCGCGGTCGGGCTCGTCGTCGCGTATCACGCCGGCGTCCCGTTCATCACGGGCGGCTACATCGGGGTCGACGTCTTCTTCGTCATCTCGGGGTTCCTCATGACGAGCCGACTCTCGAGGATGCTGACCGAGGGCGGCAGGATCCGATTCGGCGATTTCTACTCGAGTCGGATCCGGCGCATCCTGCCGGTCGCGTTCGTCGTGCTCGTGGTGACCTTGATCGCCGCGATCGTCGTCTCACCGCCGCTGCGGTTCCTGCAGATCGCCCAGGATGCCATCGCGACCGCTCTCTATGTGCCGAACATCCTGTTCGCCGTACAGGGCACCACCTACCTCGGCTCTCACGACGCCTCGCCGTACCAGCACTACTGGTCGCTCGGCGTGGAGGAGCAGTTCTACCTGGTGTGGCCGTTGCTGCTCGCCGGCCTCTGGCTGCTCGTGCGCCGCTCGGTGCCCCGGCTCGCCGCGGTGATCGCGGCGATCGTGGTGGTGTCGCTCGTCGCCTGCGTCGTCCTCACCGCGATCTCCCAGCCGTGGGCGTTCTTCTCGCTCTGGACCCGCGCCTGGGAGCTCGGCGCGGGCGGCATCGTCGCGCTGCTCGGCAGGCGATTGACCCTGCCCTCGGGTCCGGTGGCCGCGGTGATCGGCTGGCTCGGGCTGGCCGCCGTGCTGGTGGCCGCGTTGCGCTTCAACGACGCGACCAGTTTTCCGGGTCGTGCGGCGATCATTCCCGTGGTCGGCACGGCGGTCGTGATCTGGGCGGGGAGCCGGGCGTCGCGGGGTGACCCCACGCTGCTGCTGGGAACGCGGCCGTTCCGCTTCATCGGCGACATCTCGTACTCGCTGTACCTCTGGCACTGGCCTCTGCTGATCATCCCGACCATCGCGCTGGGCGGTCCGCCGTCGCTTCCCTGGCGACTGCTGCTGGCGTTGGTGGCCATCGGACTCGCCGTGGTGAGCTACCGGTTCATCGAGCTGCCCTTCCGCGAAAGCGCTCGGATCAAGGGCTGGCGAGTGCGCCGCACTGTCGCCTTCGCGCTCGTCACCGCTGTCGCGCTGGCAGGCATCTCGTGGGGCTCGGGTCAGATCTTCGGCCTGCGAACTCTCGACCTCGGCCCTGCGGTCGCAACCGGCACGCCCACCAGGCCTCCGGTGTTCGCCAAGAACGTGCCGCGCAACCTCACCCCGGCTCTGCCGAATGCGCTCGCCGATGTGCCCGAGATCTTCACCTCGGGGTGCATGCACGGTGACCCGACGGCACTGCCTCCGTGCATCTACGGCGACACCTCGGGCACGACGGTCTGGGCGATGTTCGGAGATTCACACATGGCGAGCTGGTTCCCCGCCACCAACAAGTACGCGGTCGCTCATCACATCAAGCTCGTCGTGTTCGGCAAGACGTCGTGCGCGGTCGCCGACATCGTTCCGTTCGTCAACGGCGCTCCGTTCCAGGAGTGCCTCGACTGGCGCAAGCTGATCATCAAGAAGATCGACCGGCTGAAGCCCTCGGTGATCGTCATGGGTGATTCCAGCAGGACGGCGATGATGGACACCGACGGCAAGACCGTGCTCGACAGCACCTCGAGTTCGAGTGTCGCCCTCTTCAACGCGGGGCTCACGCGTACCTTCGCGAAGCTGCCTGCGGCATCCCGGCTCATCTTCGTCGCCGACAACCCCTCGTTCACCTCTGACCCCGTGGTGTGCCTCTCGGCTCATCCGCGCGACGCGGCAGCCTGCTGGGAGCCGCGTTCGGCGGTGCTTGATTCGGCGTGGGATGAGGCCCTTGGCAAGACCATGGCCGCGGCGGGAGGTTACATGATCGATCTCAACGACTACCTCTGCACGCCGACCACCTGCGGTGCGATCGAGGGGAACACCATGATGTACTCGGACACCGCGCACCTCTCGAACTCGGGAGGCCTCTTCCTGGCCCCGGTCTTCGACCGTCAACTCGAGGCCGCGTTGGGCAAGTGAGGTCGCGCCGCGCGGTATCGTGAGCACGCTGTCACGCTGTGAGTGACGCGGGGCGGTAGCTCAGCCGGTTAGAGCAAGGGACTCATAATCCCTGGGTCGCGGGTTCAAGTCCCGCCCGCCCTACTCAGCGGCATTCGCCGTTTGACAACACTCGAACACATGTTCGAAGGTTGTCGAACGAGCATGGATCACCACGACGGAGTTCAAGACCACCTGGACGCCTTGGCGCGCGCCCGGCTGACCTACACGCGGGCGTGGCATCCACTACTGGCAGCGGTTGAGACCGAGCCCGGGGTGTGGCTCATGGTGGCTCAGTTCGGTGAGCCCTACGCCATCGTCCGGCTCATCGAGATCGCCAAGGAGCGTGGCTATCGCGTGGTGACCGCGAACGAGAAGCGAGAGGATCGCGAGCTGATCGGCTACTACAGGACGCTGCGGGCGGCGACCGCGGCGGCGCACTCCCGCTGGATCCGCCAGCATGGCACTCTCGGGGGAGTCAACGGCCTGACCTAGGGCAGGCGCCCTTCGAGAGGGCTCGCCGCAGCATCCAGGATCAGTCGGGCCGCCTTCTCGCCGATCACGATCGACGGCGCGTTGGTGTGGCCGCGGATGATCGTGGGCATCACCGACGCGTCGGCGACGCGCAGGCCGTCGATGCCTCGCACGCGCAGCTGGGGGTCGACCACCGAGGCCGGGTCGCTGCCCATCCGTGCCGTGCCGACGGGGTGGTAGAGGGTGTGCGAGTGCTCGTTCAGGCTCACGGCGTCGCGCTGTTCGGGTGTGGCGTCCGGTCCGAGGTCGGGCATCAGGAACCGGCGGCTCGAGACTTCGCCGATCGCTGGCGAGGCGATGATGCGCTCGCAGATCGCGAGCCCGGCCATCAGGCGTCTGCGGTCGTCACCCACAGGGTCGCTGAGGTACTTCGGATCGATGATGGGCTTGTCGAAGGGGTTGCCCGAGCTCAGCGTGATCGAGCCTCTGCTCTCGGGCTGCAGAAGAATCGCACCGAAGGTGAGCCCGTGCCGCGTCGGCTTGAGCGCCTCGGCCGTGAAAGTGACTGGGGCGAACAGCAGCTCGATGTCGGGCAGGGCCAGCGCTGGGTCGGTTCGCACGAATCCATAGGCCTCGGCGATGTTCGAGGTGAGCATGCCGGTCTTGTGGATGAGGTAATTCGCAACCTGCGTGGGCGTCTCGGCCGCGTAGAGGGTGTCGCGCTCGGCCTCGATGATCAGCGTGGCGACGAAGTGATCCTGCAGGTTCTTGCCGACCTCGGGGGAGTGGACGACGGTCTCGATGCCGAACTTCGCGAGCTCGTCGGCGTCGCCGACCCCCGAGAGCATGAGCAGTTGCGGGGTGTTGACGGCTCCGCCGCTCAGGATCATCTCGTGGCGCGCCCGTGCTGCTGTCGGGCGACCGGCCACCGTGTACTCCACCGCGGTGGCCCGGGCGTTCTCGATGCGGATCCGCGTGACGTGGGCACCGGTCTGCACCGTGAGGTTCGTCCGGCCGCGGGCCGGTCGCAGATAGGCGCGGTCGGTGCTCATCCGGACTCCGCGCTCCTGGCTCACCACGGTCTGGGTGACGCCTTCGCGCTGGTCGTCGTCGACCCGCGGCAGTCCGATCTGCTGGGCACCGGCGAGATAGCTCGCGGTGTGCGACCGCGGGCTGCGCTGCTGCTCGGGATGCACCGCGGCCTCGGCCTGGGCGAAGAAGGGCGTCAGGGCCTCCCACGACCACTCGTGGCCGGCTGCTGCTGCCCAGGCGTCGTAGTCCTGCGGGAATCCGCGAACCCACATCATCGCGTTGATGGATGACGAACCGCCCAGCACCTTGCCGCGCGGCCAGAACACCGTGCGGCCGGCGAGTTCGGGCTGAGGCACCGTCTGATATGCCCAGTCGACGTCCGTGCGGAAGAGCTTGTAGAACGCCGCGGGGATCCGGATGTTCAGCCGCGTCGCGGCCGGCCCGGCTTCGAGCAGGAGCACGGTGCGCGAGCCGCCCTCGCTGAGCCGGGCGGCGACGACCGCACCGGCCGAGCCGGCGCCGATCACGATGTAGTCGTAGCTGCGTTCCGTGCCCGATGCGGGCGACGTGGTTGCGGAGGGCATCATGCTCCCATCATGCGGATGGCCGTTCTCGCAATCTACGAGAGGCGTCGCCAAGTTGGGAGGTCGAAGGTCCTGCGCAGCAGCCTGACCCGGCTGGGAGGCCGCCGTGGGCGCCGTAGGTGCACCGTTGATTCCGCCGGGTTCGAAGGGTAGCCTCCGATCGAGGCGTCGTGGCGCCGATCCCGATCATGCGAGTCCGGTCACACGACACCGTGCCGTGACCGTAGTTCCCTCGGCCGTGAACGTGTTGAACAGGATGGTGCCTCGTGCGTATCAAGTCCCTCTCGAAGATCTCCGGGGCCGCGCTGGTCGCGGCGGTGTCGGCGGTCGCCCTTCTGGTGAGTTCGCCGGCCCTGGCCGCTGCACCCGCCGCGCATTCGGTCGCCTCGCACCGGGTCTGCGCCCTGCCCATTCCCGGATACGCGGGATGTCACGCGCTCGTCGTCGACGGCGCACCGGGCAAGCCCGCCGCCACGACCGCTCCGACCGGGCTCTCGCCGGCGACGATCAAGTCGGCTTATGGGTTCTCGACGAGCTCGACCGCGGGCGCCGGCCAGACCGTTGCCATCGTGGATGCCTACAACGACCCGACCGCGGCGAATGACCTCGCCGTCTTCAGTTCGACGTTCGGGCTGCCGGCCTGCACCGTCGCCAACGGGTGCTTCCGTCAGGTGAATCAGACCGGCGGCAGCTCCCTTCCCCGCACCAACTCCGGGTGGGCGCTGGAGATCAGCCTCGACGTCCAGTGGGCCCACGCGATCGCGCCGGGAGCGCACATCCTGCTGGTGGAGGCGAAAAGCGCCTCGTTCGCCGACCTGCTCGCGGCCGAGCAATATGCGGCGAACAACGCGGCCTACGTCTCCAACAGCTGGGGTGGCAGCGAGTCATCCGGTGAATCTCAGTACGACTCGTCGTTCGCGAAGCCCGGCGTCAGCTACTTCGTCTCGGCCGGCGATGCGGGGCTTCCCGCGGAATACCCCTCGGCATCGCCCAACGTCATCTCGGTCGGGGGCACACTGCTGACCTTCACCTCGGGCGGTGCTCTCGCGTCTGAAACCGGATGGACATCCGGAGGCGGGGGATGCAGCGCCTACGAGACCGCCACGAGCGCGCAGGCTGCGTTCTCCGGCTACGCGCAGGTTTCGTGCGCGGGCAAGCGCGCGACCCCGGACGTGTCGCTGGATGCCGATCCGGCGTCGGGCGTCTCGGTCTACGACACGACGAAGTACAGCGGTCAGGCCGGGTGGTTCCGCGTCGGCGGCACGAGCGCATCGTCGCCGATGTGGGCAGCGCGTTCGGCAGTAGCCGGCGCGCTCGTCAACTCGTCGTACGTGTACGGCCGGGCGAGCAGCACCTTCCGCGACATCACTGCAGGCAACAACGGCGCACCGTGCCTGGTCGGCTTCGACCTCTGCTCGGGCCGCGGGAGCTGGATCGGGTAACCCGCTCTGACGAGCGGGGGACCTTCGGCCCGTATGCCGGAGCCGGTTCGGGCCTAGCCTCCGGCCATGGACTCGACGGTGCAGCACATCAGGGATTGGCGGCCACTGTTCCGAGTCGGAGGGGTCGCAGCGCTGCTGCTCGTGGCCTTCGACGTTGCGGCGCTCGCGCTGTACTTCGTGAGCCCTCCGCCGATATCGGGCGGCGTCGAGACGCTGCGCTTCATCGCCGAGAACAAGGTGTCGTACATCGCGCAACAGCTGTTGTGGCTGGCTCCGTCGCTATTCGCTGTGATCGTGTTCACGGCTCTCTTCGTGGCGGTGCTGCCCAGGAGCCCGGTGCTCGCGGTCCTGGGTCTCGTGGTCGGCGGCTCTTCGTGGGCGGCACTGCTGGCTGTCCCGGTGACGAGTGTCGGGACGCTCTCCTTGGTCTACCTCAGCGACGAGTACACCGCTGCCGCGCAGGCCGCCCGCGCCCCGTTCGTCGCGGCGGCGGAGGCCCTCATCGCTGAGAACAACACCGTGTCTTTGGCGGGCGCGCTGACGCCTCTCCGGCTCCTGCTGCTGTGCGCGGGCTCTCGTGCACGGACGAGTCGGTTACGTCACCGGGTGGATCGGTGTCAGCACCGCAGCGCTCGGCCTTCTCGGCGAGTCTCTGCGGTTCGCCGTGCCTGCGGTCTACACCGTGTACGGACCCCTGCTGTGGGTGTGGTTCGTCGTAGCCGGGGTCTTCCTGTTCCGCTTCGCGCCCGAGGCGACCTCGTCGCCTACGGGGTCGGTATCGGGGTCGGTGTCGGCGACGCCGTCGATCCGTTCCCGGCGCCTTGCGCAGCAGCAAAGGTCTCGCTGATGAACTTCGTCAGCGCGGTGTTGTCGGTGAGCTTGCCCGTGTAGGCCTTCTTGTCGACGACGACGAGCGGAACCGTGGTCAACGACTTCTTGTTCGCATTGAGCAGTCCGCCGTGGGTCGCGCGATGGGTCGCGGCCGTCACCCAGTTGGCGTACTTGTAGCCGCTGATGCATCCCGTCACGTCGGTGCTGGTGACGCCGGCCTTGGTGACGAGAGCCTGGATCGCGGCCGTCGACATCGTGGTCTCCGTCTTTGCTGATCCTGCCCCGAGAAGAGCGTCGTTGACCGCCAAGAAGTGCGCCGGGTCGGAGTTCGCGACACAGGCGAGCGCGTTGGCCGCGCGCTTCGAATAGTCGTTCTTCGCCGTGGTCGAGGTCGAGACCGGATGCACCTCGAGCGTGATGTAGCCGGCCGCAAGCCACTGCTCCATCGCTCCACCGTTCGCCTTGTAGAACTTGATCGTCTTCGAGCTCGCGTAGTCGAGGTAGAGCACGATATTGGCGGTCTGCTTGTAGGTGGTGAGATTCGTGGCGACCGGCTTCGCATCGGCCTGCAACGCGTCGGTCGAGATCGGGTTCAGGCTCGCCTTGCCCGTCGACTGATCGGTGGATCCAGTGAGCAGCATGCCATCGCTCAGCATGTTCGCCGGTCCGACCTCGCCGGCGCGCACCACGCTCCAGACGATGAGCCCACTGCCGGCGAGCACCACGGCGACACCGGACACGATCGCGATCGCCGTGACGATCCGGCGGCGGATCTTGCGGCTGCGCGCCTCGCGGCGACGCACCTCGACCATCTCGAACGAATACGCGGCCTGCTCCTTCTTCGAGAGCTTGCGGCGCTGCTTGTTGGTCAGGGCGGGTGCGGCAGGCGCCTGCGCCGCAGCCTGATCAGACGGGGCGGGAGCGGACTTCGGGGTCGATGGCATCCCAGGCATTCTAGGGAATGCGGTCGTGTCGAGTCTGGTTGATGGCCATGACCTGACCGAGGATGGACCCCATGACCGAGACCGCGACCGACCCTCAGACCCAGACTCCCGCGGCGCAGTTCGCGCACTTCCACGAACGCCGTGAGCTAGCGGTGGTACAGCCGCAGGGCAGCCTGGCGCTGACGAACACCCAGGCGGTCGACTCGGAGCAGACGATCTGGGGCGTTCCCGGGCGCTGGGCGCCGCTGCCGGAGGGGCAGTCGGGGCTGACGGTGATCGCGGAGGCTGCCGACGGCATCCACGTCGATGGCGAACTCGTGGATGGCGAGGCCGTCGTGCGCGGTAGGGACGACCCGAACCCCGGCGCGATCGTGTTCAGCGACACCGTGACCGGATTCGTCATCAAGTTGGACGGCGGCAGCTACGCCCTGCGCGTCTTCGACGCCCACTCCGAGGCGATCGAGGACTTCGGCGGCATCGACGCCTTCGCCTACAACCCGGACTGGGTGGTCACGGCGGCGTGGAGCGAGAACCCGGCGGGCACGACGATGGGGTTCGAGCATCTCAAAGACGAGGGGCAGACCCGCGAAGAGGTGATCCCGGGCCGAATCACCTTCACGCGCGACGGCGTGGACTACGACCTGGCCGCCTTCAAGTCCGGCCGTGCCTTGCAGCTCGTCTTCGCCGACTCGACCAGCGGCGACTCGACATACAGCGTCGGCCGCTTCCTGTTCGTCGCACCGAATGCCGACGGCACCATCACGCTCGACTTCAACCGGGCCGTGTTGCCCCCCTGCGCCTTCAGCTATGCCTTCAACTGCCCGATGCCGCCCAAGCAGAACCGCTTCGGCGTGCCGATCGAGGCGGGCGAGAAGAATGCGCTGGCGAAAGACGGAACCCTGCTGCATCCTGAGTGACCTCGTGACCCTCACCAGTCTTGCGCGCGCCGCACTCGGCGCGGTCGGCCTCGCCGCCGTCCTCGCGGTGGCCGCCTGCACGCCCTCGCCGGTGGCAACGGCGCGCCCCTCTGCCGACCACTCGAGTCAGACGCAGACACCGATCTCGCACCTGGTGGTGATCTTTCAAGAGAACGTGTCGTTCGATCACTACTTCGCCACCTATCCGACGGCTGCCAATCCGGCCGGCGAGCCCGCCTTCACGGCGGCGCAGGGGACCCCGGCGGTCAATGGACTGAGCGGGGCCCTGCTGACCTCCAATCCGAACGCCACGCAGCCGTTCCGCCTGGGCCGCTCTCAGGTGCAGACCTGCGATCAGGATCACGGCTACGCCGACGAGCAGGCGGCCTTCGACGGGGGGCGCATGGACAAGTTCGTCGAGACGGTCGGCCGCGGCCCTGGCACCTGCCCCAGCTATGGCAAGGGCGCCGGCCTGGTCATGGGCTACTACGACGGCAACACCGTCACGGCGCTCTGGAACTACGCCCAGCACTTCGCGATGAGCGACAACTCCTACGGCACGACCTTCGGGCCGTCGTCGCCGGGCGCGCTCAACCTGATCGCGGGGCAGACCGAGGGATTCGCTGTCAGCTCGCCCGCCGTGACCTCATCCGGAACAGTCATCGGCGACCCGCAGCCCGCCGGCGACGCGTGCCAGACGCGCGACACCACAACAGTGGTGGACGGCTCCGCCAAGAACATCGGGGATCTGCTCACCGCCAACAACGTCAGTTGGGGCTGGTTTCAGGGAGGCTTCGCGGACTGTGGAGCGGCCCACCACGACGTCGCGGGATCGTGGAGCCAGGACTACATCCCGCACCACGATCCCTTCCAGTACTTCGCCAGCACCGCGAACCTGAAGCACGCGCGCCCCTCATCCGTCGCGGAAATCGGGCACGCCGGCCCCGCGAATCACCAGTACGATCTGAGCGACTTCTGGTCGGCGGTCGGTGCCGCGTCGATGCCGGCAGTGAGCTTTCTCAAGGCGCCGGGCTATCAGGATGGACATGCGGGATACTCCACCCCCTTGGATGAGCAGACCTTCTTGGTCGACACCATCAACCGACTCGAGAAGTCGCGTGACTGGGCGTCTACAGCCGTCGTGATCGCGTACGACGACAGTGACGGCTGGTACGACCACCAGATGGGGCCAGTGGTGAGCACGAGCGCCGACCGTCGCGGTTACGGCCCGCGCCTTCCGCTACTGGTGATCTCGCCGTACGCTCGTGCGAACTTCGTCGACCACACCGTGACCGACCAGTCGTCGATTCTGCGGTTCATCGAAGACAACTGGTCGACCGGCCGGATCGGCAACGGGTCATTCGATGCTCTCGCGGGTTCCCTCACCGGGATGTTCGACTTCTCGACCGATGCGGGTCAGCGGAATCCGGCGCTCACCCTCGATCCAGAGACGGGTCTGGTCACGCACTGACCGGGGTCCGCTCTGCGGCGCGGCGGTCGGCGGCTCCCGGCAGACTAAGGGCATGCACGTCGCCCTGAGCCGCTCCGCTCTGGGCGACGTGACCGCGGTCCAACTGGAGGACGACGGCGCTGAGACGAGCCGCGTGTCACTCGACGAGAGTGCCGTTGCGGGGTTCGTGCGCGAGCGGGAGCCGCAGCATCCACGCTGGATCTGGAACGACACCGCGATCTGGTACCCGCCGCTGCTGGCCGCGGGCGTGCGGGTCGAGCGCTGCGTCGACCTGCGGATGAGCCACCGGATCCTGCGCCACTCTGCCGCGGCCGCCGAGTCCGAGCTGGCGAAGGCGCCGCGCGATGCGTGGGATCAGCCGACGCCCGAGTCTCCGACCGCATCCCACGCGCTCTTCGACCTCGAGCCGCCGCCGGCCGACGATGATCCCGTCGCCGAATGGATGCGGCAGCGCGCCGCCGTCGACGGCAGCACCCAGCCCGGCCGGCTCGCCCTGCTGCTCGCGGCCGAGAGCGTCGGCGCCCTGATCGCCGCCGAGATGCGGTTCGCGGGGCTGCCGTGGAGCCCGCAGCGCCACGATGAGCTGCTCACCGAGCTGCTCGGCCCACGCCCGGTCGTCGGTCGCCCCGCGCGCATGGAGGCGCTGCTGGCGCGGGTGCGCGAGCTGCTCGACGAGCCCGAGTTGAATCCCGACTCCCCGGTCGAGCTGGTGAAGGGCCTGCAGCGCGCCGGGCTGCAGGCCACCTCGACCCGCTCGTGGGAGCTCAAGCGGATCGAACATCCCGCGATCACGCCGCTGCTGGAGTACAAGAAGCTAGCCAGGCTGTATTCCGCGAACGGGTGGCACTGGCTCGAGGAGTGGGTGCACGATGGCAGGTTCCGACCCGTCTACGTACCGGGCGGCGTCGTCACGGGGCGCTGGGCATCGGACGGCGGGGGAGCGCTCCAGCTGCCGAGTCAGGTACGCGGCGCCGTCATTGCCGACCCGGGGTGGACCTTCGTGGTCGCCGATGCCTCACAGCTCGAGCCGCGGGTGCTCGCCGCGATGTCGGGGGATGCCGCGATGGCCCGCGCGGGTCAGGCTCAGGACATGTACCAGGGCATGGTCGATGCCGGCGCGGTCGAGACCCGCCCGCAAGCCAAGTACGGCATGCTCGGGGCGATCTACGGCGGCACGACCGGCGAGAGCGGCCGCATGAAGCCTCGCATCGAGCGCGCGTTTCCGATCGCGATGCGTTTCGTCGAAGACGCGGCGCGCGCGGGGGAGCGCGGCGAGGTGGTCAGCACCTGGCTCGGCCGCAGTTCGCCTCCGGGCCGCGGCGATGGCTACGACGAGACGGCGACGGATGCCCAACTCAAGCAGGTGCGCAACGACGCTCGCGGCTGGGGCCGCTTCACCCGCAACTTCGTCGTGCAGGGCACGGCAGCCGAATGGGCGCTGTGCTGGATGGGATCGCTGCGACGCCGACTGTGGCAGCTGGGCGGTGGCGACGAGGCGGATGCCCCGCTCATCGCGCGCCCGCACCTGGCATTCTTCCTGCACGACGAGGTGCTCGTGCACACGCCGGTCGAGCTGGCCGACGATGTCGCCGTCGCCCTGCGCGAGTCGGCTGCCGAGGCCGGACGGCTGCTGTTCGGGTCGGCCCCCGTCGAATTCGCGCTCACCGTGGCCATCGTCGACAGCTACGACCAGGCGAAATAACGGGCCGACACGGAACGACAGGCTTGTGATTCTCGCCCGAGGTCGGGCATAATTCGAGAAGCAGCACGCAATCCGTTCGTCAGTCGATGGGGAAGTCGCACCGACGAATGGAGAGAGAAGTGACTGCTGCACAGATTGCTGGTGCCCAGGGCTCTGTTCATAGCGCCCGTGGAGTGGTGTTCATCCACTCTGCCCCTCGCGCACTCAGCCCCCACGTCGAGTGGGCCGCTGGTCGTGCCCTCGGGCGCGCCGTGAACTTCGACTGGCGCGACCAGCCGGTGCTGCCGGGCGCTCAGCGCACGGAGTACTACTGGGAGGGCCCGCGGGGCACCGGCGCCGCGCTCGCCTCGGCACTGCGCGGCTGGGAGCACCTGCGCTACGAGGTCACCGAAGACGCCTCGCCGCAGAGCGACGGCGGCCGGTGGATGCACACCCCCGACCTCGGTATCTTCTTCGCCCAGACCGACACGGTCGGCAACGTGGTCATCCCCGAGGACCGGATCCGGTTCGCCATGGAGTCGGCGGGCTCAGATGCGTTCGAACTGCACCGCGAGCTGCGTCTGGCCCTCGGCCAGGCCTGGGACGACGAGCTCGAGTCGTTCCGCCACGCCAGCGAAGACAGCCCCGTCGTCTGGCTGCACAAGGTGGGCTAGCCCGATGGGCAGGCACGCAGCAGGACGGACAGTGGGCGACGACCCACGCATCGTGACGACACCGAGGGCACAGGGTCACGATGAGCCGCGGGGGCGGTTGTTCGACGAATTGGACACCGAGCAGGCCATGGCGCTGCTCGAACGTCTGACGGCGAACAGGATGCCTCGAAGGAGAGTCCTCGAGTTGGCTTGACCTTGCCGCTGCGTCAACTCGTAACGTCGCCGTCATGGACGACGACCTCATCATCACCCGTGACATCTACCCGATGCCGGCGTTTCTCACTCTGACCGTCTCCGACCTCGAGCGCTCCGTTGCCTGGTACACCGAGGGCCTCGACTTCGTCGAGCTGGCGCGGATGCCGCAACTGGTGCACCTGCGCCGCTTTCGCAACCAAGACATCCTGTTGTTCCCGCCGCAGCCCGACCGCCCCGCCGCCGACTCGGGCGCGGGATGGAGCTTCTCGCTTCGCGGCGGCCCCGGCCTGCCCGCGCTGGCTCGGCGACTCGCGGCGCACGCGCCTGACGCGAGCGCCGGACTGCAGCGCATGCCGTGGAACGTTGACGAACTGCGCTGCACCGACCCCGACGGCTACACCATCGTGTTCACCGAGCGGGTGCCCGAGGCCGAGATGAACCAGGAGTTCAGTGCCGCCGTGCTCGGCTCGATCGTCTCCGACGGTCAGGCGTCGTAGCTGCGGACCGCGATCACCGAGTTGTGGCCGCCGAAACCGAACGAGTTCGAGATCGCGAGCTGCGGACCATCCCCGAGCGCCTGCGCGTCGACCCCGACCGACAGCGGGATCTCGGGATCGCGCTCGGTGAGGTTGATCGTCGGGGGCGCTGTGCGGTTCTTCACCGCGAGGATGGTGAAGACCGCCTCGAGAGCGCCGGTACCGCCGAGCAGGTGGCCGGTGGCCGCCTTCGTGGCCGAGACCGGGATGTCGTGCACTCGATCGCCGAACACGGCAAGCAGCGCCTTGTACTCGGCAATGTCGCCGACCGGCGTGCTGGTGGCGTGCGCGTTGATGTGCGTGACCTCGTCCACGCCGGCACCCGCCTGCTCGAGGGCGGCCCGAACCGCGCGCGCGGCGCCCCAGCCCTCGGGGTCGGGCGCGGTGATGTGGTACGAGTCGCTGGTGACCGCGCCTCCGGCGATCTCGGCGTAGATGTGCGCGCCGCGGGCCAGCGCGTGCTCCTCGGTCTCGAGTACGAGAGCCGCAGCTCCCTCGCCCATGACGAAGCCGTCGCGGGTGACGTCGTATGGCCGCGAGGCGGTCGCCGGGTCGTCGTTGCGCTTGCTGAGGGCCTGCATCGAGGCGAATGAGGCCAGCGTGATGCCGTGGATGCACGACTCCGAGCCGCCCGCGACGATGATGTCGGCGTAGCCGGCCTGCAGGTGGTCATAGGCGTTCGCGATCGACTCGGTGCTCGAGGCGCATGCGGACACGTCGGTGCGCGCGAACGCCCGCGCGTTGAGGCTCATCGACACCGCCGCGGCCGCGGCGTTCGGCATGAGCATCGGGACCGTCATCGGAAGAACCCGGCGAGGGCCCTTCTCCTTCAGGGTGTCCCAGGCGTCGAGCAGCGTCCAGAGCCCGCCGATGCCGGTGGCCCATTCGACGCCGAGGCGCTCCGGGGCGATCTCGGGGGACCCGGCATCCGCCCAGGCCTCGCGCGACGAGATCAGGGCGAACTGACTCACCGGGTCGAGGCGCTTGATCTCGATGCGCTCGAGCACCTCGTCGGGCCGGACCTTCGCCTCGGCGGCGAAGGTGACCGGCAGGTCGAGCTCGGCGACCCAGCTCTGGGTGAGGCTGTGCGCGCCGGATTCGCCGGCCAGCAAGCCGGTCCAGCTATCAGGGGCGGTGCCGCCGACCGGCGACGAGGCGCCGATCCCGGTGACGACGATCTTCTTGGTCATTCGATCTTTCTCCCGTGGAAGAACCCGGCGAAGGCCGGGCGAAGGGCGGGGGAGAGCCCCCCGCCCGATGCCTACGTGCTGAGCTCTAGCTCTGCGCCTTGACGATGAAGTTGACGGCGTCGCCGACCGTGACGAGGTTCTTGACCTCTTCGTCGGGGATCTTCACGTCGAACTTCTCTTCGGCGTTGACGACGATCGTCATCATCGAGATCGAGTCGATGTCGAGGTCGTCGGTGAACGACTTGCCCAACTCCACCGTGTCCGTCGCGATGCCGGTCTCGTCGTTGATCAGTTCAGCCAGACCGGCGAGAACCTCGTCCTGGGACAGTGCCATTTCGTATCTCCTTGAAAGGTGGTGCAGGGGTTTTGTGTGTCGAACGACCGTGGACAATCCTAGGGGAGCCGCACAACCTGGGCCCCGTAGACCAGACCGGCGCCGAAGCCGATCTGCAGGGCGAGGCCGCCGCTCAGCTCCGGATGCTCCTCCAGCAGCCGATGCGTCGCCAGTGGGATCGAGGCGGCTGAGGTGTTGCCCGTGGTCTCGATATCGCGGCCGATCTGCACGGTGTCCGGCAGTCCGATCTGCTTGGCGAGCTCGTCGATGATGCGCATGTTGGCCTGATGAGGGATGAAGGCGGCCAGGTCGGCAGCCGTGATCCCGGCCGCCTCGAGCGCCTGCTTGGCGACCTTGGCCATCTCCCAGACCGCCCAGCGGAAGACCGCCTGGCCGTCTTGGCGCATGGTCGGCCACGGCTTGACCTTGTCGAGGTACTCCTCGAAGGTGGCGTTCATGCCGACGGCATCCCATTTCGAGCCGTCGGAGCCCCAGATGGTGGCCGAGATGCCCGGCTCGTCGGCCGGCCCGACCACTGCGGCGCCTGCCCCGTCACCGAGCAGGAACGAGATCGAGCGGTCGTTGGGGTGCACGTACTGCGAGAGCTTCTCGGCGCCTACGACCAACACGTAGTCGGCAGCCCCAGCCCGGATCAGGGCGTCGGCCTGGGCGATCCCGTAGGTGTACCCGGCGCACGCGGCCCCGATGTCATAGGCAGGCGCCGGGCTGACTCCGAGGCGTTCGGCCAGCAGCGACGACATCGACGGCGTGACGGCGACGTTGCTGATCGTCGACACCAGCACCGCGCCGATCTGATCCGGCCGGATGCCCGCCTTCTTGATCGCCTCCCGCCCGGCCGTCTCGGCCAGGTCGATCGCGTTGATGCCCTTGCTTGCGCGCTTGCGGGTGATGATGCCGGTGCGCTGCCGGATCCACTCGTCGCTCGAGTCGATGGCCTCGACCAACTCGGAGTTCGGCACGGTGACGTCGCCGCGGGCCGCCCCGAACGCCAGGATGCGCGTGAACGGGTGGCCGACGGACTGTTTGAGGGCGGTCATACGGATGCTCCATCGTCGGCGAGGTCGGAATCCTGCACGGCGTCGAGCAACTCGTGCGCCAGAGGAATGTCGTCGGGGGTCTTGACCGCCACAGTCGGGAGGCCTTTCAGGCCGCGCTTGGCCAGCCCGACCAGGGCGCCGGCGGGCGCGAGCTCGATCAGACCGGTCACGCCCGCGTCGGCGAAGGCCTGCATGTCGAGATCCCAGCGCACCGGTGAAGCGACCTGCCCGACCAGCAGGTCGACGAAGGCCGACCCGCTCGTGACGATCGAGCCGTCCTTGTTGGTCCAGATGGTCCAGTCCGGATCGTTCACGGTCAGGCCGGAGGCGACCTCGCGCAGCGTGTCCACCGCCGGCTGCATGAACCGGGTGTGGAAGGCGCCGGCGACCTGGAGCGGGATGACGCGGGCGCCCGCGGGCGGATCCGCCTGCAGCGCGGCCAGAGCCGGCAGCTCGCCCGCGACGACGAGCTGGCCGCCGCCGTTGTAGTTGGCGGGCTGGAGCCCGAGGGTCTCGAGTTTGGCGAGCAACTCGTCTTGATCGCCACCGATCACGGCGCTCATCCCGGTCGCGACCTCCGCTGCTGCCGCCGCCATGGCGGTTCCGCGTGCGGCAACCAGCTTCATGGCGTCCGGCTCGCTGAGGATGCCGGCTCCCGCTGCGGCGGCGATCTCGCCCACCGAGTGGCCGGCGATTCCCGCGGTCTTGCTCTTCCATCCCGCGCCCGACCCCTCGTCGAGCACCGCGGCCAGCGACATGATCGACGCGGCGACGATCAACGGCTGGGCGACGGCGGTGTCGCGGATCGTGTCGGCGTCCGACACGGTGCCGTGGCGCGCGAGATCGATGCCCGCAGCCTCGCTCAGGGCACCGAGATGGTCGGCGAACCGGGGTTCGGCGAGCCAGGGTTCCAGAAATCCGGGGGTCTGCGATCCCTGACCGGGCGCGACGATGACGACACTCACCCTCCCAGTGTGTCAACAACAGGCGGCCAGCGTCGAACATGCCGCACGAAGAATGCCCCACGACCTTGGTGGATAGCTACAGAACGGTGGCTATTTGCGCGTGCCGTCCTGCGCCGCGATCGACCCGAGGATCAGCGCGGACTGCAAGATGAGGGCCTCACGGGCGCCCGTCGCATCCCAGCCGATCACTTCGCTGATGCGCTTGAGCCGGTAGCGCACGGTGTTCGGATGCACGAACAGCTCGCGCGCCGTCGCCTCGAGCGAGCGGCCATTGTCGAGATAGCACCACAGCGTGTTGAGCAGCTCGCTCGAGTGGTTCTGCAGCGGAGTGAAGATCCGGTTGATGAGGGTCGCCCGCGCGAGCGTGTCGCCGGCCAGCGCGCGTTCGGGCAGGAGGTCGTCGGCCAGGGTGGGTCGCGGTGCGTTGCGCCAGGCCTTGGCGACGGCGAAACCGGCCAGGGCGGCCCGGGCGCTGCGTGCCGCGTCGACCAGCGACGGGACCTCGTGCCCGAGCACGAGATGACCGGGCCCGAAACCCGGTTCAAGCTTGCCGGCGATCTCGAGGAAGGGCAGCGCTTCGTGGACCTCTGCCTCCTCGGGCGGATCGACCCGCCCGATCACGATGACGAGCCTGCTTCCCTGCACACCGATCAGCACGTCCGAGTCGAGGTGCCGGGCGGTGCGGCGCAGCATGTCGACGTCCAGGATGCGCGGTGCCGTTCCCACAAGCACGCTCACGGCCCCGTGGCCGTTCCAGCCGAGCGCGGCGATCCGGCTCGGGAGTTCGCTGTCGTACTCGCCGGTGAGGATCGAGTCGACCACGAGGGCCTCGAGGCGCGCATCCCAGAGGCCGCGGGCCTCCGCGGCCCGCGCGTAGACGTCGGCGGCCGCGAAGGCGATCTCGCGGGAGTAGAGCAGGATCGCCTCGCGAAGGGACTCGTCGGCATCTGTGACCCGCTGCTCGACCACCTCGACCGTGACGCGGATCAGCTGGAGGGTCTGCTGCAGGCTGACCGAGCGCAGCAACTCGCGCGGAGCGGCGCCGAACACGTCGGCCGCGATCCACGGTGTCGAGGTCGGATCTTCGAACCACGAGATGAACGAGGTGATGCCGGCCTGGGCGACCAGGCCGACGGCGCTGCGGCGCCCCGGAGGCATGTCGCGGTACCAGGGGAGCGTGTCGTCGAGACGCTTCAGGGTCGCTGTCGACAGTTCGCCGGAAAGCGTGCGCAGCCAGGCCAGTGTCTGGTCGCGCGTGCGTTCAGGCACCCGCGGCACCCGGTGGTCGACGGCGCATCAGCTTTCGCCGCCCGCCGATCCTGAGGTGCCCGCCGAGACGTCGTGCAACTGGTATTTCTCGATCGCCTGCACGACGGCGCTCGGGTCGATCTCTCCTCGGCGTGCGAGCGACTGGAGGGTGCGAACCACGATCGACGGCCCGTCGATCTTGAAATACCGACGAGCGGCCGGCCGCGTGTCGCTGAAGCCGAAGTCGTCGGCCCCGAGTGTGGCGAAGTCGCCGGGCACGAAGGGCCGGATCTGGTCGGGAACCGCGTGCATGTAGTCCGACACCGCGACGTACGGCCCCTCGGAGCCGGCCAGCTTCGACCACAGATAGGGAACGTGCGGTGCCTCGGTGGGGTGCAAGAAGTTGTGCTCGTCGGCGGCAAGGCCGTCGCGGCGCAGCTCGGTCCACGAGGTGACGCTCCAGACGTCGGCCGCGACATTCCAGTCGCGCGCCAGCAACTCCTGCGCCTCGAGGGCCCACGGCACGCCGACACCGGACGCCAGCAGCTGCGCCTTCGGCCCGAGGTTCTCGGCCGCCTTCAGCTTGTAGATGCCCTTGAGCAGGCCTTCGACGTCGAGGTTCTCGGGCTCGGCCGGCTGTGGCATCGGCTCGTTGTAGACCGTCAGGTAGTACATGACGTTGGGATCCGGATGCTGCCCGCCGTACATGCGCTCGAGCCCGGCCTGCACGATCCGCCCGATCTCGTACCCGTAGGCCGGGTCGTAGCTGACCACCGCAGGATTCGTCGATGCGAGCAGATGCGAGTGGCCGTCTGCGTGCTGCAGCCCCTCGCCGGTGAGTGTGGTGCGTCCGGCTGTGGCGCCCATGATGAAGCCGCGCGCCATCTGGTCGCCGGCCGCCCACATCGCGTCTCCGGTGCGCTGGAATCCGAACATCGAGTAGAAGACGTAGACCGGGATGAGCGGTTCGCCGTGGGTCGCGTACGAGGTGCCGGCCGCGGTGAAGGCCGAGAAGGCACCCGCCTCGTTGATGCCGACGTGGATGATCTGACCCTGCGGGCTCTCTTTGTACGCCAGCAGCAGGTCGCGGTCGACCGAGGTGTAGTGCTGACCGTTCGGGTTGTAGATCTTCGCCGTCGGGAAGTAGGCGTCCATGCCGAAGGTGCGGGCCTCATCCGGGATGATCGGCACGATCCGCTGGCCGAAGCCAGGGGCCTTGAGCAGGTCTTTGAGCAGGCGGGCGAACGCCATGGTCGTGGCGGCTTCCTGCTTGCCGGATCCCTTGCGGGCGATCTCGTAGACCGAGTCGTCTGGCAGGGCGATCTGCGTGAACTTCGATCGGCGCTCCGGGACGTAGCCGCCGAGTTCGCGGCGCCGCTCGTGCAGATACTGGATCGCCGGGTCGTCGGCGCCGGGGTTGTAGAACGGCGGCTGGTACGGGTTCTCTTCGAGCTGCGCGTCGGTGATGGGGATGCGCATCACGTCGCGGAAGGTCTTGAGATTGTCGAGCGTGAGCTTCTTCATCTGGTGGGTCGCGTTGCGCCCCTCGAAACTCGGACCCAGGCCGTAGCCCTTGACCGTCTTGGCCAGGATGACCGTCGGCTGCCCCTGGTGCTCGGTGGCAGCCTTGAACGCCGCGTAGACCTTGCGGTAGTCGTGGCCTCCGCGCTTGAGGTTCCACAGCTGGTCGTCGCTGTAGCCCTCGACCAGCTTGGCAGTTATGGGATCGCGGCCGAAGAAGTTCTCGCGCACGTACGCGCCGTTCTCGGCCTTGTAGGTCTGGTAGTCGCCGTCAGGAGTGACATTCATCAGGTTGACGAGGGAGCCCGTGGTGTCTGCCGAAAGCAGCGCGTCCCACTCGCGGCCCCAGATCACCTTGATGACGTTCCAGCCGGCACCGCGGAAGAAGCTCTCGAGCTCCTGGATGATCTTGCCGTTGCCGCGCACCGGTCCGTCGAGCCGCTGCAGGTTGCAGTTGATGACGAAGGTCAGGTTGTCGAGCTTCTCGTTGGCCGCCCACTGCAGGGCGCCGCGGCTCTCGACCTCATCCATCTCGCCGTCGCCCAGGAAGGCCCAGACGCGCTGGTCGGACGCGTCCTTGATCCCGCGGTTGGTCAGGTACTTGTTCGACTGCGCCTGGTAGATCGCGTTGATCGGCCCCAGGCCCATCGACACGGTCGGGAACTCCCAGAACTCGGGCATGAGTCGCGGGTGCGGGTAGGAGCTCAGGCCGTGGGGTGCCTTGCTCTTCTCCTGACGGAATCCGTCGAGATCCTGCTCGCCGAGGCGGCCCTCGAGGAAGGCGCGGGCGTACATACCGGGGGAGGCGTGGCCCTGGTAGAAGACCTGGTCACCACCGCCCGGGTGCTCCTTTCCGCGGAAGAACCAGTTGTGGCCGACCTCGTAGAGGGCTGCGGACGATGCATAGGTCGAGATGTGGCCGCCGACCGAGATGCCCGGGCGCTGCGCCCGGTGCACGGTGATCGCGGCGTTCCAGCGGATCCACGCGCGGTAGCGGCGCTCCAGGTCTTCGTCGCCGGGGAACGCGGGCTCGTTCTCGGGCGCGATCGTGTTGATGTAGTCGGTGGTGGGCACCATCGGCACGCCCAGCTGCAGGTCTTTCGAGCGCTTCAGCAGGCTCAGCATGATGTCGCGGGCGCGCCCGTGACCCTTGGAGGCCACCAGCTGATCGAGCGACTCCTGCCACTCGGCCGTCTCGTCCGGGTCCGAGTCGGTGTGAGTGACCGAATACGGGTCCTGGTCGTTCACCGTCACCGGTGACCTCTTTCTCTCAGTGGCAACACGACCGGGTGACGGTCATGCGAGCAGTCGCGCGGGCATCCGGAACGGGTTGCGGTCGGGAAGCCTTTCGTGCGCATCCACTCTAGTTCGGCCGACGATGCGGCGCCGTCGTACCTGGTCGCGTCACACGGCGCAACCCGTCCGCCCGGCGTATGATCGGCGGCTGGAGTACGAAAGGACGCACGAACCCATGGCTCTCGAGAACGACACCCAGGCACCCGATTTCGACCTGGCCAATCAGTTCGGCGAGCACATCAGGCTCAGCGACTTCCGAGGCACGAAGCCCGTCGCCCTGGTGTTCTTCCCTCTCGCGTTCTCGAGCACCTGCACCGGTGAGTTGTGCGCTCTACGCGACAATCTGAGCCTGTTCAAGAGCAACGGTGTCGAGCTGATCGGCATCTCGGTCGACTCCAAGGCGAGCCTGCGTGCCTGGGCCGACCAGGAGGGCTACGACTTCACGCTGCTCGCCGACTTCTGGCCGCACGGCGCGGTCGCCAAGGAGTACGGCGTCTTCCTCGACGAGAAGGGCTACGCCAACCGGGCGACCTTCGTGATCGACGTCAAGGGCGTCATCCGGGCCTCGTTCATCACCGCTCCGGGCGAGCCCCGCGGCATCGAGGAGTACCGCGCCGCGCTCGACGAGGTGCTGCCCACCCGCGTCTGACTTGGTCTGCGCTCAGGTCAGGATGTTGACCGCCCGCGCGATCACGAGCGCGAGCAGTCCGAACCCGGTGATCGCCTGGAGCGCCATCAGACCCTTGGCTCGCGTGGTGAACGGCATGACGTCGGTGGGACTGAAGGCGATCATGTTCGACAGCGAGAAGTACAAGTAGTCGAAGAACACGGGGCGCCAGGGCGTCGGTTTGCCGGTGTCCTCCTGGGGGAAGCGGAAGTCGCGCGCCTGCGGGTCTGCGGGCAGCCTGCGTGAGATCGGCCCGCGACCGTCGAGTTCCCAGTAGGCCAGGCCGAACGCGATGATGTCGGTCGCCCAGACCTGCGCAGAGTTGAGCAGCACCGTTGGCCCGTGCGCGTTGCCGCTGAGCAGCTCTTTGAAGATGCCGACCACCTCGACCTGGTTGAAGATCACCAGGACGGCCGTCAGGGCGATCCCCATCCACCGTGACCAGCGCGTCTCTCGCGTGAAGTGGTGGGGATTGAGCAGGATCAACGGGATGGCCAACAGCGTCGTCACGGTGGGAAGAATCCACCGCGGAACCCCGATGAAGCTCGGCGGCAGGAAGGCGTAGATCACGACCGCCACCACGACGGCGGCGATCGCCGGCCAGCGATGCTCGGGCGTCTCGGTGACCTGCGCAGCGGAACGGGCAGCTGCCATGCTGCGAGTGTATGTCCGACCGTCGGTACGATCGGATGAGCACACGCACGGGCTCTTAGCTCAGTTGGTTAGAGCGCCACGTTTACACCGTGGATGTCGGGGGTTCGAATCCCTCAGGGCCCACGCAAGATGGCGGTACGGTCGCACCATGCAGATCGATCCGCTCCTGGCGCCGGTGCTTGGGCAGCTGTCGGCGGGACCACCCACCGACATCGCGGAGTTCCGCGCCGCCGAACTGGCAACGGCACGACGGATCGAGGGGACCCTCACCTCGCGGGTTCCTCCGTCGGTGCGGGTGCGCGATGCCGTGATTCCCGGCGAGCCGTCGATCCCGATCCGGATCTACACGCCCCATGGCGACCGGGTGCGCGCCGGCCTGCTGTTCGCGCATGGCGGCGGCTGGGCATCCGGCTCGATCGAGGCGGCCGATGGGCACTGCGGCGACCTGGCCGCCGGCGCCGACGTCGTGGTGGTGAGCGTCGACTACCGGCTGATTCCGGAGCATCCGTTCCCGGCCGGCCTCGATGACGTGACGGCTGCCCTGGGCTGGCTGGCTGCCCACGCCGGCGAGCTGGGCGTGGATGCCGGGCGCCTGGCGATCGGCGGAGAGAGCGCGGGGGCCAACCTCGCCGCCGCCGCGGCGATCCAGGCGCGCGATGCCGGTGGGCCGGAACTCAGGCTTCAGCTGTTCGAGGTCGCCGTGCTCGATCTGACCGACACGATGACCGAGTCGCGGCGCGAGGTGCTCGAGCAGATGCCCGACTTCGCCCACAGCCTGGAGGCGGTACGGGATGCCTATGTCGCGTCGGGTGCCGATCCGAACGATCCGCGGGTCTCGCCTCTGCTCACGCCGGACCTCAGCGGGCTACCGACCACGCTGCTGCTCGCGGCGGAGGTCGACCCGGTGCGCGACGACTCGACGGCATATGCTCGGCGGCTGACCGAGGCCGGGGTCACCGCCCGCAGCCGGACCTTCGCGGGCATCGTCCACGGCACTGAGACCTTCACCCTGCTGCTGCCCTCCGCGCGTGAGTGGCTCAGGGAGTGCGTCGAAGCCCTCCGCGGCGTCTGACCTTCGCGGGCGCCTCCTGCGCTGCTGACTCGCCGCGTCGTGCTCGCCGACGTTCGCGCCAGCGCTCGACCTCGGCGTCGACATCCCGCACCGGCGTGACCACGGGCGGACCACCCAGCAACTGACGCCGCGCCTCGATCACCCGGCGGTTGAAGTCATCGAGCGTGTCGCGCACCTCGCGTTCGGAGACGATCGCGTCGAGTCGGGCGTCCAGTGCCGCATCCTCGGTGCGCAGCGTGAAGGCCGCGGGGCCGAGTCCGGTGAGGTTCTCGCGCTGGATCTTGCGTCGGATCCACCAATCCGGATCATGGACATCGCCGAGGCCGTCGATCGGCTTGCCGGCGCCCGGCAGGTCGTCGAAGTCGCCGTTGCGCATCGCCTGCTGGATGCTGACCTCGACGTAGTGCGCGCGCCTCTCCATGCTGCGCCGGGCCGCCGCGACATCCGATTCGATGTCGGAGTCGTCGCTGTCGTGCTCCATCGATCGATTTTACCGAGGGCCGGCTGCGCCCGCCGGTATCGTGCAACCGTGGAGAACCGGAGCATCGCAGGCATCGTCGCGCTGCTGCTGGCCTCGCTGCTCTGGGGCACCACCGGGACCACCGCGACCTTCCTCCCACACGACGTCAGCCCCCTCGCGATCGGCGCGAGCACGATGGGAATCGGGGGATTGCTGCTCTTCGCCACCGGTCCCCGGCTGTCGCTCGCCGTGCTGCGAGATCGCGGCAGCCTCCGCTGGATCGGGCTGGGAGCCCTCGGCGTGTTCATCTATCCCCTTGCCTTCTATTCGGCGATGAGCCTGGCCGGCGTCGCGGTCGGCAACGTGGTCGCGCTGGGCTCCGGTCCCGTGTTCGCTGCGGTGTACGAGTGGGCGGGGGAGCGGCACCCCCTCTCGCGGCGGTGGGCGGTCGCGACCGGTGCTGCCGTCGTCGGGATCGTCGGGCTGGCCTGGGGGCGCCAGACCGCGCACGGCGCCGCACCGTCCGGCACCCTTCTCGGGGTTGCTCTCGGGCTCCTGGCCGGTGCGGCCTATGCGCTCTACGCCTACGCCTCGTCGCGGGTGATCCAGTCCGGGCAGCCGAGCCGCGGCGTGATGGGCGCGATGTTCGGCGTCGGCGCTGTGCTGCTTCTGCCGGTGCTGCTCGTGACTGGGGCGCCCCTGCTGCAGTCCTGGTCGACCATCTCGCTGGCCGGGTACTTGGCGATCGGCCCGATGTTCGTCGCGTACCTGCTGTTCGGGATCGGGCTGCGCACGGTCCGCAGTTCGTCGGCGACGACGATCACCCTGCTGGAACCCGTCGTTGCGACCCTTCTGGCGGTACTGGTCGTCGGCGAGCGGCTCGGAGCGCCCGGATGGGTCGGGTTGGTCCTGGTGTTCGCCGGGCTCGCCATCCTGATTACGGCTCGTCATCGGCTCAAAAGAGGCGAAGCAACCCTAGAATCCGGAGCATGAGCGACGTTCCGGCGGACCAGGGGGGCTCGGGCCCGGGGCCCGTTGCGCCGTCGGATCCGCCGGTCGTCCGGCGCTCGAACTATTCGCCGCCGCCTCCCGGTGCCGAGCCCCCGAGCTTCGACGACGATGCGCTCGCCGAGGCCATGGCCGCCGAGGTCCGGCCGTACACGCAGCCGATCTCGTTGCCCAAAGCACCCCCGGCGCCGACCGTGTCCGACCTCGCCTTCGACCTTTCGCCGCCGACGGAGCCGCCGCCAACAGAGCTGCCGCCAACGGAACCGCCGCCCCTGGTGCCCGCGCCAGCGGCGCCCGAGGTCGCCGCGCCGCCGGCTTCCGCACCCCCGGCCGCCGCGCCGCCGGTCGCCCAGTCGTGGGACGGAGCCCCGACGGCTCCTGAGGCACCCGAGGTGCAGGCGGCCACCCCGCCGACTCCGGCGGCGTTCATGCCCGAGCAGCCGACAGCGGCTGCCAGCGAGGAAGACCTGTTGCGCTCGCTCGGCAGCGCATCGACGCTCGAGGCGATCGAACGCCTGGAGAAAGAACTCCGGCTGATCTCAAGCGGGGAGTCGCCCACCATCGATCTGACGCAGGCCCAGCAGCCGGCGCCCGTCGTCGAGCCGCAAGCACCCGAGCGAGGCGATGAGGATCCGGAACCCGCCCTGGATCATCCCGCGCCCGGCCATTTCTTCCCGGCGGCCTTCGAACCGATCGCGTCGCCGACGGAACCCGTGGATGCCGCGCCCAGTGCGCCGCCGCTTCCGGAAGTCGACGAGAGCCTGATCGACCCGGTGGCTGCCGCCGAGCTGAACGCCCCACCTGCCGGATCGACGAGCACGTCGTGGTCGGCGTCCGAACCCGTCGACGGAGCATGGGACATCCCAGACCTGTCCCCGGTCGTCGAACCACGGGCGGTCGAATGGCCGGCCGAACCGACGACGTCGAGTCCCGTCGAGCCGGCCGAATCCACTGCGCCGGGTCGCATCGAGCCCGCCGAACCCACTCCGCCGGGTCCCGTCGAACCCGAGGAGCCCGACCAGCCCGCGGAGCCGGCAGCAACGCCGGTACCGTTCTCCACGGATCCGCCGGTCGGCCCCGAGGCACCGGACTGGCTTGCCGCGCCGCCACCCAGCTATCAGCCTCCCGAGCTGGTGGAGCCACCGGCCTTCTTCGGGGCGATCCCGGACGCACCATCCGACGCAGCCCCGGATGCAGAACCCGACGCGACCCCGGATGCAGAACCCGACGCGACCCCGCCTGTCGAGCTCACCGCCGATGCCATGGCTCAGTTGCCCAAGCCCTTGCCGACCGAGCAGCCCAAACTCGAGGATCGCGCCGAGCTGCCGCCGCCGCCCGGCTACGACGACATCCCGATCATGTGGGGCGACCTCGCCTCTGCTCCGTCTCCGATGGCCCCGAACCTGATCGTTTCGCCCGCGCCCGCCCCGCTTCCCCCGTTCGAGGCAGCGGCTACGCAGGGGGCCACCGAGACATCCGCTCTCGATCACGACGAGGACGACGTGATCGACGAGGTGGATCGGATATCGGGCACCGGCGCCATCCCGGTCTCGAGCGCCGGCACGGCCGAACCGCTCTCGCCGCCGTCCGAGCCGATCGCGACGATCCGCCTCAGCGAAGGCGAATCGGCGATGGTCGACAAGAAGGCGCAGCTGCCGTCGGCCTTCGAGATCGAGTCGGCCGGCCCCGAGCCGACCGCCCTCGACATGCGGGCGGGCCGCGCTGCACGGTTGTTCTGGCTGTGGTTCGCTGCCAACTCGTCGGCGCTCAGCCTGGGTCTGGGCGCCGTGCTGCTCGGCACCGGAATGAGCCTGCGTCAGGCGATCGTCGCGACCCTTGCCGGCGTGGCGATCTCGTTCCTGCCTCTGGGGCTCGGCACCCTCGCGGGAAAGTGGACCGGCCAGCCGACCATGATCGTCTCGCGGGCGATGTTCGGCCATGCAGGCAACATCCTTCCTGCACTTCTGGCTTTCGTCACACGCGTGCTGTGGGGCGGCGTGCTCCTGTGGTTGCTGGCGACCGCGGTCGCCCAGGTGCTGGTCGGTGCCGGACTGGACGCCGGACTCGGTACCACCGTGTGGCAGCTGGTGGGCCTCGTCGCCGGGTTCGTGATCGCCACGCTGATCGCGGTGTTCGGCTATGGACTCGTCGCCAAGCTCCAACTCGTGCTGAGCATCCTCAGCGGGCTGCTCATCGTCGGCGCGGCGGCGCTCACCTACCAGCACCTGAACTTCACTGCCGCGCTGAGGGTGCCTGACGGCTCGTGGATCCTGGTGATCCCGGGCGCCGCTCTCGTGTTCAGCGTCGTCGGGTTGGCCTGGGTTCAGTCCGGTTCGGATCTGGCACGCTACCAACGGCCTGCGAGCTACGGCGGATCCTCGATGCTGTGGTCCACCCTCGGCGCGACATTGCCGCCGTTCGCATTGATCACCTGGGGAGCGATGCTCGCCGCATCCGACCCGCACCTGGCCAAGGGTCTGACGACGAACCCGCTGGCCGCGATCGCGACCCTCTTGCCTGCCTGGTATCCGGCGCCCCTGCTGGCGGCGGCTGCCCTCGGCCTGCTGTCGGGCGCCGTGCTGACGATGTATTCGGCAGGGTTCGCTCTGATCGCGGTCGGGGTGCGGGCGCGACGCAGTTTCGCCACCTTCGTCAGCGCGATCCTTGTGCTCGCCACGGCGGCCGCGCTGATCTTCGTCGTCACCGACCTGGGCTCTCTGTTGCGTGACCTGGTGATCACCGTCGCGGTTCCGGTTGCGGCGTGGGCGGGCATCTTCGCCGCCGAGATGATGATCCGCACCCGGCGGTTCCACGCCGCATCGCTTCTCGCGCCGGGCGGCCTGTATCCGCAGGTGCGCTGGCTCAATTTCCTGGCCCTGATCCTGATCAGCGGGATCGGGCTCGGCCTGGTGACCTCGAGCATTCCGGGGCTCGGATGGGAGGGGTTCCTCTACGGAGCGCTCGGCATCGGCCCGCACGATCTGCTGGCCAGCAGCGACGCCGGCGTGTTCGTCGCACTGCTGCTCGGGATCCTGGTTCCGTTGATCGGCGGGGTGCCGTCGATCCGCAAGCAGGAGCGCTCTCCGATCCCGAGGTGACGCCAACGGCCGACGCCGGGGTGCGCTCCTAGACTGAGGGGATGCCGACCACTCTCGCCGACGCCGACGCCGCGATCTCGGCGCTCTGGCCTCCGGCCGGGGCCGAGAGCTGGGATGCCGTAGGACTGATCGCAGGCGATCCCGAGACCGAGGTGCGCGCCATCCATCTCGCAGTGGATGCCGTTCCCGAGACCGTGGACGAGACCCTCGAACTCGGCGCGCAGCTGCTGCTGACGCATCACCCCCTGCTGCTGCGCGGGGTGACGAGCGTCGCCGAAGACCGCTACAAGGGCGTCGTGCTCGGCCGCCTGATCCGTGGCGGATCCGCGCTGATCGCCGCGCACACCAACGCCGACGTGGTCGCCCGCGGAACGTCGGCGATCCTGGCCGAGCGGCTCGGGCTGCTGGATGCGCGCCCGCTCGAACCGGCATCCGACCCGACCATCGGGCTCGGCCGCGTCGGGCGCCTGCCCACGCCGACCACTCTGGGCGCGCTCTCGCGGCTCATCGCCGACACTCTGCCGGCCACCGCCCAAGGGGTGCGGGTCGCGGGGGAGTACGACCAACCCGTGACGACCGTCGCCCTCTGCGCCGGTGCCGGCGATTCGTTGCTCGCGAACCCCGAGGTGGTCGCGGCCGACGTCTACCTGACGAGCGACCTGCGCCACCACCCGGCTTCCGAAGCCCGCGAGCGCGCCCGGCTCGGCCGTGGGCCGGCGTTGATCGACGTGTCGCACTGGGCGAGCGAATGGCTCTGGCTGGAGGTTGCGGCCGAACAACTGCGGTCAGCCCTTCCCGGCGTGGCCATCACCGTCAGCGAGCTGCGCACCGACCCGTGGGATTTCGCGATCGTCTGATCGCGCAGCATCCCTCCCGCATGACCATGAAGCACCGAACGGAGATCGCATGGCCCTGAAGGCCTCGCCAGAAGATCAGGCCCTGCTGCTCGACCTGCAGGCGCTCGACACGAAGCTGCAGCAGCTGAGTCACCGGGCCGCCAACCTGCCCGAACTGGCGACGATCGCCGGGTTGTCGACGGTGCGCGACGGTTTGCGCACGACGGTCGGCGAGGCCAACGGCGCCTGGGAGGATGCTCAACTCGAGCTGAAGCGCACCGAAGCCGACGTGGCTGTGGTCGAAGCCCGGGTCGTTCGTGACAAGGAGCGGATGCAGTCCAGCTCGTCGGTCAAGGACGTCGCGGCTTTCGAGCAGGAGCTCGCCGCGCTCGCCAAGCGCCAGAGCGATTTGGAAGACATCGAGCTCGCCGTCATGGAGACCCTCGACGAGAAGGCCAAGGCTCTCAGCGATGCGCGCGCGCAGCTCGAGGCGGTCGACGCGAAGATCGCCGAGGCCTCGGCAGCCCGCGACACCGCACTGGGCGCGCTCGACGCCGAGAAGGCGACTGCTGCCGCCGAGCGCGACGCCCTGTCTGCGCGCCTGCCCGCCGATCTGCTGGCGCTCTACGAGAAGCAGCGTGCCCGGTACGGCGTCGGAGCCTCCCACCTGCGTGGCGGCGTCTCGAGCGCGAGCGGGGTCGCGCTGAACTCGTCGGACATGACCGTGGTGCGGGCCGCCGCCCCCGACGATGTGCTGCTCTGCCCGGATTCGAACGCGATCCTGGTGCGCACGAACGAGTCGGGCCTCTGATGGCGGTCGCTTTTCGTGCGAACCCGCCGGCTGCCGGCGAGCCGCGCGAGCTGGTCGTCGAGGCCGACGGGGGATCCCGCGGCAACCCCGGCGTCGCGGCCGGCGGCAGTGTCGTGCTCGATCCGGTCACCGGCGAGGTGCTCGCCGAGCTCGGCGTCTACGTCGGAATCACCACCAACAACGTCGCCGAATACAACGGGATGATCGCCGGCGTGCGCCGCGCGCTCGAGATCGACCCGAAGGCCGTGCTGCACGTGCGCCTCGACTCCAAGCTCGTCGTCGAGCAGATGAGCGGACGATGGAAGATCAAGAACTCGGTACTCGCCGATCTGGCGGCGGAGGCTCGCAGCATCCTGTCGGGTACGCCGGTGTCGTTCGAGTGGATCCCGCGCGCCGAGAACTCGCGGGCCGACCGGCTCGCCAACGAGTCGATGGACAAGCGGGAGTCGTTCGCGCGCTGAACCCGGTCGGCTACGCTGGGCAACGCAAACGGGTCGGCCAGGCGGTCGCGTCATCCCTCTTCGGAGGGGTGCCGAGGAACGTCCGGGCTCCACAGAGCAGGACGGTGGGTAACACCCACCCGGAGCAATCCGCGAGAAAGTGCAACAGAGAGCAGACCGCCTCCAGTCTTCGGACTGGCGGTAAGGGTGAAACGGTGGTGTAAGAGACCACCAGGGGCCCGAGTGATCGGGCTCGCTGGGTAAACCTCGTCCGGAGCAAGGTCAGACAGGGAACGTTGAGGCTGCTCGCCGAGTTCCCGGGTAGACCGCTAGAGGGCTGCGGCAACGTAGTCCCGAGAGAGATGGCCGTCACGGATGTCGTGGCAACACGACACCCGGACAGAACCCGGCGTATCGGCCGGCCCGTTTGCCTTTCAGCCCGCTTGAAGTGGACCCCCGATGGGCATCCACGCGGCTGAAAGGGCGTGAGCAGCCGGGTTTTTCGACGAATCCTGTCCGCCGAAACACAACGCGACTAGCCCACCTACTTCGCCACCAACTCCCGCATCCCCGGCGTAGCCCGCAACTCCCCGTTACGATCCACCGCCAGCACGTCGACATCGAACCGCCCGGTCAAGTCGTCCAGTGACAACGCGCCGCCCGACACGATCGCCGTCGCCAGCACGTCGGCGGTCACGATGTCGTCGGCGACCACCGTCACCTGCGCGAACTCGGCGCCCTCGCGGCCTCGGGTCCAGATGTGGTCGCCACGCTCGGCCGATCCGGATGTCGCGGCCGCACGTCGCGCGCCCACGATCGGCACAGCGGTCAGCAGCTCCGCCCGGTCGCCGGGATCGACGATCCCCACCACCCAGGGAGCGCCCGTCTCGGCCTGTCCGCTCACCAGCACGTCGCCTCCGACGTTGAGGCACCAGTCACCGTCGCCCAGCGCGCGACCGGCTTCGGCCATCGCCCAGGCCTTCACGATGCCGTTCAGATCCAGCGCGCCATCCGGTCGGTGCGGGGTGAAAGCACCCCCGGTCTCGCCCCGCCATCCAAGCGCCGTGGCATAGACCCCGCGGAGCTCCGAACTGGCGTCGAGCAGTTCGAGCGAGCCGTCGGCGACCCGGCTCAGTTCGGAGTCGGGCCGGTGCAGGCTGAATCGACGGTCGGCCGCCTCGAAGATGCGGCGAACGTCGGTCACCCGGGCCGGCTCGCCCGCCCACTCGAGCGACACCACGGTGCCCATGGTCTCGAAGGTGGTGTGCATGATCAGCCCGTGAACCCGGCCTGGTCGAGCGCGGACTGCAGCGACTGCAGGTAGCCCTCGCTGGTGTACGTGGCCCCGCCGATCGTGGACACATTGGCCGATTGGGCCTGAAGCACCTCGGAGCGCAGCATCGGGTCGGCCTGGTTGCTGATCTGAACCGAGCGGCCTCCCTGGTCGGTTCTTTGGAGGACCTTGACGTCGGCGATCTTTCCGCCTGAGATCACTGCAGCGACCTGCATCGGGCCGAAGGGCGTCTGCACGGTCGTCCCGTTGAATGTGCCGTCTTTCGCCGAGGACCCCGTCGACCCTGTCGAGCCCGTCGACCCTGTCGAGCCCGTCGACCCGGATGAGGTGCTCCCCGAGCTCCCCGTACCGGCTGTCGAGCCGCTGCTTCCGGTGCCCGTGCCCGACGAGGTGGCCGTTCGCCCCGCCGTGACCGCC
>Ga0207711_10000352_pt1 | contig 48788 bp, 44 predicted proteins | sample KBSS34metaG_FD_184401 | JGI IMG/M metagenome (GOLD analysis project Ga0207711, IMG submission 184401) | Switchgrass rhizosphere microbial communities from Kellogg Biological Station, Michigan, USA - KBS S3-4 metaG (SPAdes) (version 2) | ecosystem: Host-associated > Plants > Roots > Rhizosphere... | reverse complement strand
GATCCAGACCACGTTCCTGAACCCCGAGAGGGCCGCATCGGCCGCGTGCGCGTTGGTGGCTTTCGAGTCGTCGACCCAGGTGATGCCACCGCCCTCGCCGACGACCTCGGTGCGGTGGTGATCGAGCCGGAACCCCCGCACGGCGTCACGGATGGCGGCCGGCTCGACGCCGACGGCTCGGGCCAAGGCGGCGGCGGCGAGCACATTGGCGGTCATGTGCGGGGTGTCCAGGCCGCCCGGCACCAGATCGGCCATGGTCGCGAGTTCGAGGGCCGAGGTGCGGCGCTCGTCGAGGAAGGCGCGATCCACGAGGATGCCGTCGACGAGGCCGATGTCGCTGGGGCCGGGAACGCCCAGACCGAAGCCGATCGCCCGGCATCCCTCTTGCACCTCCGCCTCTTCGACCATGTCGCGGGTCGCGGCGTCGGCGAGGTTGTAGACGCAGGCGACGCGCACATTCTCGTAGATCTTCGCCTTCGCGCCGCGGTACTCGTCGCGGCCGCCGTGCCATTCCAGGTGGTCGTCCGCCAGGTTCAGGCAGACCGACGCGAGGGGCTCGAGCACTCCGCCGGCGTGGCGATTGATCCAGTGCAGCTGATGGCTCGACAGCTCGATGACCAGCACGTCGAACCCCTGCGGATCGCGGATCGCGTCGAGCACCGGCACCCCGATGTTGCCCGCCGGCGCCGCCCGCAGCCCCCCGGCGACCAGCATGGTCGCGGTGAGCTGGGTGGTCGTGGTCTTGCCGTTCGTCCCGGTGATGCACACCCAGTCGGCCGGGGTGCCGTCGGGCCTGAGCACCTTGTCGCGCAGTCGCCAGGCCAGCTCGATGTCGCCCCAGGTCTCGAGGCCCTGGTCGGCCGCCCAGACCAGGAAGGGATGCCGCGGCGGGTACCCGGGCGACACGACCACCAGATCCGCCTCGAAGCCCGCGAGGGCAGGGGGAACCGTGTCGTCTGCCTGCACGTAGGAGGCCCCGATCACCTCGAGCAGTTCCCGGTGCTCGTCGCTCGCCTCCCGGGCGACCACGAGCACCTCGGCACCGAGCTCCACCAGGGTGTCGGCGACCGAGAACCCGGTCACGCCGAGGCCGAGAACGACGACCTTCAGACCCGCCCAGTCGGACCGCCAGCTGGTCAGCGCGGCGAGGTCGCGCGGTCCGGCCTCTGAGGATCCCGGCGACGGCCTCACGATGAGCGGCTGATCCATTCGAGGTAGAACAGCCCGACTCCGGCGGCGACGAACAGCACGGCGATGATCCAGAACCGCACGACGATCGTGATCTCGGCCCAGCCCTTGAGCTCGAAATGGTGGTGCAGCGGAGCCATCCGGAAGATGCGCCTGCCCTGTCCATATCGTCGCCGCGTGAACTTGAAGTAGCCGCTCTGCACGATCACCGAGCCCGTGACGATGAGGAAGAGCCCCCCGATCAGCACAAGCAGTAGCTCAGTGCGGCTGACGATCGCCAGTGCAGCCAGAGCGCCGCCGAGGCCGAGCGACCCGGTGTCGCCCATGAAGATCTGGGCCGGCGAGGTGTTCCACCAGAGGAATCCGACGAGGCTTCCCACGATCGCGGCCGCGACCACCGCGATGTCGATCGGGTCGCGCGCGTCGTAGCACTTGAACGCGACGTCGGGATCGACGCCGCGCAGGCTGAAGCAGCTCTGGTTGTTCTGCCAGAAGCCGATGAACAGGTAGGCCGAGACCGCGAAGACCGAGGCACCGGTCGCGAGCCCATCGAGTCCGTCGGCGATGTTGACGCCATTCGACGCGCTCACGGTCATGACGTTCACCCAGAGCACGAACAGGATGATCCCGACGATCGGCCCGAAGGCGAAGAGGTTCAGGGCCGGAATGTCGCGAATGGCCGAGATGTAGTGAGAGGCAGGCGTGAGCTTGTGCTCGTCGAGGAAAACCGGCGAGATCGCGAGCACGGCGAAGATCGTGCCGATGATCACCTGGCCGGCGATCTTCGCCCAGCCGCCCAGACCCAGGCTGCGCTGCTTGCGGGTCTTGATGAAGTCGTCGACGAAGCCGACCAGGCCCAGGCCGCCCATCATGGCCAGCACGATGACCCCGACCATGGTCCACGGCACGCCGGCGAGCAGGTGCCCCATCAGGTAGCCGAAGATCGCGCCCAGGATGAAGACGATGCCGCCCATGGTCGGCGTCCCGCGCTTGGTGTGGTGCCAGTTCGGACCGTCGTCGCGCACGAACTGCGTCCAGCCGATGCGGCGGAACAGCCGGATGAACAGCGGCGTCAAGAAGAGGGTGAAGGCCAGCGAGAACCCCGCCCCGAGCAGGAGGGCTACCACTCGGCGCCCTCGACTCCGCCGAGCTTGTCGCCGAGGAACCGCAATCCGGCCGACTTCGACGATTTCACGAGCACGACATCGCCCGCTCGCAGTTGCTCACGAAGTAGATCGTATGCGGCGTCGAGATCGGGTACGAACACCGACTCCCCGTCCCAGGACCCTTCGAGACCCGCCGCCGCGTTGATGTGGCGAGCGCCCTCGCCCACCACCACCAGCTTTCCGATGTTCAACCGCACGACGAGCCGGCCGAGGCGATCATGCTCCTCTCGGGAGTACTCCCCCAACTCGGCCATTTCGCCGAGCACAGCGACCGTCCGCTGCCCCGGTTCCCGGATCTGGGCGAGGGTCTTGAGCGCGGCCGCCATCGAGTCGGGGCTCGCGTTGTACGCGTCGTTGATCACCGTGATGCCGCCGCCGGGTTGCAGCACCTCCATGCGCCAGCGCTCGGCCCGCGGGACGGCTTCGACCGCGGCGATCGCCCGCGTGATGGGAACCCCGAGTTCACGGGCAACGGCCAGCGCCGCCAGCGCGTTCGAGACGTGGTGCTCTCCGAGGATGCGAAGCGCGACCTCGTGAGAGGCGCCGTCTGCGACCAGGGTGAAAGTGGTTCCGGATGCGGTGGCCCGCACATTCTCGGCCCGTACCGCCGCATCCGGTGCCAGCCCGAACCACACGACCCTGGCCGCCGTCATGCCGGCCATCGCCGCGACCCGATCGTCATCGGCGTTGAGCACCGCGACGGCGGAGGCGGGCAGCTCGCGCACGATCTCCGATTTGGCGCGCTGAGTCGCCTCGATGCCGCCGAACTCGCCGGCGTGGGCGAGCCCCACCTTCAGCACGACCGAGATGTCGGGCATCGCGATCCCGACCAGGCGCGCGATCTCGCCCGCTCCGCTCGCACCCATCTCACTGATCAGGTACCTGGTCGACTGGTCGACCTGCAGCATCGTCATCGGCGCGCCGACGTGGTTGTTGAACGATCCGGCAGGCGCGACGGTGGGAGCCTCGGCGGCCAGGATCGCCTCCAGCAGGTTCTTCGTGGTGGTCTTGCCGTTGGAACCGGTGATCCCGATCACCGTGAGCGACCCGCTGGCGCGCACCCTGGCCACCACCAAGCGCGCCAGATCGGCGAGCGCCCTGACGCCGTTCGGCACGATCAGCAGGGGAACCGGCACCTCGATGGCCCGCTCGGCGATCACCAGGGCGGCACCGCGCGCCACGGCATCGGGTGCGAACCGGTGCCCGTCGGTGACCTCGCCGGGCAGCGCGAAGAAGATCGACCCCGGCTCGACGAGCGTCGAATTGGTCTGAACGCTTCCCGACACGAAGGCGTCGGCCGACACCCGGTGCGGAAGCGTCAGGGTGCCATCGAGCGCGTCCTCCAGCTCGGCGAGTCGAAGCGGGATCACGCCCAGCCCGCCTCGCGCAGGGCCGCGCGGGCCTCGTCGCGCGCGGAGTACGGCGTGCGCTCTCCGCGGATGTCGCGGTAGTCCTGATGCCCAGGACCGGCCCAGAGAATGGAGTCGCCCTCCTTGGCAAGCGACACCGCCTTGCGGATCGCCGCCTCGGGCGGACTCACCTCGTAGGTCTCGGGCTGATCGACGGCCAGTCGTGCGCCCTCGAGCAGGGTGGCCCGGATCGAGGCCGCGTCTTCGAACCGCGGATGGTGGTCGGTGATCACCAGGATGTCGCTGCCCTGGGCGGCGACGCGCGCCATCTCGTGGCGCTTGGTGGCATCCCGGTCGCCGTCGGCGCCGAAGACCATGATCGTCCGCCCGGTGGTGAACTTGCGAACCGCAGCCAGGGTGTTCTCGAAGGCATCGGGGCTGTGGCCGAAGTCGACGTAGACACTCGGGCCGCGGTCGCCCGAGACGCGCTCGGTGCGGCCCGGCAGGTAGGCCTGAATGCCGCCGGTGCCGCCACTATCGGCGTCCACCGCCAGCGCGGCCCCGATCGCCTCCAGCTCGAAGCCGGCCTCGACGAGCATGACGATCGCCAGGGCGGCATTCGCCGCCATGTGCCAGCCGATCAACGGCTCCCGGGTCACCAGCGAGCGACCGTCGGGCCCGGTGAGCCGGAACTCGGTGTACGCCGCCGACTCGTCGAGCACCTCGACCACCCATTCCGCGCCCGCCACGTCGGCGGGGCTCGCATGGCCGACGGTGGCGATCGTCGTCACCGGGATGCGAGACTCGGCCACCACGCGCGCTCCCCAGGCCGTGTCGAGGCTGACCACGCCGCGCTTGCCGTGCTCGGGGGCGAACAGTTCGAGCTTGGCCTGGAAATACTCCTCCATGTCGGCGTAGTCGTCGAGGTGGTCGTGGCTGAGATTCGTGAAGGCGACCACGTCGAAGATGAGTCCATCGACGCGGCGCCGGGTCAGGGCCTGGGCGCTGACCTCCACAGCGACCGCGCGCACGCCCGCCTCGCGCATTCGGGCGAGCAAGGCATGCATCTCACTGGCCTCGGGCGTGGTCAGTCTGCTCACGACGGTGAGATCGCCGATGTGGCGCTCGGCGGTCGAGCTGAGTCCGGTGACCAGCCCGAGCTGTCGCAGGATCGCCTCGAGCAGGTACGAGGTCGAGGTCTTGCCGTTCGTGCCGGTGGTGCCGAACAGCAGCGCGTTCGACTCCGCGGTGCGGTACACCCAGGCCGAGACGGCGCCCAGCGCCCCTCGCGGGTCGTCGACGATCAGGATGGGCAGCCCGGCGCCCGCGGCGATGTCGGCGCCCGCCGCATCCGTCAGAATCGCGACCGCCCCGCCCTGTTTGGCGGCTTCTGCGTAGGAGGCGCCGTGGCTGTTGACACCCTGGATCCCGACGAACAGGTCTCCAGGATGCAGGTCACCGGTTCCGAGCGTCACCCCCGAGACCTCGACGCCGTCCATCGACCCGCGGTGGTCGAGGCCGAACTCCTGCACGAGCATCGCCAGCGAACGCGGAACGGGATGCTCAGGACGCAGCACCGGCGGGATCCGGGATGTCACGCTGGTCCTGCCTCCTGGCTGTCTGGGCGAGCCCGGCGCTGAGAGCCACCGGATGTCGCGGAACGAGCTACCAGGCTACCGGGATGTTCGGCGCTGGTGTCGTCGACGGCTGGATGCGGAAGGCCTTGATGACCTGCTTCATCAGCGTGGCGTACCCGGGAGCAGCCGCAGCGGAGGTCTTGTTGGTCTGCGGCTCGGCGAGCGTGACGATCACCGCGTACTGCGGCTTGTCGGCCGGGATCAAGCCCGCCACCGACACGATGTAGTTCGTCCCGTACACCCCGTGGTCCGCGACCTGTGCGGTGCCGGACTTGGCGGCGATGCGGTAGCCGGGGATCTGGATGACCTTGTGCAGCGACCCTTGCGTCGTCACGGTCTCCATCATCTGACGCACCTGCTGCGCGGCCGACGCCGAGACCACCTGAGTGGTGGCGCCAGTGGTGGGATGAGTGACGGTGCCGTCGGCGGCCGTGCAGCTGTCGACCAGGGTCAGAGGCACCTTCTTGCCGTCGTTGCCGATCGCCTGATACATGCTGGCGATCTGCGCCGAGGTGGCGGTGATGCCCTGCCCGAACTGCTGGGTGAAGGAGGTGATCGTGTCGACCTGGTCCGGGGCCCTCACATCGCCCGAGCTCTCGCCCAGGAATCCGGCGGAGGTCTTCGACCCCAGCCCGAACTTGACCAGATTGCCGTAGCGCGCCTTCTCACTCGCTGCGAGGCCCTCCCTGTCGTTCTGCGCCTTGACCAGCTCCGAGATGCCGATGTTGGACGAGTTCATGATCACGCCGGCCACGGTCATGTGCATGTCGCCGTGGCCGAAGGAGTCCTTGATGTAACGACCCGCCGGCAGGCCGTCGGTGAAGCGGCTGGGAACGTCCACGTGAGTTGCTGCGGTCACCAGACCCTGATCCACCATGCCGGCCACGGTGGCCGGCTTCATGATCGACCCCGGCTCGTAGGGGGACGAGAAGCTGCGGGCTCCCGTCGAGTACCGGTCGACGGAATTGAGGTTGTTCGGGTCGATCGACGGGTAGTCGGCATCGGCCATGATGTGCCCGTCGCTGACCCGCACGACCATCGCGGTGCCCCACTGGGATCCGGTGGCCTGCGCCTGGCCGGCGAGCATCTGCTGGGCGAACCACTGCAGATTGGAGTCGATCGTCAGGGTGATCGTCCCGCCGTCGGCGGCCGGCTTGGTCACGACGGTGCTGCCCGGCAGCCGAACGCCGTCTGCGCTGGTCTCGTAGGTCGACGTGCCGTTCGTCCCGGTCAGGCAGCTGTTCTGCTTCAGCTCGGTGCCGGCCAGCGGGCCATCCGTCCCGATGAAGCCAACCAGGTTGCCGGCGACCGCGCCGTTCGGATAGGTCCGCGCCGGGTGCGGCTCGCTGTAGATCCACGGGATCTTCAGCGCCTTCACCTTGTTGAAGGTCGCCAGCTTGACGGCCTTCACCAGGTACACGAAGTCGGACGTCGGGTGCTGAGTCAGCGCCGTATAGAGCTTCGACTGGTCGGCGCCGGTGATCTGCGAGATCTCGGCGATGGCATCGGTGAGGGTGACCTTGGTCTTCGAGCCGTCCTTGTTGGTGCGGATGAATCCGTCTGAGCCGTTCTTCGGCACGGCATTCTTCGGCGATGCCGTGATGTCGAAGCGGTCGACACTGTCAGCCAGCACGACCCCGTTGCCGTCGACGATGTTGCCGCGTACGCCGTAGGTGGTCACCGTCCGCAGCTGCCGCGAGTCTGCCGCCTTGGTGAGCTGCTCGGCTTGCACGATCTGGATGTCCACCAGGCGGATCACGAAGACCGCAACGATCGCGAACACCGCGACGACGGTCAGCGAGAGTCGCCGTCGCGATGCGCGTTGGGAGGTCACCGGTGATCCTTCATTTCGTTCGTCGGACCGGCGTGCCGGCTAGTGGGTGCTGGGAGACGGGAGGAGACCGGGGATCTGGGGGTCCTGCCCGGCACCTCCCGTCCCCGCGTCGGTCGAGGCCTGGGAGTCCCCGCTTGCGTCTGTGGTGGTTGTGGTGCCCGATCCGTTCGCGCTCGGTGTCACCAGGGCTGTGCCCTCGAGCAGGACATTGCCGACCTGGTCGCCCGATCCGAGCATGCTGCCGCCGACCTCGCTGCGGTTGCCGGTCACAGCGCCTGTCTTGGCATCCAGATAGACGGCATTGCCACTCGCCACCATTCCGAGTGCCTCAGCATTGGCGGCGAGGTGCTGCGGCGAGGCGAGCAGGTCGAGTTGTTCGGACAGGGCGTGCTGCTGCAGCACCGCATCGTGCTTCGCCGACTGCAGACCCGAGACCTGGTACGCGCCATCGGCGATGACGATGCTGAGCAGCAACTGGGCGAGCAGGATGACACCGATCCCGCCGATCGTGACCAGAGCGGGAAGCATGCGGGGCCGCGCCCGGCGCTGCGCGCGGGTCGGCGCGACCTCGAGATGGCGACGCGGTTGGGCAGCAGGCTGTCGCGCTGGTTGCCGGAGCGGACGCGCGATGGCGACGGCGCTCATGCTGCCGCCCTCAGGCGTTCGGCTGCGCGCAAGCGCACCGGGGTCGCGCGTGAGTTCGCGGCCTTCTCGGCCTCGCTCGCGAGCTCGGCACCCCGCACCAGGAGCTTGAACTCCGGGCGGTGCTGCGGCAGCTCCACCGGCAGACCGCGCGGCGCTGTGGAGGTGGATCGCGCGCTCAGTTCGCGCTTGACGATGCGGTCTTCGAGCGACTGATACGCGAGCACGACGATGCGACCGCCGACCTCCAGTGCGTCGAGGGCGGCGGGGATGGCACGCTCCAGCACCGCGAGCTCCTGGTTGACCTCGATGCGCAGCGCCTGGAAGACCCGCTTGGCCGGATGCCCGGCCCGCTGCAGCGCGGCCGGTGTCGCCGCGATCAGCAGCTCGACGAGCTGCGCCGAGGTGACGAGCGGCGCGACGGCGCGCTCCCGGACGATGCGACTCGCGTAACGCGGCGCCAGCTTCTCCTCGCCGTACTCGTAGAAGATCCGGCGCAGGCTCGCCTCGTCGTAGTCGGCGAGGATGCGGGCCGCGGTGAGCTCGGCCGTGTCGTCCATGCGCATGTCGAGCGGGGCATCCTTCGAATACGAGAACCCGCGCTCGACCTGGTCGAGCTGCATCGATGAGACGCCGAGATCGAAGAGCACGCCGGCCACCGAGGGGATGCCCAGCTCGTCGAGCACCTCGGCGATCTGGTCATAGACGGTGTGCACGAGATGGACGCGGGCTCCGAACCGCGCAAGGCGCTCCCCCGTCAGCTCGAGCGCGTGCGGGTCGCGGTCGAGACCGACGAAGGTCAGTTCGGGGAAGCGCTCGAGGAACGCCTCGGCGTGCCCGCCCAGCCCGAGGGTGGCGTCGACGAGCACGGCACCGGGGCGATCCAGGGCGGGCGTCAGAAGCTCGACGGTGCGTTCGAGCATCACGGGGGTGTGCAGTCGGTTCTCGGCCATGAGGAATCGGGGTCGAACCCCTCGGACCTGATCCCCATCCGCTGCGACCTGGCTCCGGGGAAGTGGAGTCAGGGTGCGCGGCTGAGGGTCGGGCACGAGGCGCTAGAACAGTCCCGAGATCACCTCCTCGTCGGCGTCGGCGAAGTCGGATTCGGCGTTCGAGTAGTAGGAGTTCCAGGCCGCGGTGTCCCAGATCTCGGCGCGGGTGCCCGCACCGATCACGGTGAGGTCGCGATCGAGGCCCGCGTACTCGCGCAGCATCGGCGGGATCGTCACGCGGCGCTGCCCATCCGGGATCTCCTGGGTCGCCCCGCTGAGGAACAGGCGCAGGTAGTCGCGCCCCTTCTTGCCGAGCGCTGGCGCCTGCTGCTGCATGCGCTCGACCAGGTTCTCGAACTCGCGCTGGCTGTACACGTAGATCGCGTGCTCCTGGCCGCGCGCCATCACCACGCCGCAGGAGAAGTCGTCCGCGAACTTCGCGGGAAGGATGATGCGGCCCTTCTCATCGAGTTTGGGGACGAACGTACCGAGCAGCATGCGCGGGTCCCCTCACTCTCCGGCCAGACAGAAGGACAGGCCCCACTTTACTCCACTTTGCACCACTGTCCACCACTCTGAGCACCGAAGTGGGGGACTTCGGCCCCCACAAGGGGGGACACCAGAAATCGCGAGGGGTCGCTCACGGGGGTTATTCCGCCAGAATTCGCCCCATTCGCGACCCTTCGGCCGAGCTGGCGTGCCGGGGAGCGGAGTGGAGGGATATCGGGCGCGCCGAACCCAGGAATCCGGCCGGCGCCGACGACAGAGCCGTTAACGCGAGAAGAGCCGGCTCAACCGGCCCTTCTGGGGAGAGTGATGGAGAGCGGGGTCAGCTCTCGTGGTCGTCGTTGCGGCGTTCCCAACGCTCGTTGAGCGAATCCATGAATCCGGTGCGCGGCTTCGTTCCGGTCGCTGAACCGGATCCGGGAACCGTAAGCCGCCGAGGCGGGGCGATCGCGACGAGCGCGCCGGTGAACATCAGCGCGAACCCCAGGATGCCGACGATCGGCTGGCGGATGACCACGCCGACCACGAGAAGTGCAAGCCCTATCGCACCCGCCAGGATGCCCAGGGCGACAGCGGTGTAGTTCGGCCGACCGCGGCGCGCGCCGACCGTCGTGACGTCGTCGGCGTCGTTGTGATAGAGGCTGCGCTCCATCTCATCGAGAAGGCGCTGCTCCTGTTCAGAAAGCGGCATCTTTCCTGCTCCCTCACGGCCGGGGCATCCGGTCGCCCTGACTCGTTGATTCACCGCCAAGTGTAGGCCGGAGAACCGCCGATAGCATAGAACAGTGGCTGGGAGTACGCGCTTAGTCGATCTCGTCCAGTCCCGACTCGATGGGTTCCTCGCCGAGCAGGGTGCCGCCCTCTCGCAGATCTCTCCCGACCTCGAGATCATCGATCAGTCGGCGCGCGAGCTGCTGGCCGGCGGCAAGCGGTTCCGCGCCCTGTTCTGCTACTGGGGCTGGCGCTCGATCGCCGCCCTGGCCGACGACGCGTGGGCCGCCGACGACATCGGCGAGACCGCGCTCGACCCGATCGTCTCGGTGGCGTCCGCACTCGAGATCTTCCACGCGGCGGCCCTCGTGCACGACGACATCATGGACAACTCGGATCTGCGCCGCGGTCGGCCCAGTCTTCACCGTCGTTTCGAGACGGCGCACCGCGAGCAGGGCTGGTCCGGCTCAGGCCGCCAGTTCGGCGACGCCTCCGCGCTGCTGGTCGGCGACCTGCTGCTGGCCTGGAGTGACGAGCTCTTCGAGGCCGGCGCGGCGCTGGCCAGGAATCCGGATGCCGCTGCCGCCGCCCGCGCTCAGTTCTCGCTGATGCGCACCGAGGTGACGGTCGGGCAGTACCTCGACATGCTCGAGGAGACCTCGTGGCGCACCCGGCCCGAGACGGAGCTGCTCCCCCGCGCCCACCGTGTGATCGTCTACAAGTCGGCGAAGTACAGCGTCGAAGCCCCGCTCACCATCGGTGCCTCCTTGGCAGAGGCCTCGCTTCCCCAACTCGCGGCGCTGCGCGCATTCGGTCTGCCGCTCGGGGTGGCCTTTCAGTTGCGGGACGATCTGCTCGGGGTGTTCGGCGATCCGACCGTCACCGGCAAGCCGGCCGGAGACGACCTGCGCGAGGGCAAGCGCACCGTGCTGGTCACCCTCGCCCGGCAGAAGCTGCCGGCATCCGCCGCTCGCCTCTTCGACGAATTGCTCGGCGACGACGACCTGGACGAACAGCAGATCGGGATGCTGCAGACCGCGGTCCGCGACAGCGGTGCCGTCGAGCAGGTCGAACGCATCATCGCGCACAACGTCGCGACAGCCACCGCCGCCCTCGACGATGCGCCTCTCGCCCGGTCGGCGCGCGACGAACTCGGCGCTCTCGCCGACGCGGTCACGCAGCGGGCGAGCTAGAACGACTCAGAATCCGAGGGCTTGCGCGACTCGGCGCACCTCGGCCTTGCGTCCGGCGCGCAGGGCGGCGATGGGTGCGACCCCGAGGCTGTCCTCCTCGTTCAACAGCCAGTGGATCGCTTCGTCATCGCTGAAACCCGCATCGCCCAGCACGACGATCGTGCCGCGCAACTCCCCGATCGGCTCGCCCTCTTTCACGAAGTCGGCGGGCACCTGGAGAACGCCGTCGACGCGCGCGGCCAGAAGAGCCCGGTCTTCGATGAGACGACGCACCTGGCTCTGGGTGATGCCGAGTGCCGTCACGAGGTCGGGAATGGTCAGCCACTTCGGGCCGGTGGAGTCGCTCACCCGTCAAGCCTGCCACGTCGGGCGCGCCCCGCACCTCGACCGGACATGTTACGAACAAGTAAACTCACGCCACACCGGTCACTTTGATTGACTCTGTATGCCTTCTGTGACAACGTTGGTCGCGAACTGCGCATCGCCCGGCGTCGGGCGGATCGGCGCGTCCCGGGGCGGGGGAAGGCAGAGGCCGCGATGACTGACAGCTCTGAACGCGAGTCGTTTGCCCGCGCGGTCTTCTCGGGACTCGTCCCTTCGACCGCGCCCCAGACCGGTCGACACGCGGCGGCCGAGGCGTCGTCAGGATTCCGCTCGGCCCGGTGGCGCTCGGGAGTCATGGCGACCGTCCCGATCGTGCTGGCCGGTGCAATGACCGTGAGCCTCAACCTTGCCGGGCCGGTGGACTCGGCTTCGGCAACGCCCAAGAAGCCGATGAGGCCCAAGAGCGAGTTGGCGAAGACGCTGCGCGAGATCCTGCTCAGTTCGGCCAAGAGCAACGCCTCGGTGGCCACCGCGCCCACGAACTACACGGTCGCTCCCGGGGACAGCGTCTCGTCGATCGCCGGACGCTACGGCCTGTCGACGGCATCGGTGCTGGCGCTCAACGGGCTGAGCTGGAAGTCGCTGATCTTTCCTGGGCAGGTCTTGAAGCTGTCCGCTTCGCCGGTGAGCGCGGCCCCCGCCTCGAGCCGGCCCGCACCCGCCGTCGGCACCGGCGGTCGGTACACGGTGGTTCGCGGCGACACCATCTCGTCGATCGCCGGCCGCTTCGGGGTCACGACGCAGGCGGTGCTCACGGCGAACGGACTCGGATGGTCGAGCATCATCTATCCGGGTCAGACCATCGCCATCCCCGCAGGCGGAACTTCGGCGGCGTCGCATGCCGCAACCAACGCCCCGGCTGCACCCGCTCCGGCAGCGCCCGCGGCGGCCAGTTCCTCGTACACCATCGTCGCCGGCGACACGCTCTCGGCGATCGCCGCGCGCTTCGGAACCACGACCGCCGCGATCATGTCGGCGAACGGGATGGGCACCTCGACGATCATCTACTCCGGGCGCACCCTGGTGATTCCGACCGGATCCGCCGCGCCGGCGCTCGCCGCGACGACGGTCTCGTCCGTCACGAAGACGAATGTCGCCCCGCTCACCGATGAGATGGCGGCCAATGCACGTCTCATCATCCAGACCGGCAAACGCCTGGGGGTGCCCGACCGGGGTCTCGTCGTCGCGCTCGCGGCCGCCATGCAGGAATCCGGGCTGCGCAACCTCAACTACGGCGACCGGGACTCGGTGGGGATGTTCCAGCAGAGGCCGAGCACCGGATGGGGTACTGCGGCTCAGTTGCAAGACCCTGGCTACGCGACTCGGTTGTTCTTCGGCGGCCCGAGCAACCCCAACGCTCCGCGCACGCGCGGCCTGCTCGACATCAAGGGTTGGCAATCGATGACCGTCGCGCAGGCGGCCCAAGCCGTTCAGATCTCGGCATACCCCGACGCCTACGCCAAGTGGGAGACCAGCGCCTGGTCCTGGCTCGCGCAGTACCGGTAGCGCTCCGTGTGGCAGCGAGACGTTCAGGTTGCTCCTGCCTACACTCGAACGGTGAGCGTCAACACCACCGACCCGATGATCGGCCGTCTCATCGACGGCAGGTATCAGGTGCGTTCACGCATCGCCCGCGGCGGAATGGCGACGGTCTACCTCGCCACCGATCTGCGCCTCGAGCGCCGGGTCGCGGTGAAGGTGATGCACGGGCACTTGGCCGATGACAGCCAGTTCAAGCAGCGCTTCATCCAGGAGGCCCGCTCGGCCGCCCGGCTCGCGCACCCCAACGTGGTCAACGTCTTCGACCAGGGTCAGGATGCCGACAGCGCCTACCTGGTCATGGAATACCTTCCGGGCATCACCCTGCGCGACCTGCTGCAGGAGTACGGCTCGCTGACCAGCCAGCAGACCATCGACATCTCTGAGGCGGTGCTGTCCGGCCTGGCGGCAGCGCACAAGGCGGGCATCGTCCACCGCGATCTGAAGCCCGAGAACGTGCTGCTGGCCGACGACGGCCGCATCAAGATCGGCGATTTCGGGCTGGCGCGCGCGGCATCCGCCAACACCGCGACCGGCGCGGCGCTGCTGGGCACGATCGCGTACCTCTCCCCCGAGCTCGTCACGCGCGGCGTCGCCGATACGCGGAGCGACATCTATGCGGTCGGCATCATGATGTACGAGATGCTCACAGGCGAGCAGCCCTTCAAGGGCGAGCAGCCGATGCAGATCGCCTATCAGCACGCCAACGACACGGTGCCGGTGCCGAGCGCGAAGAACCCGAAGGTTCCGGCCGAGCTCGACGAGCTGGTGCAGTGGGCGACCGAGAAGGATCCCGAGCAGCGGCCGCGAGATGCTCGCGCGATGCTCGATCAGCTGCACGAGACCGAGTCGCAGTTGCGGACGGCGTTGCCCCCCGGATCGACATCGTCGCACCGCACGCTGCTGATGCCTGCGGCGACCGCCAAGGCCGCGACAGGCGAGACCGTTTCGTTCGCGCGACCATCCGCGCCGAGCGGTTCGGATGCCGAAACGGCGATCATCGCCCCGCGCGGTCCGCGGGATCCCGGGATCTCGGACTCCACATCGGCTCTCGCCAGGGTCTCGCAGAAGCGGCGCGGCCGCGGGCTCGCGATCTTCCTGGTCATACTGGTGCTCGCTGCGGCGGCCGGAGTGACCGGCTGGTACTTCGGTCTCGGCCCGGGATCCCGCGTCACCATCCCGGACTCGATCGCCGGCTTGTCACCAGCAGCAGCGACCACCGCGCTGAAGAACCTCGGTCTGACGGTGAACCCGACGAACGGCACCACCACCTCGAACACGATCGCGCCGGGCGCCGTCGCAGACACCGATCCAAAACTCGGTTCATCGGTCGCCAAGGGCGGCCAGGTCACGCTGCTGATCTCGAGCGGGCGCAAGCTCGTCGCGTTCAGCATCACCCAGGGGATGCCGGTCGCTGCGGCCGAAGCGATCATCAAGGCGGCTCCATGGACCGAGAAGACCGCCATCCTGCAGTTCGACCCGAAGGTGCCACAAGACACCGTGATCGCGGCATACGGCGCCGACGGAAAGACGAACCTGATCGGGAGCGGCAGCTACGGCCAGGAGCTTCCGGTCACGCTGGTGGTGTCTGCCGGCGCGGTTCCGGATGTCGCTAATCAATCCTTTGCGCAGGCGAGCACCGCTCTGGCCGCTGTGAAGCTCACGGCGCAGGAGGGCGACCACGCCTACAGCGACACCGTGGCGAAGGGGAATGTCATCGGGCTGGAGGTGCCGGACGGTACCTTCCTGCACCCGAACGACTCGGTGAAACTGCAGATCTCTGACGGGCCGGCGCCGGTTGCCGTCCCCAACATCGTCGGACTGAGCTGGGCGAAGGCGAAACCGCTGCTGGATGCTGCCGGGCTCAAGTACAACTACGACCACACCGCAGACGGACCGCAGTCGGCCCTGATCTTCGTGAAGTCGACCAACCCCAAGCCCGGCACGATGGTGCACCGGGGCGACACCATCAACGTCCGCTTCACCGGCTAACGCGCGATCGTCAGCTCCTCGGCGACCAGGAACGCCAGCTCGAGCGACTGCATGTGATTCAGCCGCGGGTCGCACAGCGATTCGTACTTCGTCGCCAGGGTCGCCTCGTCGATCTGCTCCGAACCGCCCAGGCATTCGGTGACGTCGTCGCCGGTGAGCTCCACGTGGATGCCGCCGGGGTGCGTGCCAGCGGCCCGGTGCGAATCGAAGAAGCCGCGCACCTCATCCACCACGTCGTCGAAGCGGCGCGTCTTGTAGCCGGTCGGGGTCGTGAGTCCGTTGCCGTGCATCGGGTCGGTGACCCAGAGCGGCGTCGCGTCGAAGCCCTTGATCGCCTCGAGGAGCGGAGGCAGGGCATCCCGCACCTTGCCGGCACCCATGCGTGTGATGAAGGTCAAGCGGCCCGGCTCGCGGTTCGGGTCGAGCTTGTCGATCAGCCGCTCCATGTCATCCGCGGAGGTGGTCGGGCCGAGCTTGACCCCGATCGGATTGCGGATGCGTGAGAAGTAGTCGACGTGCGCGCCGTCGAGGTCGCGGGTTCGCTCCCCGATCCAGAGGAAGTGCGCGCTCGTGTTGACCGGCGTGCCGTTGCGGGAGTCGATGCGGGTCATGGGCCGCTCGTAGTCCATGAGCAGGCCTTCGTGGCTGGTGTAGAACTCGACGCGCTTGAGCTCGTCGAAGTCGGCGCCTGCCGCCTCCATGAACTTGACGGCGCGGTCGATCTCGCTGGCCAGGCTGGCGTAGCGCTGGTTGGCCGGGTTGGTGGCGAAGCCCTTGTTCCAGCTGTGCACCTCGCGCAGGTCGGCGAAGCCGCCCTGGGTGAAGGCTCGGATCAAGTTCAGGGTCGATGCGCTGGTGTGGTAGCCCTGGACCAGTCGCCGTGGGTCGGCCTGGCGCGACTCGGGCGTGAAGGGGTAGCCGTTCACGATGTCGCCGCGGTAGGCAGGAAGCGTCACGTCGCCGCGCGTCTCGTCGTCGCTGGAGCGCGGCTTGGCGAACTGGCCCGCCATCCGGCCCATCTTGACGATCGGCATCGACGCGCCGTAGGTCAGCACGACGGCCATCTGCAGCAGGGTCTTGAGCCGGTTGCGGATCTGCTCGGCGGTCGCGCCGGCGAAGGTCTCGGCGCAGTCCCCGCCCTGCAGCAGGAACGAGTCGCCGCGTGCGGCGCGGGCCAGGCGCTCGCGGAGGATGTCGACCTCACCGGCGAAGATCAGCGGCGGAAGCGTCGAGAGCTCGGCGGATGCGGAGGCGACGGCCGCGGCATCCGGCCATTCCGGCTGCTGTTTGATCGGCAGCTGGCGCCAATAGTCGAGACCGGCGATCACACTCGGATCGGCCTGCACGATGGTCTCTGACGGGTCTGACACGAAGTTCCTCTGCGCGGTGCGGGGGCTGTTGGCTGGGCGGAATCGCTCCAGCAGACGAGCCTATCGAAGGCTCGAAGCCCGCGCCGACAGGGTCAGGATGCCGAGGCGCCCGCCTTGGCCTTGGCCTTCGCCCTGGCCGCAGCGGCCCGGCGGTCGACGCCGCTCTTGCTCGTCTTCTTGACGGATGAGGCGTAGACGTCGACGTACTCCTGACCGCTGATGCGCGACAGCTCGTACATGATCTCGTCGGTGATCGATCGCAGGACGAAGCGGTCGCCCTCCATTCCGGCGAAGCGGCTGAAGTCGAGCGGTTCACCGAACACCACCCCCACTCGACGCACCTTGGGGAACCTCGCGCCGGTCGGCATGACCTTCTCGGTGTCGATCATCGCCACCGGGACCACCATCGCCCCTGACTCGAGGATCATCCGCGCGACCCCCGTGCGTCCGCGGTAGAGCCGTCCGTCGGGGCTCCGCGTGCCCTCCGGGTAGATGCCGAGTTGCCCGCCTTTGGCCAGGTGCTCGAGGCCCGAGTTCAGCGACGCCTCGGACGCCTTGCCGCCCGAGCGGTCGATGGGCAACTGGTTGATGCCGAGGAAGAAGTGCTTGGTGGCCCAGCCGGCGATGCCCTTGCCGGTGAAGTACTCGCTCTTGGCCAAGAAGCTGATCGGACGCTTGACCGCGACCGGCAAGAAGACCGAGTCGACGAACGACAGGTGGTTGCTCGCGAAGATGACGGCACCCGACGCCGGCACGTTCTCATCGCCGCGGGTCCATGGCCGGAACACCGAATTGGCGAACGGACCGACGATGAAGGTCTTCAAGAACCAGTAGAGCACGCGACCTCCCGAAGCTGTGCGAAAGTCTAGCGAGCCGAGCCGGTCGACTCACCGCGCGCATGCAACCGGGCCAGATCCGCGGCCCCGACCACGCCTGCGTCGTTCACCAGTTCGGCGACCGAGAAGGTCGGCTCCGGATGGAATCCGCGCGCGGGGAGGTGCGCCAGGTACGCGTCGCGGATCGGCTCGAGCAGCAGCTCGCCCGCCGCGGCGACTCCCCCGCCGAACACGAAGCGCTGCGGGTCGAGCACGGCTCCGATGGATGCGCAGGCCTGGCCCAGCCATGACCCGAGTTCGCGGAGAGCGGCAAGCGCACCCGGATCGTGATCCTCGATGAGTGCGCCGACGATCGTGCCGTCGAGCTCGCCGCGGACCGCACGGGCCTCGGCCAGGCTCAGGCCGATGCCGCCGGCATCCGCGATCTCGTTGGCGTACCGAAGCAGCGCGCGGCCCGAGCCGTACTGCTCGATGCAGCCGCGCTGCCCGCAGCCGCACGGCAGCCCACCCGGCACCACTCGGAGGTGCCCGACCTCGCCCGCGGCTCCGAAACCGCCGCGCAGGAGGCGGCCGTCGGCGATCACCGCGCCCCCGACTCCTGTGCCGATCGTGAGCATGGTCATGTCGGTCGCCCCGCGGCCTCCGCCGAAGCGATACTCGGCCCAGCCTGCCGCGTTGGCGTCGTTGTCGACGGTGATGTCAATGCCGGGCAGCAGTTCGGAGAGGTGCGCGCGGAACGGCTCGGAGCGCCAGTTGATGTTCGGGGCGTAGTAGACGACCGATTGCGCCGCATCCACGAACCCGGCCGCAGCGACGCCGGCCGCCACCACGTCTTCGCCCTCGCCGAGCTGGGTGATCAGATCGACAACGAGGTCGACGATCGCCACCGGATCGCCCGCCGGCGTCGGCCGGCGCTCGGTGCGCAGAATCGCCCCGGATTCGCTGACCAGCGCGCCGGCGATCTTGGTTCCGCCGATGTCGATTCCGATGGCATGCACGGGGTTCGACTTTACCGTTGGCCGAGAACCCCTCGGCGCCGCCCCGGCACCCCAGCTAGGCTCGCAGCAACGATCTAGGCTGGGGCTAGAGAACACGATCGGTACCGAAGGAGTTGCCGTGAACGAATACTTCACCCCTGCCATCGTCCCCGCTGACCCGGAGGCGAACACCACAGATCTTCTGCTCGACCGGCTCGCCGCCACGCCCGACGCTCCCCTCTTCGCGCTCCCGACAGCCGAGGGCGGGTGGAGCGACGTCTCGGTGGCCGAGTTCCACCGCCAGGTCGTGGCGCTCGCCAAGGGCCTGGTCGCCGCGGGCATCGAGCCCGGCGAGAAGATCGGCTTCATGTGCAAGACCCGCTACGAGTGGACCCTGGTCGACTTCGCCGCCTGGTTCGCCGGTGCGGTGCTGGTGCCCATCTACGAGACGTCGGCGCCCGCCCAGATCCAGTTCAACCTGACCGACTCGGGAGCCACCGCGCTCATCGTCGAGACCGCCGACCACTTCGCCAGGTTCGATGAGGTGCGCAGCGAGCTCCCCCAGGTCACCAAGGTGTGGCAGTTGGCCCTGGGCGACCTCGACAAGCTGGTGGCCGGCGGCACCGGGATCAGCGACGCTGAGATCGAGAAGCGCCGAAGTGCTGCAAAAGGCTCCGACCTCGCCACGCTGATCTACACCTCGGGATCCACCGGGCGCCCGAAGGGGTGCATCGTCTCGCACTCGAACTTCGTCGAGCTCAGCCGCAACGCCGCGGTCGCAATGGGCGAGGTCGTCGCACCGGGGTCATCCACGCTGCTGTTCATCACGACGGCGCACGTCTTCGCGCGCTTCATCTCGATCCTCGCCGTGCACACCGGAGTGAAGGTCGGCCACCAGGCCGACACCAAGCAGTTGCTGCCGGCACTCGGCAGTTTCAAGCCGACCTTCCTGCTCGCGGTGCCGCGGGTATTCGAGAAGGTCTACAACTCGGCCGAGCAGAAGGCCGAGACCGGGGGCCGCGGCAAGATCTTCCGCGCCGCGGCGCGAGCAGCCGTCGACCACTCGAAGGCCCTGGATGCGGGATCGGTTCCCACTGGCCTGAAGATCAAGTTCGCGCTCTATGACCGGCTGGTCTACAGCAAGCTGCGCGCAGCTATGGGCGGCAACATCCAGTTCGCGGTGTCGGGATCAGCCCCGCTCGGTACCTATCTCGGGCACTTCTTCCGCAGCCTGGGCGTCAAGATCCTCGAGGGCTACGGGCTCACCGAGACAACCGCCCCCGCGACGGTCAACCTGGTCTCGAAGTTCAAGATCGGCACAGTCGGCCCCGCCCTCCCCGGTGTGGGCCTGAAGATCGCGGATGACGGCGAGATCCTGGTCAAGGGGATCGACGTCTTCGGCGGCTACTGGAACAACAAGGAAGCCACAGCCGAGGTCATGCAGGGCGAGTGGTTCCATACCGGAGATCTCGGTGCGCTCGACGACGACGGGTACCTCACCGTCACCGGACGCAAGAAAGAGATCATCGTCACGGCCGGCGGCAAGAACGTCGCACCCGCCGCCCTCGAAGACCCGATCCGGTCGAACCCGCTGATCAGCCAGGTGGTCGTCGTCGGCGATCAGAGGCCGTTCATCTCGGCGCTGATCACCCTCGACGCGGAGATGCTCCCGGTGTGGCTGCACAACAACGGCGAATCGGCGGATCTGACGCCCGAGCAGGCCTGCACCAATCCCAAGGTCGTCGCCGAGGTGCAGAAGGCGGTGGATGCCGCTAACGCCCGCGTCTCGCGCGCGGAGTCGATCCGCAAGTTCGTCATCCTGCCCGGCGACTTCACCGAGGACAGCGGCCACCTCACCCCGAAGATGAGCATCAAGCGCGGTCCGATCATGTACGACTACGCGGATGTCATCGACGGGCTCTACACGGCGGCGCCGGTGACGGAGTCGCTGGGGGTGGGTTAGGCGCGGAACCAATCTGCCTGACGTACGGCACGTAAGGCTTCGCGCTTGATGTCGGGCTCGAGGCCCTCGATGTAGAGCTTGCCGTCCAAGTGGTCGGTCTCGTGCTGCAGAGCCTGTGCCATGAGACCGTCGCCTTCGACGACGATCTCGCGGCCCGCGGCATCCACCCCGGTGACGCGCGCGAAGGGGTAGCGCATGCGCGGGAAGTAGAAGCCCGGCACCGAGAGGCAGCCTTCATCGACGAGCTCGGGCTCCCCCGAGACCTCGAGCACCGGGTTGAGCACGTAGCCGATGTCCCCGTCGATGTTGTAGCTGAAGGCGCGAAGCCCGACCCCGATCTGGGGCGCGGCCACGCCGGCACGCCCGGGCGGGGTGACGGAGTCGATGAGATCCTCGACGAGAGCCTTGGTGCGCGCGTCGCCCGGTCGTACCGTGATCGGATCGGCCATCGAGCGCAGCACCGGGTCGCCGAAGAGCCGGATCTGGCGTTCCGTCATCGCCGCCGAGCCGGCATCATGCGTCGCGGCGGGTGGGCAACCCGTCCATGACAAGGGCGGCGAGCTCGCGGGCCGAGGCCCGCGTGAACGGCTTCAACGCCGAGTAGCGCACGACCGAGCCGGCGGCCAGCTCGGGGTCGTACGGGATCCGGACGATGTCGCGCACGCGCGACCGGAAATGCGCCTCGATCTCGCCCAGCTTGACCAGATTGGTGCCCTGGGTGGCTGTGTTGAGCGCCACAATGGCGTTCTTGGCCAGGTGGCCGTAGTTGTTGGCCTCCAGCCAGGTCAGGGTCTCGGAGGCCAACCGCGCCTCGTCGACGCTGCCGCCCGAGACGATCACCACGGAGTCCGCGCGTTGCAGCGTGGCTCGCATGACCGAGTGCACGATGCCGGTGCCGCAGTCGGTCAGAACCATCGAGTAGTAGCGGGCAGCGACATCCGCCACGACGTTGTAGTCGTTCTCGTCGAAGGCCTCCGACAGCAGCGGATCGGTGTCGGATGCCAGCACATCGAGGCGGGTCACATCGCGCGAGACGTGGGTCGACAGCTCACTGAAGTCGCGGATGCTCGGAGCATGCGTCACGAGGTCGCGCACGGTGGAGCGGGTCTGCTTGTTCACGCGCTCGGCGAGGGTTCCGCGGTCGGGATTGGCGTCGACCGCGATGACTCGATCGTCGCGCACATCGGCCAGGGCCATGCCTAGCAGGGTGGTGATCGTGGTCTTGCCGACGCCGCCCTTGCGGGTCAGCACGGGCACGAAACGGGTCGGCCCCTCGAGGCGCTTGGCGATCCGCGCGTCGAGCGCCTTGCGCTCGCGCACCCGCGCCGAGTCGCCGAGGTTCACCAGGTGGAATGTGCCGCGGTACAGACCGTGCTGCCAGAAGCCCTCGGGGGCGACCTTGCGCCGGCGCTTCGGGTCGAGCATCCGCTCGGCCGTCAGCATCGAGGCGGTCTCGGCGGTGCGCGGGGTGTCGCCGCGCAGTCGCTCACGCCGGGTCGGCGACGGATCGTCACGCTCCTCGTCGTCGGGCAAGGGCACGATCACCGGCGCCTCGTCGACGATCAGATCCTGCTCGGCCAGCTGAACCGGGTCGGTGATGATGTCGATCGAACGCGTGGCCGGGCCGGATCCGTCTGCGAAGATCGGCGTGATCTCGACGCCGTTGATAGGAGCGACCGCTTCGTCGGCGCGGGTGCTCGGCGCCACCGGAGGCAGGTCGATGCTCACGGTGAGACTCTCGGGAAGGGTCGCCGCCAGGTCGGGAAGCGCCACATCCGACGCCCCCGTCGATCCGATGTTCCTGCGCGTCGCCACGAGTCTCCCTCTCTTCGTCCCGGTCGAGCTGCGGGACTCTCCAGTTTAGGCGGCGGTTCTGCGGGGTTGCTTACTCGACGACCACGAGCAGGTCGCCGGCATCCACCTGCTGCGTCACCGGGATAGCGAGCCGCACGACCGTACCAGCGACCGGCGTGGTGATGGCGGCCTCCATCTTCATTGCCTCGATCGACGCGACCTGCTGACCGGCGACCACGACAGCGCCCTCGGAGATCTTGAGCGTCACCACGCCCGAGAACGGAGCGGCCACATGGCCCGGCTTGTTGGCGTCGGCCTTCTCGGCCGCCTTGGTGTCGACGGCGATGCTCCGGTCGCGCACGGCAATCGGCCGCAGCTGACCGTTGATGGTGGTCATGACGGTACGCATGCCCCTGTCATCCGGCTGGCCGATTGCTTCGAGGGTCAGCAGCAGATCGACGCCCTTGCTGATCTCGACCGCGTGCTCGACCCCCTGCTGCAAGCCGTAGAGGTAGCCGATCGTGTCGACGGGCGAAAGATCTCCGAAGAGCTCGCGCACCTGCTCGAACTGGCGCGTCGGCGCCGGGAAGAGCAGCCGGTTCAGGGCGGCCCGCCGCTCGGCGGAACTGCCATCGAGCGCAGCCTGGTCGTCGGCCGGAACCTCCTCGACGCCGATCTTGACGTTGCGCCCGGCAAGCACCTTGGTGCGGAACGGCTCCGGCCATCCACCGGGCAGGTCGCCCAGCTCGCCGGCCATGAAACCGATGACCGAGTCGGGGATGTCGTACGTGTCGGGGTTCTTCTCGAAGTCGTCGGGGTCGGCATCGGCGGCGGCGAGCATCAGCGCGAGGTCGCCGACCACCTTCGACGAGGGCGTCACCTTCGGAGGGCGACCCAGGATGCGGTTGGCCGCCGCGTACCAGTCCTCGACCTTCTCGAACTGGTCGCCCAGCCCGAGCGCGATCGCCTGCTGGCGCAGGTTGGACAGCTGACCCCCCGGGATCTCGTGCCGGTATACGCGTCCCGTCGGCCCGGGCAGGCCCGACTCGAACGGCCGGTACACCTTGCGCACGGCCTCCCAATAGGGCTCGAGATTGCTGACGGCGTCGAGTGACAGCCCGGTGTCGCGGTCGGTGTGCGCAGTGGCGGCGATCAGGGCCGAGAGCGAGGGCTGGCTGGTCGTTCCGGCCATCGGCGCGCTGGCGGCGTCGACGGCATCCGCTCCCGCCCTGCTGGCCGCGAGCAGGGTCGCCAGCTGACCGCCGGCGGTGTCGTGGGTGTGCACGTGCACGGGCAGGTCGAAGCGCTCACGTAGGGCCGTGACCAGCTTCTCGGCGGCGCCGGCGCGCAGCAGGCCTGCCATGTCTTTGATGCCGAGGATGTGCGCCCCGGCGTCGACCATCTGCTCAGCCAGGCGCAGGTAGTAGTCGAGGGTGTACAGGTCTTCGTCGGGGTTCAGCAGGTCGCCGGTGTAGCACATGGCCACCTCGGCCACGGCGGTGCCCGTCGCCAGCGCGGCGTCGATCGCCGGCTTCATCTGGTCGACATCGTTGAGCGCATCGAAGATGCGGAAGATGTCCACGCCGCTCGCCGCGGCCTCGCGCACGAAGGCGTCGGTCACCTCCACCGGGTACGGGGTGTATCCGACGGTGTTGCGGCCGCGCAGCAGCATCTGGATCGCGATGTTGGGAAGGGCTTCGCGCACGGCCGTGAGCCGATCCCACGGGTCTTCCCCCAAGAAGCGCAGCGCGACGTCGTAGGTGGCGCCACCCCAGGCCTCGACCGAGAGCAGGCCGGGCGTCATCCGCGCGACGGCGGGCAGCACGGCGACGAGATCCTTGGTGCGCACGCGGGTGGCGAGCAGCGACTGGTGCGCGTCGCGGAACGTCGTCTCGGTGACCGCGAGCGGAGTCTGGGCGCGCAACGCGGCGGCGAAGCCGGCCGGGCCGAGCTCGAGCAGCCGCTGCCGCGATCCGGCGGGCGGAGCGCTGTCGACATCGACCACCGGGAGTTTCAGGGCCGGGTCGACCAGGCCGACGCCGTCGCCGTTCGGGCGGTTGACCGTGACATCCGCGAGCCAGTTGAGGATCTTCGTGCCGCGGTCGCGCGATTCGCGCACGTGGAAGAGTTCCGGGCGCTCCTCGATGAATTTGGTGCTCAGGTCGCCGGCCTGGAACGCCGGATCGGCGAGCACCGCCTGCACGAACGAGATGTTCGTGGTGACGCCCCGGATGCGGAACTCGGCGAGGCCCCGGCGAGCCCGGGCGACCGCGGTCGGAAAGTCGCGGCCGCGCACGGTCATCTTGACCAGCATGGAGTCGAAGTGCGGGCTGATCTGCGATCCGGTCGCGACGGTGCCGCCGTCGAGCCGGATGCCCGAGCCCCCGGGCGAGCGGTAGGTGGTGATGCGCCCGGTGTCGGGGCGGAACCCCGCGGCCGGGTCCTCGGTGGTGATGCGGGTCTGAATCGCCGCGCCGTGCAGGTGGATGTCGTCCTGGTGCAGACCGAGCTCGGCCAGCGTCTCGCCGGCGGCGATCCGCATCTGCGATTGGACCAGGTCGACGTCGGTGACCTCCTCGGTCACGGTGTGCTCGACCTGGATGCGCGGGTTCATCTCGATGAACACGTGCTGGCCCGCGCGATCGCCCTCGGTGTCGAGGAGGAACTCCACGGTGCCGGCGTTGACGTAACCGATCGACTTCGCGAAGGCGATCGCGTCGCGGTACAGCGCCTGCCGGATCCCCTCATCGAGGTTCGGTGCCGGTGCGATCTCGATGACCTTCTGGTTGCGCCGCTGCACCGAGCAGTCGCGCTCGAAGAGGTGGACCGTCTCGCCCGTGCGGTCGGCGAGGATCTGCACCTCGATGTGACGCGGGCGGATCACCGCCTGCTCGAGGAACATCGTCGCGTCGCCGAAGGCGCTGTCGGCCTCGCGCATCGCCTCCTCGAGGGCGGCGCGCAGGTCTTCCTTCTTCTCGACCCGGCGCATTCCGCGCCCACCGCCGCCGGCGACCGCCTTGGCGAAGACCGGGAAGCCGATGCGGTCGGCCTCGGCCAGCAGCAGCTCGATGTCGGTGGTGGCCGGGCTCGAATCGAGCACGGGCACTCCCGCAGCCCTCGCGTGCTCCTTCGCCGTGACCTTGTTTCCCGCCATCTCGAGCACGTGGCTACCGGGACCGATGAACGTGATCCCGGCCTCGGCCGCGGCCTGTGCGAGATCCGGGTTCTCGGAGAGGAAGCCGTAGCCCGGATAGATCGCGTCGGCGCCGCACTCGCGTGCGACCCGGATGATCTCCTTGACATCGAGGTAGGCCCGGACCGGATGCCCTTCCTCGCCGATCAGGTACGCCTCGTCGGCCTTCAGGCGGTGGAGCGAGTTGCGGTCCTCATAGGGATACACGGCGACGGTCTTGGCGCCCAGTTCGAACGCCGCGCGAAAGGCGCGGATGGCGATCTCGCCGCGGTTGGCCACCAGGATCTTCGTGAACAATTCGGTCCTCTCGTGCGTCCTTCCAGCCTAGGGGGACCGGATGCGAGGCCAGCGAGGCGGCGGTGGCGCGCGGGCGTCAAGTAGTGGGCTCTTTCAGATTAGTGAAGGTAGGCTCCCTAATCGTGCATGTGCTCAGCGTCAGCTCCCTCAAGGGGGGCGTGGGAAAGACCACGGTGACGCTCGGGCTCGCATCGGCCGCCTTCGCGAAGGGCGTTTCGACCCTCGTCGTCGATCTCGATCCGCAGTCCGACGTCTCGACCGGTATGGACATCGCGGTCGCCGGTCATCTCAATGTGGCCGACGTGCTCGCGTCGCCGAAAGACAAGATCGTGCGGTCGGCGATCGCGCCATCCGGGTGGACCCGCGGGCGGCCCGGCACGGTCGACGTGCTGATCGGATCGCCCTCCGCCATCAATTTCGACGGGCCGCACCCCAGCATCCGCGACATCTGGAAGCTCGAAGAGGCGCTGGCGCACGTCGAGAAGGATTACGAGCTGGTGCTGATCGACTGCGCACCCTCGTTGAACGCACTGACTCGGACGGCGTGGGCAGCAAGCGACCGGGTCGCCGTCGTGACGGAGCCCGGGTTGTTCTCGGTCGCGGCCGCCGACCGAGCGCTGCGGGCCATCGAAGAGATCCGCCGCGGCCTCTCGCCCCGCCTGCAGCCGCTCGGCATCATCGTCAACCGGGCGCGCGTGCAGTCACTCGAGCACCAGTTCCGCATCAAGGAGCTGCGCGACATGTTCGGCCCGCTCGTGCTCGCTCCCCAGCTGCCCGAACGCACCTCGCTTCAGCAGGCGCAGGGAGCGGCGAAGCCCCTGCACATCTGGCCGGGCGAGAGCGCGCAAGAGATGGCCCGCAACTTCGATCAGCTGCTGGATCGGGTCATGCGCACGGCACAGTTGAGCGGTTCGCCGATGGACGCTCCGCTTGATGCACCGGCGCCGACTTCCGCTCCCGCGTCGGCTCCCGCGCCCTCCATGGAGTCGCTGTTCCCCGGCTTCCCCGCCTGAGACCTTGAGCTGACGAGCGCGGCCGACCGGCTCGCCCGACCGGCTAGCTCGCGCGGGTGGCCCGGCGCGCAGCCAACTCGTCCGCAGGGTCTTCGCCCGGCGTCGAGTCGAGCTCGATGAGACTGGACTCGACCTCGCGCAGCACCTTGCCGACGGCGATGCCGAACACGCCTTGGCCGCGGCTGACCAGGTCGATGACCTCGTCGTCAGATGTGCACAGGTAGACGCTGGCACCGTCGCTCATGAGCGTGGTCTGGGCGAGGTCGTAGACGCCTGATTCGCGGAGTTGCTCGACGGCGATGCGGATCTGCTGCAGCGAGATGCCGGTGTCGAGCAGTCGCTTGACGAGCTTGAGAACCAGGATGTCGCGAAAGCCGTACAGCCGCTGCGAACCAGACCCGGCCGCGCCGCGCACAGTCGGCTCGACCAGTTGCGTGCGCGCCCAGTAGTCGAGCTGGCGGTAGCTGATCCCTGCGGCTCGGGCCGCGATCGCGCCCCGGTAGCCGGAGCCGTCATCGAGGTCGGGCAGACCGTCGGTGAAGAGCAGTCCGAGATCGTAGCGAGACTCTTCGCTGCGGTTCACGTCGACCATGGTGTCCTCACCCTCAAGTTGAACTTGAAGCTCAACTTCCTCGTGTTTTCAACGCTACCCACCGGCGGCACCCGCGGCAATGACATCCGGTCGAAACGCCCGGCGTGTCGTGTCTAATTGTTCGCCGCCGCCACTGCGGCGAACCCGCTTCGCGACACGAGCGCGGTCGCGTCGCTCCGCTGGGCCAATTGTTCGCCGCCGCCACTGCGGCGAACCCGCTACGCAACCCGAGCGCGGTCGCGTCGCTCCGCTGGGCCAATTGTTCGCCGCCGCCACTGCGGCGAACCCGCTACGCAACACGAGCGCGGTCGCGTCGCTCCGCTGGCCCAATTGTTCGCCGCCGCCACTGCGGCGAACCCGCTACGCGACACGAGCGCGGTCGCGTCGCTCCGCTGGCCCAATTGTTCGCCGCAGCCTACAAACGACTGAGCGCCGATCGGATCAGGTTCGAGCGCACGACCTCGAGCTGACCGGCGATCTCGCCCGCCATGTCGAGTGCCTTGGCGCGACTCGATGCGTCTTTGCGGCGCGCGACGGGAATCAACGCGCTCTCGATGAGGCCCAACTCGCGTTCGGCGGCGGCGCGGAATCCGCGCAGGTGCCGTGGCTCGATGCCGGAGCGCTGAAGTTCGACGAGCGCCCTGAGAACGGCGAGCGCGTCATCGCCGTAGTGCTCCGCGGCCACGATGAGCGATGCCGTGACCGCGTCGCCGAGGAGCATCGGGGTGGCGCCGGCCTCCTTGATGAGTTCGTCGCGGGTGAGGCGCCGGTCGCTCGGCAGCATCGACGGACCACTGACCGTGACGCCGCCGGGCAGTTGAGGTTCGCGCCCGGCATCCAGGTCGTCGAGATAACCCCTGATCACCTTGAGGGGCAGGTAGTAGTCGCGCTGCATCGTGAGCACGAGGCGCAGGCGCTCCAGGTCGGTCGGCGAGAACTTGCGGTAGCCGGACTCGGTGCGCGAGGGGGTGACCAGATGCCGCTCCTCGAGGAAGCGAAGCTTCGAGGGCGACAGGTCGGGGAACTCCGGGCTCAGGCGCGCGAGCACCTGCCCGATGCTGAGCAACTGAGGTCCGGCCGCCTGGCGTGCCGGGGAGGTGACGCCCGCCATCAACGACTCGTCGACGCGAGATCGAGTCGAGAGGCGTAGAACGTCAATCGGAACTTGCCCACTTGAACCTCGGCTCCGTCGCTGAGGAGCGCCGATTCGATGCGGACTCCGTCGAAATATGTGCCGTTGAGCGATCCGAGGTCATGCACCTGGAAGGCCTTGCCCACGCGTTTGAACTCGGCGTGACGCCGCGAAACGGTGACGTCGTCGAGAAAGATGTCGGCATCCGGATGCCGCCCCGCCACGGTCGAGTCGGCGTCGAGCAGGAACCGCGCGCCGACATTCGGACCGCGGCGAACCACGAGCAGCGCCGAGCCGGACGGCAGTGCCGAGATCGCTTCCTGCTCTTCGGGCGAGATGCCGGCTTCCATCGCAGCGAGCTGCGACACGAAGTCGTCGGTGAAATGCGCGGTCGTGTCGTTGGAGGGCACAGCCTTGGTTGGCGGTTCGGGAGAATCCCCCGGGACATCGTCGGCCATCATGCCCTCCTTAGCTCTCCACAGTATCGGATGCGGCGGCGGGCGCATCCCGCAGTTCGCTGATCATCCGCCCGGCTTGCAGCGCGTAGATCACCCCAGCCCACCAGTACAGGAAGACCCCCCACAATGCCGACGCCCAGCCGAGTGGATTGGCGATCTGATCGATGCTGGGGAACGCGGCGCCGAGCACGAGGACGGGCATCGCGAACAGCAGAGCGAAGGTACCCATCTTGCCGAGGTGATGCACGGGAAGGGGGCCGAAGCCGTGGTTGGCGAGCACGATGCCGACCACGATCAGCAGCACGTCACGCGCGATGATCACACCCGCGAGCCACCAGGGGACGAATCCGCCCCATGCCAGCCCGATGAGCGTCGAGAAGATGAAGAGCCGATCCGCTGCCGGATCGAGCAACTGGCCGACCCGGCTGACCTGGTTGAACTTGCGCGCCACGAAGCCGTCGACGAAGTCGGTGACGCTCGAGACGACGAGAGTGATCAGCGCGGTGAGGTACTCATGCGTGAGAAGCAGGACCAGGAAGACCGGGATCAGAAGCAGGCGGAACAGGCTGAGCGCGTTCGGGACCGTCACGATCCGCGAACTCACCGTCGTCACCACCTGCCTCCTTCCTCGCGAGAGTCTATCCACCACCCACCGCCGACCCCCACGACAGCACCTAGCATCGGAGCATGTCCCCCCTGCTCGTGGTCGCGCTCGTCGTGATCGCCGTCTGCGCCTTCTGCTGGATCGCCTCCCTGGTCACGAAAGACACCTCGTGGGTCGACAGGATCTGGTCGATCGTGCCCGTGATCTACGTCTGGATCTTCGCCATCGCGGCCGGCCTGAGCGACGCGCGGCTGGATGTGATGGCCGGTCTCGTCACGCTCTGGGGCGCCCGCCTGACGTTCAACTTCGCACGCAAGGGCGGCTACGCGGGCATCGGAGGCGACCATGAGGACTACCGCTGGGCTGTGCTCAGGGCTCGGATGTCGCCCGCCGCATTCCAGGTCTTCAACATCTTCTTCATCGTGCTGTTCCAGAATGCGGTGCTGGCATTGATCGCGCTGCCCGCCTACACGGCGTACCAGCATCGCGGCACGCCGTTCGGCCCGTTCGACGCCGTGCTCACCGTGCTGTTCCTGCTCTTCCTGACGGGTGAGACGGTGGCCGATCAGCAGCAGTGGAACTTCCAGGCGTGGAAACGCGCCGAGCTCGCCGCGGGCCGCGTGCCCTCGCCGCGCTTCGTGCAGTCCGGACTCTGGCAGCTGTCGCGGCATCCCAACTTCTTCTTCGAGAACGCGCAGTGGTGGACCGTCTTCGCCTTCGGGGCGGTCGCTGGCGGGTCAGCGCTGCAGTGGACGGTCGCCGGCATCGTGCTGCTGCTGGCGGTCTTCATCGGGTCGACGAACTTCACCGAGGCGATCACGAGGTCGAAGTATCCGGAGTACGCCGAGTTCCAGAAGTCGACTTCCGCGGTCATTCCGTGGTTCCCCCGGCGGGGCACGACAGCGGTCGAGGGCTAGCGGGTACCGTCGGAACATGTCGTGCATCCGGTTCAACACGCCGGCCCAACGGGCGCAGATGCGGGCCGCTGCTCCCGCGATGCTGACGCCCGAGCAGGCGGCCGCGCTGCATCCCGCTCCCCCGGTGACCGAGACCAAGATCCGCCGGCTGCGCCTGCTCGCCGAGAGCGCCAATCCGAAGATCCGCGAGAGCGTGGCGAGTTCGTACCACGCGCCCGCCGAGCTCTACGGCCGGCTCGCCCACGACCTCGACGCCGGCGTGCGCGGCTGCGTGGCGCGCAACGAGGCGACACCCTGCGACGTGCTGCGCGAGCTCGCGCGCGACGACGACGAGATGGTGCGCGGCTGGGTGGCGGTCAACTTCTTCGTGCCCGACGACGTGATGCGCGAGCTCGCCGACGATCCGAGCGAGACCGTGCGAGCGCTGGTGGCGTGGAAGAGTTCACTGGCGGTCACCGCTTAGTTCCTGCGCCCCTGTCAGCGATCGGTCGCTACCTGTTGTTATTCGAACCCGGGACCGACGGTTAGCGACGATTCGGCGCGGAGCGGGATGGCGCAGCCAGCAGGTCAGCCGAGCTCGGGGTCGAGCTCCGCGAGGCGCGATCGCAACTCTGGCCAGCTCGACGCGAGCCCTGGATGCAGCGGCAACCCCGCGACATCCGCGAACGGCACCCAGCTCATCGCGATGCTCTCGGCGTCGCCCACGAAGGGCTCGAAGAACTCGGCGGATCGCGCGAGCACTGTCGTGTAGCTCCAGTAGCCGACGTCGAACACCGAGGTGCCGAGCACGCGGACCAGATGGGGTGGCACGCCGGCCTCCTCGTCGGCTTCGCGGATCGCCGCGTCCTCAGCGGGCTCGTCCTGCTTGCGCGCGCCGCCCGGCACGCCCCAGGTGCCGCCGTGGTGGCTCCAGACCGCGCGGTGCTGCAAGAGGACCCCGGCATCCGGATGCGCGAGCAGCAGCCCCGACGCGCCGTACGTTCCCCAGAACCGGCCGTCCGGCCCGTCGACCCAGGCATCCGTCGACCCATGCGGACGCCGCTGCGTCGGGTCGTGGCTGGGCCGATCCATGATGCCAGCCTAGGCTCGCCCCGCCTGTGTGAGACGTTGTGCGACGCTCGGTGGTGCGGCGTAGCGTGGCCCGCATGCCAGCCGGAATCGTCCCTCCCTACCTGCTCAGCCGCATCGCCCAGTCGGATGCCCCCGAGTTCCAGCAAGCAGCCGTCGCGGCCCAGCAGACCCTCGTGCACGACGAGCCGAGGCGGGCGGCGCGGCTGACGCTGAGCCTCGACGCGGAGCACGGCCTGGTCGCCGAGTTGACCGACGGACCCGATCGGACGATCAGCGATGCGCGCAACACCGAGACCCTCCCCGGGCGGAAGGTTCGCGCAGAAGGCGACGAGCCGGTGGATGACGCCGAGGTCAACGAGGCGTACGACGGGCTCGGCGCGACGTTCGCGCTCTACTCCGAGGTCTACGGCCGCAACTCGATCGACGGCCACGGGCTCCCCCTCGATGGGACGGTGCACTACGGCTCGCTCTACGACAACGCCTTCTGGAACGGCGACCGGATGGTGTTCGGCGACGGCGACGGGCAGGTGTTCGGCCGCTTCACCTCGTCGTTCACCGTGATCGGGCACGAACTGACCCACGGGGTGACGCAGTACACGGCCGGACTGGTCTACAAGGATCAGCCGGGTGCGCTCAACGAATCCATCTCGGACGTGTTCGGCGCGCTGGTCGAGCAGTACGCCAAGAACCAGACGGCGGCGACGGCGAGCTGGCTGATCGGCGAAGGGCTGTTCACCAAGAACGTCAAGGGCGTCGCCCTGCGCTCGATGAAGGCGCCGGGAACGGCGTACGACGACCCGCGGCTCGGCAAAGATCCGCAGCCCGCCGACTTCGCCCACTACGTGAAGACCGCCGACGACGAGGGTGGCGTGCACCTGAACTCGGGCATCCCGAATCGTGCGTTCTACCTGGTGGCGCACCGGCTGGGCGGGCACGCCTGGAAGAAGGCCGGGCAGATCTGGTACGACACGCTGCTCTCGGGGTTGCGCCCGACGACCGACTTCGCCGGCTTCGCCGCCGCCACGATCACCGCCGCCGCGAAACGGTACGGTGGCTCATCGGCCGAGGTGACCGCCGTTCGAGCCGGGTGGTCCGGTGTGGGAGTCCCGATCCCAGAAGGCGCAGCAGATGGCGCAGCGAAAAGATGACCCGCCGACGCGGTCGCGCTCCGGCGTGAGCATCCTCGTGGTGCGCAGCGGCGGTTTCGCAGGGATCAGCCAGCAGTGGCGTGTCGAGGCCGACGGCGACGCAGACGAGTGGCTCGAGCTGGTGCGGGCGTGCCCATGGGGCGCGGTAGGCCGGGATGCGGCATCCCGCGATCGATTCGTCTGGCGCATCGAGGCGCACCTGCCCCGCACGGTACGGAAGGCGTCCGTGCCCGACGCCCATCTGGTCGGGCCGTGGCGCGCGCTCGTCGAGCGCGTGCAAGAGGCCGGCGCCCGTGGCTGAGGCGGCGTCCGGCGGGCGGGTGGACTCCTGGCTCTGGGCGGTGCGACTGGTCAAGACCCGCTCCGCCGCGACCTCGCTGTGCAAGGCCGGCCACGTGCGCATCAACGGGGAGCGCGCCAAGCCGGCGCAGCACCTGAAGGCGGGCGACGAGATCCAGTTCCGCTCGGAGGGCGGACCGCCACGGGTCGTCGTGGTGCGCGGGATCTACGTCAAGCGGGTCGGCGCCCCGCTGGCCGCCGAGGCGTACGAGGACCACAGCCCTCCCCTGCCGCCGCGCGAGGAGCGGCTGTTCCTGGGGATCCGCGACCGGGGCGCCGGGCGGCCGACCAAACGCGATCGGCGCAAGATCGAAGAGCTGATGGGCGAGTCGGACGACTAGCGGACGACGGGCCGATCGCCGTGCGGATCAGGCGGCGGCTTCTCGCGCGAGCCCGTTCTCGATCGCCGCGATGACCTCGGGGGCGTCGGGCTGCACCTGCGGTCGGAACCGCGTGACCGCGCCATCGGGGCTGATCACGAACTTCTCGAAGTTCCACTTGACCTTGCCGGCCTTGCCGTCGGCGTCTTTCACCTGGGTCAGCTCGGCATACAACGGGTGCTTGTCGCGGCCGTTCACCTTGGTCTTGTCCATCAGCGGGAAGGTGACGCCGTAGGTCGTGGAGCAGAACTCCTTGATCTCTTCGTCGGTGCCCGGCTCCTGCCCCAGGAACTGGTTGCACGGGAAGCCGAGCACGGTAAAACCGCGTCCCTCGTACTCCTTCTGGAGCTCTTCGAGCTTCTCGTACTGCGGGGTGAGGCCGCACTTGGAAGCCACGTTCACCACCAGTACGACCTTGTCGGCGTAGTCGGCCATCGACGCCGGAGCGCCATCGATGGTCGTCAATTCGATGTCCCGGATTCCCATGTTCCGCACTCTACGCCGGGGTCGAAGCCCCAGGCTGGGAGCCCGGTGTCAATTTCGTGACGTGTCACCAATCCAGCAGCCGGCGGTAGACCGCGAGATAGTCGTCGACCATCCGCTCCACGCCGAAGCGGCGCTCGGCGACCTCGCGCACGACCGCCCGGTCGAGTGCGGCGGCGCGCTCCACTGCGTCGACGGCGGCCGCGGCATCCATGACGGTGAAGCCGGTGACACCTTCATCGATCAGCTCGGGCATCGAGCCGCGACGGTACGCCACGACCGGAGTACCGCAGGCCATCGCCTCGATCACCGCCAGCCCGAACGGCTCGGCGAAGCGGATCGGATGCAGCAGCACGGCGCTCGCCCCGAGCACCCGCGAGCGTTCCGTCGCCCCGACCGAGCCGAGGTGGATCACCCGCTCGTCGTCGAGGAACGGCTCCACCTGCTCGGCGAAGTAGCGGGCGTCGACGACAGGACCGCAGATGATCAGCCGACGCCCGGCCTGCCGCGCGATCTCGATCGCCTCGGCGGTGCCTTTATCGGGGTGGATGCGGCCGAGGATCACCAGGTCGTCGCCGGCCTGGGTGGTCGGCTCGAACTCGCCGAGATCGATGCCATGGTGCACGGTCGCCAGATAGTCGAGGTCGGGTGAGCGGTCGGAGTCGGAGATGGACACGTAGTTCGAGGCAGCGCGGGCGTAGGCCGGCAAGATGGCCGGCCCCGAGAAGCCGTGGATGGTGGTCACCAGCGGAGCACGCCAGGAGTCGGCGAAGGCCACGGGAAGCCAGTCGAGGTGGTTGTGCACGACGTCGAAATCACCGGAGCGCTCGAGCGCGTGCGCAACGTGCATGGCCTCCCACACCCGGCCATCCATCGCGGGGTCGCTCGCGTAGCCGTGCGGCAGCACCGACTCGAGGGCGCCGGCCGTCACCGAGTCGGCGGTCGCGAACAGCGTGACCTCCTCGCCGCGTGCGACCAACCCCTCGGTGAGCAGCGAGGCGACCCGTTCCCACGGTCCGTAGTCGAGGGGCGGGGTGCGCCACGCGACCGAGGAGAGGATGGCGATCTTCACGGCGTCGCGGGCTGCACCGGTGTCATCGCGGCGAGCAGGGCGTCGAGAGCCACCGATACCACCCGGATGCGCTGATCGCCGATGCCGTACGGCAGCCAGATGGTCCCGTTGTGCTCAACGGCACCGCAGGAGTAGACCACGTTCGGCACGTACCCCTCGCGCTGGTGGCCGAGCGGCTTCAGCAGGGGTTCGGTCAGTCGACCGCGAACGATCGTCGGGTCGTCGAGGTCGAGCAGCATCGCGCCGATGCTGTACTGCCGCATCGGACCGACCCCGTGCAGCAGCACGAGCCAGCCGTCCGGCGTCTCGATCGGCGAACCGCAGTTGCCGGTCTGCACGATCTCCCAGAGCTCGTCGGGGCGGTGCAGCACGGCGATGTCAGCCCACGACAGGCCGTCCGACGAGCGCGCGATGGAGGTGTTCTCGCCGTCGGTGCGGGTGAGCGCGAACATGGTGCCGCCGATCGGCCGCGGGAAGAGCGCCATCCCCTTGTTACGCGCGGCCGGCCCCGAAAGGCGGTGCACGGCGAAGTCCACCAGGTCGGGTGAGACGATCAGCCGCGGCGCGATCTCATGGCCGTTGTACGCGGTGTAGGTCGCGCGGTACTCGGTGCGGCCGTCCGGGTGCGTGAAGAGCACGAAGCGCGCATCCTCCATCCCGTTCGTCTCATCGGATGCCGCGGGCAGCAGCACTCGCTGCCCGAGCGAGCTGCTCGGCTCGAAGCCCGCTCGATACGCGCTCCAGGCCATCGCGCGGATCACGTCGAGGTCTTCTCGGGTGTCATGCCGTTGAGCCAGCTCGATGGGAACCGCGCTGATGGCGGTCTCGATCTGCGAGCTGCGGAAGGCGGCGGGCAGTGCGCGCACGATCGCGCCCGACACCTCGTTGAGTCGTCCCTCGCTCTCGAGGGCCGCGCGAAAATGCGCGCGTGTCCAGTCACCCTCCGAGACCGTCGCAGCCACCAGGGGCAGCGGGCGCCCCTCGAAGCTCCAGCCGGCGACGGGATCGATGACGGCTGTCGCGAACGCGATCGACGAGACGTGACCCTCACCGATCGCGCGCAGGGCGACCGCGAGGCGCAACTGCCGGGGCGCGAGGCCGCTCTGGTCGGGGTGCCGCACCGCGCTCGGATTGCACAACGCGGCCGCCTCGACCGAGTGCTCGGCCGTGAAGGCGGCACCGAGCACGATCTCCCGATCCGGGTCCATGGTCGGGACCTCCCCGGCCCGGAACGCCACGGTTGCCGCGTGCCGGCGCAGCAGTTCGACGAAGCCCTCATGACGCGGGCCGAACTCCGCAAGGATCCGCTGCGCGGCCGCCCCGAGCCGGTCAGGCGGGACCGACTCGATCCGGTCCATGATGTCGCCCGCCCGGGATCCGGTGCGTGTGTAGCCTTCTCCGGGCAGGAACAGCCGGGCGATGACTCGTGAGGCGTCCGGTTCGAGTTCGACGCCGGCGTCCGTGAGCTCGACCGTCACCGCCGGATCGCCGATGCGAACGTGCGCGATGGCAGTCCGACTGCCCGTGCGTGTTGGAAGGTGCTCAGGGCGGCCAACGTGGATTCGGCGCCACGGTTCTCGTTGCGCCCGTCGCGCTCGAGACCGTCGAAGCCGGCGCCGGTGGAGACATCCACCATCATGACTCCGCTGTCGTTGTCGCCGAGGAACCAGTCCCTGGCCTGCCCGACCACCTGTCGCCAGCGCGGGTCGGCGGTCAGGTCGAAGGCGCGCGCAGCGGCATCCGCGATTGCCGCGACTTCGATCGGCTGCTGGTCGAATTGCGGGTCGGTGTCGGTCGCGCCGCGTCCGCCCGGTCCCGTGACCGAGAGGTGGCCGTCACGCGATTCGATGGCGAGCAGGGCGTCGAGACGGCGCAAAGCCCTCTCGACGAGTTCATGGTCCGAGAGCACGTGACCGGCGGCGAGCAGGGCGTCGACCAGAGACGCATTGCCGTAGCGCAGGCGGGGCTCGATCCATCCCCACTCCGCCGTCCCGTGCGGGATGACCGCGAGCCCGGTGGTGACCAGCCGCCGCGCGGCTTCGGACCCGGGTCTCGCCTGCAGCACGGCGGCGGCTCCCGGAAGCGCGAACGCCATCGCCCGCACGTCGACCGAGTGCTGGGTGACCGCACGCAGAAAGGCGCGCATCGCCCGGGCGCGGGTCAAGGGCAGGGGTGCAGACGTAGCAGCGACCCCGAGAGCTCCGACGGCACGGCCCCACCAGTCGGCGGTGGTCGGCTCGTCCGTCCACTCGCCCGAGACATCCATCCGGTTATGCGCACGGCCGAGCGGGTCGATCGCCGCCTCGACGAAGCGCAGGCTGGTCTCGGTCAGTTCCGCGACCACCGGCGAGGGCTCGGGCTCGCGAACGAGCACCAGCAGAGCGCGTGCCACATCGTCGAGGCAGTACCCGTGCTCGCGCCTGGGCACGTCGTGATCCGCGTGCTCGAAGACACCGCGGGCGTCGGTCAAGCGCGCGAGATGGTCGAAAGGCAGTGTCGCGGGCGGCGCCGCAACGGCACTCATGCCGACCGCTCTGCCCGGATGCTGCGGCCCAGCAGCCGGTATTCGGCAGCCACCGAGGGCCAGCTCGCGTCGACCGCGAGACCACGATGATTCGCGGCCGGCCCGCCCCGGTGCAGGATCGTCCGGACCGCGCGCGCGATGGCAGCTGGATCCTCGTGCTCGACCAGCTTGCCCACGCCATTGGCGAGCAGCTCACTGGAGTGCGGGAACGTGGTGGCGACCACGTCCTTACCGGCCGCGACCGCCTCGGCGAGCACGCCGGAGGTGACCTGCTCGCGGGTGTCGTACGGCAGCAGCACGATGTCGGCGCTCGCCACCTGAGCGGCGAGCTGCGACGGATCGAGGTAGCGGTCGTCGAGTGTGACGCGGTCGTCGAGTCGGAGTTCGGCGATCAAGAGCTGCAGACTCTCCCGGTAGCACTCGCCCTCGCGGTCGACGACCTTGGGATGGGTCTGCCCCGCGACGACGTAGTGCAGCAACGGCTCGGTGACGACCAGCTCGGCCATCGCGCGGATGCCCCACTCGATCCCCTTACCGGGCCCGATCAGACCCCAGGTGAGCATCGTCCTGCGCTCGGGATGGGGAGCGACCGCCACCGCGCTCCAGTCGGCGACGCCGTGCGGGATCACGCTGACCTTGCGGGCATCCACGCTGTAGTGCTCAGCAAGCAGGTCACGAGCCGTCTCGGTCATGACCACCACGGCGCCGGCCAGGCGGCCGACGTTCTCGAGCACCTCTCGCTGATGCCGGGTCGGCGCGGGCAGCACGGTGTGCAGCACGACGATGCTCGGTGCCGTGAGTGCGGCGAGTACCGGCAGGATCTCGTCGCCGTCGCGCCCGCCGTAGATGCCGTACTCGTGCTGCACGATCACCGCATCGCTGGCGCTCAGGGTGCGCGCTGCATCCCGGCCGCTGCTGGAATCACCGCGATGCAGTTCGCCGACGATCGTCGAGCGGCTGCCGATCGATGCGATCGCCGGGGCGTCGTCGATGTCCATGGCACGCACGATCCGGGCGCGCGCGCCGTCGGGACCGACCATCGCGCCCGCCAGTGCCTGGGTGAATGTCGCCAGCCCGCAGCGGGTGGGCGGGTAGGTGGAAAGAAACGAGAAACTGGGCATGGAATGCCTCACGATCGTCCGGCTGCTCGTGCGGCGATGCCGCGCGATTCCAGAGATTCGAGACGTCTGCCGATCAGCACCCCTCGTGGGACGCCGCGTCATCGCAGCGATCCGGTCCGCCGCGATGACCCGGCACCTCGGATTCGGCCCGGTCGCGCGCGACTGTTGATCACAAGGATAGCGGGCGGACCTGGGAACCGCCCGGTCGGCCGGTGATTTGGCCCACGCCGGCGTACCGTTGAAGGGTGACCACCGAGTTCTCGCATGAGCCGGACGCGCACCGCTACACGATGCGGGTCGACGGCGACGTCGTCAGCGTGCTCGAGTACCACGACCACGGCACGGGCACGGTGATGCACCACACCGTCACCATTCCGAAGTACCGCGGGCGGGGCTATGCGGCTGAACTCGTCGAGTACGCGGTGAACGACGTGCAGTCGCGCGGCCGTGGACCGATCACGCCGAGCTGCTGGTACGTCTCCGACTGGTTCGACCGGCATCCGGAGCGTGCCGAGCTGCTCGGAGCACGGTAGTCGCCGCCGCCAGCTCGTCGCCCGTCTCGGTCGGCGTCAGGCGGAAGATCCGCAGGATCCTGCCCGACTCCCGCTCGTAGCCGCGGTACCCGGGCCAGTTCTGCTCGAGGGTGCGCCAGACCGCTTCGCGCTCGTCGTCGGCGATCCGTTCGGCATGCACAGCGATACGCAAGCCGTGCACCGAGACCGCGGCACCCGGATGCGCCATCAGGTTCGAGGTCCAGGCCGGGTGAACGTCGCGGGCGAAGTTGCTGCCGGTGATGAGCAGCCGCTCACCCGACTCGGTCGGCTCCGGGCAGTACATCAGGATGACGTCCCGCTCGAGGCTGGATTTCGCGCCGACCGAATGCAGCACCAGCGACGGCAGCAGGAGGCCGCTCAGTTGCACGCGGCCCCTGGTCAGGCGCGCCATCATCCGCTCGAGGGGTGGCATGATCTTCGGCCCGACGCGGCGGAAGAACAGCGTGCGCGAGAACCAGGCCACCCCGGGGCGGAAGAAGCGCGGAAGGGCCATGGCTCGATTCTGCCGCACCGCCTCGCGGGCTCTGGGAATCGTCCCGCGCTCCGATACGTTCGTATCGACATGACCACCAAGATCGGCTTCCTCTCGTTCGGACACTGGCAGGCGGTGCCCGGATCGCAGGTTCGCACCGGCGCCGACGCCCTCCTGCAGAGCATCGAGTTGGCGGTCGCGGCCGAAGAGGTCGGCGTCGACGGGGCGTTCGTGCGCGTGCACCACTTCGCGCGCCAACTCGCGTCGCCGTTCCCGTTGCTCGCGGCCATCGGCGCCCGTACAAAGACCATCGAGATCGGCACCGCCGTGATCGACATGCGCTACGAGAATCCGCTCTACATGGCCGAGGATGCCGCGGCCGCCGACCTGATCAGCGGGGGGCGTCTGCAACTCGGCGTGAGCCGCGGCTCACCCGAACCCGCGCTCGACGGATCCCGCTCCTTCGGCTACCTGCCCGCCGACGGCGAGACGGATGCCGACCTCGCCCGCCAGCACACCGAGGTGTTCCGTGCCGCCATCGCCGGCGCGGGCGTCGCGATGTCGAACCCCCAGATGACCGGAGTCAGTCAGCCCCTCGCGATCGAGCCGCGCTCCCCCGGCTTGCCCGACCGGATCTGGTGGGGCGCCGGCACCCGCAAGACCGCCGTCTGGACCGCCGAGCAGGGCATGAACCTGATGAGTTCCACCCTGCTCACCGAAGACACCGGGGTGCCGTTCGACGAGCTCCAGGCCGAGCAGATCCAGCTCTACCGCGACGCCTGGAAAGAAGCCGGGCACGACCGCGAGCCGCGCGTGTCGGTGAGCCGCAGCATCCTGCCGCTAATCGATGACGAGACCCGCCGCTACTTCGGCGTGCGCGCTCAGGCCGAGTCGAAAGACCAGGTCGGCTGGCTCGACGGCGGCAACGCACGCTTCGGCCGCAGCTACATCGGCGAGCCCGACGTGATCGCCGCCGAACTGGCTCAGGATGCCGCGGTCCAGGCCGCCGACACCGTGCTGGTCACCGTGCCGAACCAGCTGGGCGTCGAGTTCAACGCGCGCATCCTGGAGTCGATCGCGCGCGACATCCGGCCGTCGCTGGGCTGAGGTTCCTCGAAAGTACTCACCCAGCACCGCTTTCGACGCTGAAAAGACGCAGAAGCGCGTACTTTCGCGGAACCGTTACTTCAGCGCCGAGAACTTCGTCGGCGTCAGGATCGTGCTCGCGATGTTCGCGACGATCTGGCCGTCGGCCTCGCTCGCGGTGCGGGCGGCGATCCAGTCGGGGTCGGACTGGAACGCTCCCCACTTCTGCTCGCGCTCGGCCAGCGACTCCCAGGCGAGCAGGTAGCTCAGATCCTGGCTGTTCGGCCCGATCGTGGTGGTGAAGAATCCGGCCTGGCGGATGCCGTACTTCTCCCAGAATCCGAGCGTCACGTTCTCGAAGCGGGCCAGCAGGGCCGGCATGCGGCCGGGCAGCGCGGTGTAGACGCGGGATTCGTAGATCATGCACTCATTCTGCCGGGGTGAGGCACGTTGCTGATGCCGACGACTCCAGGCGGTCAAGATTCAGGCTCAACGGCGACTCCGTGACCGAATCCCGTGGTTTCGAGTCGCCAGCCTGAATGTTGCGCGTCGACGGCGGGCGTCGGATCGAGTCGGGGCGGTCAGCGACCGGCCGGGCCGCCTGCCGGGCCGTCCGCGGCCAGGTGCTCGCCGAAGAACGTCTCGATGCGGCGCCAGGCGTCGGCCGCGGCATCCGGGTTCGGTCCGGCTCCGAGGATGCGCTTGGTCAGCAGCCGCACGGCGCGCGGTCCCGATTCGGCGTCGTTGAGGAAGGAGTGGCCGGCATCCGGGTACTCCTTGATGTCGTGCGCCACCCCGTGGGCGGTGAGTGCGGCGTCCAGTTTCGCAGCGGCACGGGCGAGCGTGTGATCCCGAGCTCCGTAGCTGCCCACGATCGGGCAGGCGTGGTCGGCCCAGTCGTCGAGGTCGCGCGGCAACATCCCGTAATTGGCGGATGCCGCGTCGAACCCCCGATCGGACGCCGCAACGAGCGCGAACCCGCCGCCCATGCAGAAGCCGAGCACGCCGACGCGCCCGTTCGAGTCGGACCGCGCGAGCAGCAACGACCGCGCCCGCTCGATGTCGACGAAGGCCCGCCCCTCGCCTGACCGCAGTGCCCGGAAGGTCGCGGTGAGGCACTTGCGCGGCCCGCCCTGGGCGAAGAGATCGGGCATGAGCGCGACGTAGCCCGCCTCGGCCATGCGCGCCACCTGACGGCGCATCACCTCGTTGATGCCGTAGGCCTCGTGCACCATGACGACTCCCGGCCATGGCCCTCGCCCCTCGGGAACGGCGAGCACGCCGGTGAGCCCGACACTTCCGTCCGGCGCATCGGGAAGACGGATGTCAGAGACGGTGACTGGCATGAGCGTCAGCGTACTGTCACGCGATCAGCGACGGCTCGGCATATAGTTAGCAGACAACAAGTAACGATTTCTAGCGGAGAAGAAGCGTGCCGTCAACGACTCAGAAGCCCGCCCGCGAGCGCTCGGGGATGTTCCACAAAGACCACCCCAACTACAAGTGGATCGCCCTGAGCAACACCACGCTCGGCATGCTGATGGCGACCATCAACGGCTCGATCGTGCTCATCTCGCTCCCCGCCATCTTCACCGGCATCAAGCTCGACCCGCTCGAGCCGGGCAACGTCAGCTACCTCCTCTGGATGCTGATGGGCTACATCCTGGTCACCGCCGTGCTCGTCGTGAGCTTCGGCCGCCTCGGCGACATCTACGGCCGGGTGCGCATCTACAACCTGGGCTTCGCGGTCTTCACCGTCGCCGCGATCGCTCTCGTCTTCGACCCGCTCACCGGGGGCGGCGGTGCCCTGTGGCTGATCGGATGGCGCGTGGTGCAAGCCGTCGGCGGCGCGATGCTGTTCGCGAACTCGACCGCGATCCTCACCGACGCCTTCCCGCCGAACCGCCGTGGATTCGCGATCGGGGTCAACCAGATCGCCGCCATCGCCGGCACCTTCCTCGGCCTGATCGTCGGAGGCGTGCTCGCCTCAATCGACTGGCACGCGATCTTCATCGTGAGCGTGCCATTCGGCATCCTGGGCACGATCTGGTCGTACAAGTCGCTGCACGAGGTGTCGGCGCGCGTCGAGGGCAAGGTCGACTGGCCGGGCAACATCGTCTTCGCGGTCGGGCTGACCGCGCTGCTCGCCGGGATCACCTACGGCATCCAGCCCTACGGCGATTCCAGCACCGGATGGGGCAACCCCTGGGTGCTCGCCGGCATCATCGGGGGCATCGCGCTGCTCGTTGTGTTCGTCTTCATCGAGCAGCGGGTGGCCTACCCGATGTTCAACCTCCGACTGTTCCGCATCCGGGCCTTCGTATTCGGCAACGTGGCCGGGCTGCTGGCCTCGGTCGGGCGAGGCGGGCTTCAGTTCATGCTCATCATCTGGCTGCAGGGTATCTGGCTGCCGCTGCACGGCTACCGCTACGAGTCGACGCCCTTCTGGGCGGGCATCTACCTGCTGCCGCTGACCGTCGGGTTCCTGGTGTCGGGCCCGATCTCGGGCATCCTCTCCGACCGCTTCGGCGCTCGCACCTTCGCCACCGCCGGCTTGCTGCTGGTTGCGGTCACGTTCGTTGCACTGCTGCTGATCCCGGTGAACTTCGAGTACTGGGTGTTCGCGATCATCACCTTCCTCAACGGGGTGGGCTCCGGCATGTTCGCGGCACCCAACCGCACCGCGATCATGAACAGCGTTCCGGCGAATCAGCGCGGCGCGGCATCCGGCATGACCGGCACGTTCCAGAACGCCGGCAACTCGCTCTCGATCGGCATCTTCTTCTCGCTGATGATCACCGGGCTGGCCGCGACGCTACCCCAGGCGTTGAGTACGGGTCTTGCGGCCCATCACGTGCCGCAGGCCGCCGTGAAGGCGGCATCGCAGATCCCTCCGGTCGGCAACCTGTTCGCGGCGTTCCTGGGCTACAACCCCATCTCGTCGCTGCTGCACCAGCTTCATGTGACGTCGGCGATCCCGGCGAGCGATCTGGCGGCGCTGACGGGCAAGACCTTCTTCCCGCAGCTGATCTCGGATCCCTTCCACTCGGGTCTCGTCATCGTGTTCGTCGCCGCCGCGATCATGTCGGTGATCGGCGCGATCGCCTCGGTCGTGATGGGCGGCAAGTACATCCACGCCGATACCGCGGCGGTGACGGTCTCGGGTTCGGCCGCCGATGAGCAGACCGCCGACGCGCTCAGCGATGTCTGACATGACCCGCACGCCCAGCACCGACGCCGAACGCCTCGCCCTGGTGGCCGGGCGGCTCAACCGGCGCATGCAGGCCGCGACCGGCGGACTCAGCCACGGCCTGCTCTCTGCGCTGGCGGTGATCGCCAAGCGCGGGCCGCTGCGCCTGTCGGATCTGGCGCAGCTGGAGGGCGTGTCGGCGCCGAGCATGACCCGCACCGTTGCCGAACTCGAGGCGCGCGGCTATGTGGTCCGCAGCCCCGACCCCGTGGACGGCCGCGCCGTTCTGGTCGCGGCGGCCGACGCGGGCACGGCGGCCATCCTCGACGCGCGGAGTGCCCGCGCGCGGGTGGTGGCCGAGTTGCTTGCATCCCTCGATGAGGCGGATGCCGCGGTCATCGCCGCTGCGCTGCCCGCTTTGGAACGCCTCACAGAACCGGGCTGAGACCGCATCCACCTGAGAGACTCGAACCGTGCCGCTTGCCATCGAAGACTATGCACTGATCGGTGACTGCCATACCGGCGCCCTGGTCGGGCTCGACGGCAACATCGACTGGCTCTGCCTGCCTCGCTTCGACTCCCCCAGTACCTTTGGGGCCCTGCTCGGCGATTTCGAGCAGGGCCACTGGCGCCTCGCCCCCGAGGGAGCCACCATCGCCACCTCGCGCGAGTACCGCGACGACACCTTCGTGCTCGTCACCCGCTGGGTGACCGACGACGGCGAGGTCGAGGTGGTCGACCTGATGCCGCACGGCGACCGGCGCGCCGATCTGGTGCGCCAGGTCCGCGGCATCCGTGGGCGGGTCGCGATGACCCAGGCCCTGCGGATCCGCTTCGACTACGCCGCGGCCGTTCCGTGGGTGCGCCAGGCACCCGAACACGACGGCACCGGCCCGCACTCGCACGCGGTGATCGCGGTCGCCGGGCCCGACTCGGTGATCGTGCGTGGTCCGCGACTCGAGCCGGACGGCATGGTGCACCGTTCGCACTTCCACGTCTCGGCAGGCCAGACGGTGAACATCACCATGACCTGGTACCCCTCGCACCGCGAGCCTCCCGCGACTGTCGCCGTCGGTGCAGCCATCCGGCACACCGAGAAATGGTGGCGCGCCTGGGCATCCAACATCGACGCCACCGGTCCATACGCCCCCCAGGTCCGGCGCTCCCTGCTGCTGTTGCGCGCCCTCACCCACGAGGACACCGGCGGGATCGTCGCCGCCGCGACGACGAGCCTGCCCGAGTCGTTCGGCGGCAAGCGCAACTGGGACTACCGCTACGTCTGGCTGCGCGACGCCGCGCTCACCCTGCAAGCCCTGCTGGCGCACGGCTTCAACACCGAGGCCCGGGATTGGCGCGATTGGCTGCTGCGCGCGATCGCCGGCGACCCGGCCGACGTGCAGATCATGTACGGGCTGGCCGGCGAGCGCCGGCTCGTCGAGTGGGAGCTCGAGTCGCTTCCCGGCTACCGCGGCGCATCGCCCGTTCGCGTCGGCAACGGGGCGGCCCTGCAGTTTCAGGGCGATATCTTCGGCGAGGTGATGCTCGCCCTGCAGCAGACCCGCGAACGCGGCATCGAAGAGGACCGCACCTCCTGGGCCTTGCAGCTGGCCCTGCTGGATCAGGTCGAACAGGTGATGGATCGCAATGATCACGGCATCTGGGAGATCCGGGGGCCACTGCATCGCTTCACCCACTCGCGGGCGATGATGTGGGCCGCCTTCGACTGCGGCATCCGGGCCGTCGAAAAGGGCGGCATGGAGGGCCCGGCCGATCGCTGGCGCGGGCTTCGCGATCAGCTGCGCGCCGAGATCGAGACCAGAGGGTTCGACACCGAGCTCAACACCTTCGTGCAGTACTACGGCGCGACGGCGATCGACGCATCCCTGCTGATCCTGCCGCAGCTGGGGTTTCTCGCTGCGGACGATCCCCGGATGCTGGGCACCGTCGCCGCGATCGAGCGCGGTCTGATGCGCGATGGCCTGGTGATGCGCTACGAGGCCTCCACCGGAGTCGACGGGCTCGTCGGCGACGAGCATCCCTTCCTCGCCTGTTCGTTCTGGCTGGTGCAGCAATATGCCGAGTCCGGTCGGCTCGACGATGCGATCGTCCTGATGGATCGGCTGGTCGGCCTGTGCAACGACGTGGGCATGCTCAGCGAGGAATACGACGTCGGCGACCAGCGGCATGTCGGCAACACCCCGCAGGCGCTGTCGCACCTCGCCCTGGTGCGGGCCGCCGACGCGATCGCTCGGGTGCAGAAGAGCGCTTAGGGTGCAACGACCGCCAGCGCGGGCGTCGCGTCGTGGCTGAAGCTCGGCGCGTCTCCGGCCTCGAGGCGCCGGCCGCGCGGTCCGTTCTTGAGGGCTTCGATCGCCCGGCGGAAGTCGGCGAGCAGCAGGTCGGCCATGTCGAGGCTGAGGCCGTGACGCACGATGATGCGCTGGACGGCCACGGCATCCTGGGTGGGCGGCAGCGTGTAGGCCGGCACCAGCCAGCCGCGGCCGCGCAGCTCTTCGGCGAGGTCGAAGACCGTGTACGGCCCGTCGTCGTTCTTCAGCTTCCAGGTCACCGCCGGGATGCCCAGGTGCGGATCGCCGTCGAACAGGATGTCGAACTCCCCCGTCTTGCCCAGGTGCTCCGCGAGGTAGGCGGCCACCGTGTAGGTCGCCGACTGCACCGCGGTGTAGCCCTCGCGACCCAGCCGGAGGAAGTTGTAGTACGACGCGACCACCTGGCCGCCCGGTCGCGAGAAGTTGAGGTTGAAGGTCGGCATGTGACCGCCCAGATAGTTGACGTTGAAGATCAGCTCGTCGGGCAGATCGGAGGCCTCGCGCCAGATCGCCCAGCCGCTGCCCAGCGGTGCGAGACCGGTCTTGTGGCCTGAGGCGTTGATCGACTTCACCCGGGGCAGGCGGAAGTCCCAGTCGAGTTCGGGGGCGCAGAACGGGGCGACGAAGCCGCCGCTCGCGGCATCCACATGCAGCGGGATGTCGAGGCCGGTCTTCTCCTGGAACGCATCCAGCGCCGCGCTGATCGCCTCGACATCCTCGTACTTGCCGGTGAAGGTCTGGCCCATCGTCGCGACGACGACGATGGTGTTCTCGTCGCAGGCCGCGATGGCATCCTCGGGGGTCATGATGTGGCCGGGGCCCATCGGCACCTCGCGGATCTCGACGTCGAAGTAGCGGCAGAACTTCTCCCAGCACACCTGCACGGGCCCGCACACCAGGTTCGGCCTGGTGGTGTCGAGCCCCGCGGCCTGCCGCTTGGCGCGCCAGCGCCATTTGGCGGCCAGCCCGCCCAGCATGGCCGCTTCGCTCGACCCGGTGGTCGAGGTTCCGAGAGTGGTCTTCGGGTCGGGCGCATGCAGCAGATCGGCGAACATGCGCACGCAGCGCGCCTCGAGCTCGGCGGTCTGCGGGTACTCGTCCTTGTCGACGATGTTCTTGTCGAGCGATTCCACCATGAGCTGCTGCACCTCGGGCTCGACCCAGGTGGTGCAGAAGGTGGCTAGGTTCATCCGGGCGACGCCATCGAGCAGCAACTCGTCATGGATCAGCTGGTACACCTCGCGCGGTGGCTGCGCGTGAGCCGGAAAGTGCGTCTTCGGCGCGCGCCGGAGCGCCTGCGGGCCGGCGAAGACGTCCTCGTCTGAGGGGCTGAAGTGGGAAGCGGATGGGGTCATGACCTGGCACCTCTCGCCCGCGCGGATGTCGCTGCGGATGGCTCAGGCTATCCCTCCGTCAGGCCTTGCGGCGCCTGCTTTTTCCGACCAGAGCCTGCTCGTGCGCGGCCGCCACCGCGGCCTTGAGGGTGTCGATGTCGTAGCGGCCGTAGTGGCGCTGCCCGTTGATGAAGAAGGTGGGGGTTCCCGCCACCCCGCTCGCGTCGGCAGTGCGCACGTCCTCGGCCACCCTTGCCGCGAATCGCCGCGTGTGCAGGGCGTCGACGAGAGCGTCGCCATCGAGCCCGAGAGTGGTCGCGAGCGCCACCAGGTCGGCCTCGTCGAGCTGATCCTGGTGAGCGAGCATCGCGTCGTGCACCTCCCAGAACGCACCCTGGGTGGCTGCGGCCTCCGCGGCCTCGGCGGCGAGCTGCGCCTGCGGGTGCACCTCGGTGAGCGGCAGGTGCCGCCAGACGAACCGCACCTCGACGTCGGCCAGCAGCTTACGCACCGATGGCTCGGCGCGGCCGCAGTATGGGCACTGGAAGTCGCCGTATTCGACGATGGTGACCACGGCATCCTCGGGGCCGCGGATGTGATCCCGCGCCGGATCGACCGGCATCGTGAGATCGACCAGCTGCTCGACCTCGCCGAGCAGCGCCCGCGCACGCACCTTGGCGGGCAGGGCGGACGTGATGCGGAACAGGATCCAGGTGATCACCGACGACAGCACCGCCGCGGTCAGGATGCCGAGCTTGGCCTGCGCGAGCGCCTCACCGGTGAAGGCAAGCGTGGCGATCAGCACCGCGACCGTGAATCCAACGCCCGCGATCGTGCCGGCACCCGCGACCGCAGCCCAGCCGACCGGCGGGGTGAACCGCCCGCGGCTGATCCTGGTGATCAGCCAGGAGGTGCCCGTCACGGCGACCGGCTTGCCCACGACGTAGCCCACGATGACGCCGAGCGTGATCGGCGAGACGTATGCCGTGGCCAGGAAGCGGCCGTCGATCTTGATCCCCGCATTCGCGAGGGCGAACAGCGGCACGATCAGGTAGCTGGTCCAGGGGTGATAGAGCGTCTGCAGGCGCTCGTTGGGCGACAGCGTGCCGATCAGGCCGGCACCGGCGGTGCGCGCCAGCTGCGGCGTCGGCTGCTCGCGGAACCGGCGCACCAGCCCGGACGCCCGCTCGAGGGTGTCGCGCCCGGGCGTGTACGCCGGGGCGACGAGGCCGATCGCCAGACCGGCGACCACGGGATCCACGCCGCTGAACAGCAGCGAGCCCCAGGCCAGCAGGCCGGCGGCGATGTAGAACAGCGCGGGCAGGCGCGTGAAACGGATCATGATCGGGAAGAACGCGACGGCCACGATCGCGATGACCAGTGGGATCCATTGGATGTTGCTGC
>Ga0207711_10000351_pt1 | contig 48821 bp, 37 predicted proteins | sample KBSS34metaG_FD_184401 | JGI IMG/M metagenome (GOLD analysis project Ga0207711, IMG submission 184401) | Switchgrass rhizosphere microbial communities from Kellogg Biological Station, Michigan, USA - KBS S3-4 metaG (SPAdes) (version 2) | ecosystem: Host-associated > Plants > Roots > Rhizosphere... | reverse complement strand
CCGCAAGCGCGTGCTGTCGCTGATCCAGAAGAAGGTCGAGGGTCAGGAGATCTCGCTGATCCCGCAGGAGACGGGCGGAGGCCAGATCGTCGACCTCATGGAGGCGCTCAAGGCGAGCCTCTCGAAGAAGCCCGAGGGCCCGAGGGCGGCTCCGAAGGCGGCGGCGTCCGGCTCGGCCGGCGCCTCGGGCCGCAAGCCCGCCAAGCGAGCCCAGGGCGGGTCGCGGCGCTGAGCCGCGCAGCGAGAGTCGCGGCGCTGAGCCGCGCAGAGAGAGTCGCGGCGCCGAGCCGCGCACGGTCGATTCGCTCCGCGGATCCAGCCCGGCCGGACCTCGGAAGCCGCAATCCGCGCTTGACCCCTCGGTTATCCTGAAAGCCGGTGACCGGCTACTCCGCCAAAGAGATCGGCCGTCTTCTCGGAATGTCCGCGGGAGAGCTGCGCGGATACGTCCGGGACGGCTTCCTCTCTCCCGAGCGCGGCGAGCACGGCGAGATGCTCTTCTCGTTCCAGGACCTCGTCTTCCTGCGCACGGCCCGCGGTCTCACGGACGCCCGGATGCCGCCGCGCCGGATCCGCCGGGCGTTCTCGCGGCTCAAGGAGCAGCTTCCCGAAGGCCGGCCCCTCTCCGGCGTCCGGCTGGCGGTCGAGGGCAGCCGCATCGTGGCCGAGGACGGCGCGAGCCGCTGGCAGCCGGAGTCCGGCCAGATCCTGCTCGACTTCGATCCGCCTCCATCGGCCGGCGAGTCGCCGGTCCGTAGTCCGGCCGCGGGTCCCTCCCCGCAGACCCTGACGCCGAAATCCTCCGAGCCCGAGTTCTCGGCGGAGCAGTGGTTCGAGTTCGCGTCCGAGCTCGAGGCGAGCGCTCCCGACGAGGCCATCGCGGCCTACCGCCGCGCCCTCGCGCTCGACGCCGCTCACGCCGACGCGCACGTGAACCTCGGCCGTCTCCTGCACGAGGCCGGTGACGCCGCGGAGGCGGCCGTGCACTACGAGGCCGCCCTCGCCGCGAGGCCGGACGACGCGGTCGCGGCCTTCAACCTTGGCGTCGCCGAGGAGGACCTCCGCCGGCTGCCCGAGGCGCTCCTCGCGTACCAGAAGGCGGTGCGCCTCGACCCCCGGAACGCGGACGCGCACTACAACGCGGCGGCGCTGGCGGAGCGGCTGGGCCGGACGGCCGAGGCGCTCCAGCACCTCAAGAGCTACAAGAAGCTGACGCAGCCCTAGCGCCCGGCGTGGACCGCGGCGCTCGAGGCGTGCGGCGCGTCGAGGGGGCGAGCCATCTTCGCGATGAGCTCCTCGACCTCGGCGGGAGTCGCGCCGAGCTTGCCGGCCGAGCCGCGCAGGTCGCCGGCATCGACCGGATACCAGTTGCGCCGGCTCTCATCCGAGAGGCCGATGACGTCGAGCGGCGCGATCGCGCGGCGGATGCGCGCGAGGAGCGACTCGCGGGACTCGAGGGCCTCGTCGAGGGCGCTGGTGCAGCAGGCTCGCAGCGCCTCCCCGAACGCCGGATGGTCTCCGGACAGGAAGGCGCCCGCGCGCTCCGGCCTCCCCAGGCGCCGAGCCGCCTCCGCGAAGCTCGCGGCCGCGAAGTAGAGGTGCGTGAGCGCCGCGAAGACGGAAAAGTCGTGGAACCGCGCGAACAGCGCCGCGACCAGAAGGGCCGCGGTGTCGGCCTCCGCGAGGGTGCGCGCGCCGTCGCGCGCGAGCGCGGCGTCGAGCGGCTCGCCTACCCCGTGGCGCTCCACCGCTCCGACGAGTCGCTCGATTCCGAGAAGCGTCAGCGGGAACCCGGTCGAGAGGATCGGGTCGACGAAGGCGGCCGCCGACGGCAGGAGCGTCCAGCCCGGGCCGGCCGCGAGCGCCGCGCGGAAGGGGAGGCGGCGCCGGTGGACGAAGGGACGGATCGCGCGCGCGTGTGCGAATTGATCGCGGACCGTGGGCAGCCGATCGAGCAGGCGCTCCCAGGCGGCGGCGCCCTCCTCCAGCCGCAGCGCGCGGGCGAGAGCCGGCGCGGCCGAAACGCCGGCGCTCGTGACGCCGTTGTTGAAGCGCAGGACCCAGATCCATCCGCCCGGGAACACGTGATGCACCGCCGCGTCGTCGGCGGGATACGGCGGCCTCTCCGCGGAGCGGAAGATCCCCATCGCGTCGAGCCGCCGGACGTTCGTGAAGTGCGTGTAGAGCCCCTCCGCCGCGGGAAGGCCCGCGAAGCCCGCGCCGGGCAACGAGAGGGCGTGGTGGAGAACGCCTCCCGGCCCCGTCGCATCGACGACGAGCCGCGCGCGCCGCGTCTCGCGGCGGCCCGACTTCGCGTCCCGGATCTCGAGCGTCGCGCCGCCGCTCCCGAACGACACGGCCTCGACCTCCGCGCGGTCGAGGTACTCCGCTCCGGCCTCCTGCGCGCGCCGCTGGAGGAAGTGATCGAAGTCCGCGCGGTACCAGTGCGTGTCGGCGACGTCGTCCTCGGGGCTCGCCGCGACCAGAAGCTGATCCGACCGGTCCGCCGCCGCGCCGAACGCCTCTCCGAAGCGGTGGCCGTAGAAGGTGAAGCCGCGTTTGAGGCCGCACGCGATCCCGGGGTGCCGCCGCTGCCAGCTTCCCCACGACGCGAGCGCCGCGACGTCGTCGAGCCCGTAGCGGCGGCCGAGGCCCTCGAGGAGCAGGTTCGCGAGCGGGGACGAGGACTCTCCGATCGCGAAGCGCGGGTGCGTGCCGCGCTCGACGAGAAGGACCGAGCGGCCGATCGCGCGCAGCAGGAGCGCCGTGAGCGAGCCCGCGAAACCCGAGCCGAGCACGGCGGCGTCGAAGGTCCCGGTCACGTGCGGTCCCTCCGGGCGGTCGTCACCCGCGCCCCGCGCAGATCGGACAGGCCACCGGCGGGGTGGCCTCCTGGCGGCGGTTCATCGCCTCCAGCCGCCGCTCCCGCTCGGACGAGCAGACCGGGCAGCGGCGCCAGCGCGCGAGGTCCCAGAGGTCCGCGAACACGAGGCCGCGGCACAGCCCGAGGGCGCCCGACAGGGCCTGTTCGAGTTGCCCGAGCGTGGGCGGCGTGAACTCGCCGGCGGCCTCGAGCGCGTCCATCGCGCCGTTGCCGGTGCGGGTGGGGATCAGCGTCACGGCGCGCGCGCCGCACTCGAAGGCGAACTCGGCCGACCGGACGGCCCACTCGACCGCCTCGCGCGGCGCGAGCCAGGGGAGCCCGACGAGCACGAACGCGCGCAGCGCGATCTCCCGCTCGCGCAGGAAGGCGGCGGCCTCGCGGAACTGGGCGAGCGACATCCGCTTGTTGAGCCGGGGCAGGATCTCGGGGTGGATCGTCTCGAGTCCCATCGCGACCTCGAGCCGTCCGGGAAGCCGCGCGGCGAGGTCGGCGCAGCGGTCGCCGACGAGGGCGGGATGGGACTCCACGATGACGCGATCGTAGCGGGCGAGCTCGTCGGCGATGGCGGCGATCTCGCGGGTCGGGATGGCCTGCGTGTCGAAGAAGCTCCCCGCGTTGTAGAGCTTGATCCAGCGGGCCGGAGGCAGCGCGGCGACCGCGGAGCGGATCTGCCGCAGGATGGCGCCCGGCGGAGTTGCCTCCGCCAGAGTGTTGCGCCAGAGGTCGCACATCAGGCACCGCCACGGGCACTCCCGGTTCGTCAGGAACACCGTCGCGATCGAGGCCGTTCGCCCGGCCTCGTCGGGCTCCTCCTCGAAGAGGAAGGAGGCGGCGACGCCCGGATCGAGGCGGTTACGCGGCCCGCGGCGATCGAGGATCCAGCGATCCCGGCCGGCGGGCGAGTCCGGGTAGAGGGCGCTCAGGGCTTCCTCGATCTCATCGCTCGGCCTCGCTCTTCAGCGGTAGAGCGACAGGAAGTGCCGGCGATACTCCGGCTCGCCCAGCGGGAAGGCGCCGCCGGCGCGCGCGCCGTGCTGGAACCGCCTCTTGGGGAAGATCGGCATCGCGTGTCCCGTGAGCGAGCGGATCCCGCGGCTCACGATCTCGCCCTTGAGTGCGTAGAGCCGCGCGACGTCGCCCTCCGCGAGCCGCGCGAAGGGGAGGCCGGAGGCGATCCGGACGAGGGCCGGGCGCGTGAAGGGCGAGAACCCGTCGAACGCGTAGCGCCGCGCCGGCGCGTAGGTCCGCGTGCAGGCGCGGCTCTGTCCGCCGGAGTAGGTCCGCGAGTGCTTGAGCGTGCCGACGCCCCATCCCTCCTGGTAGAGGAGCGGGTTCGAGACGACGCTGCGGATCGTGAGCTCCGCGTTCTCCTCGATCGGGTAGTCCTTCAGGTTCTCGTCGCCGCCGTCGCCGTCGATCAGGTGGCGCCAGTCCGGATAGCGCTCGCGGATCCCGCGAAGGAGCGCGAGCGCCGCGGCCGCGCTCTCCACGTCGAGCGGCTTGTAGTCCTCGACGACGCCGACGGCGGCGAGGGGATCGATCCAGTCCTCGGGCACCTCGATCGGCTCGAGAAAGAGGCCGAGGCCGAGAGCCTCCAGGAACCGCCGCGCCTGGGGGAGATCCTCGCCGCCGGCTCCTCGAACCGAGAGCGTGAACGCCTTGAGCCGGGTGAACGGGATGCCGAGCCGCTGCATCGCGTGGTGGGTCGCGAGGAACACGGCGCCGCTGTCGATCCCGCCCGAGAAGCACACGCCGATCGGCCCGGCCGCGGGCAGGCCCGTCAGCCAGAGGGCGATCTCGTCGGCCAGCGCGCCGACGTAGCGCCGCCCGATCTCGTCGAGGTCGGTGGCGTCGGAGGCCGCCGGCTCGAGGAACCGCACGTAGGTCGCGTCGGGGTCGGGGCAGCCGAGGAGGCGGATCTCGACGACGTGGTGCGCCGGCACCATGCGCGTGTAGCTCGGGTGGAACTGGGCGACGAGCCCCTCGGACTCCAGGAACTCGCGGATCGCGTCGATGCGGTCCGCGACGACGAGCATCGGCCCGTCCACCTGCTTGGCGAGGAAGTAGCGCATCGGGCGGTCGAGCGAGCGGGCCATCCGGACCGTCGAGCCGTCGCGCGCGACGATCGCGAACGAGCCGGGGATTCCGGCGACGGCGTCCGCGCTGCCGCTTCGAATCCGATCCCGGGCTTGCGACACGCAGAGGTTCGAGAGGCGTTGGGCCGCCGGATCGATGAGGTCGACGATGCGCTCGATCGGCTGGTCTCGCATGCACGCCTCCCACCGCATGCTATCGCGGAGGGTGCGTGCTGCGTTCCTGCGAAACTCGCTCCGGAAAACGGCAGAGTGCCCTCAGGGTCTGGTCGTCATTGATCGCACTCGTTATCGCTTCTTCGACAGTCCTGGCCGATTCCGTCGGCGTGAAGGCCGGTCCGCGCGTGCGCGCGGCGATGGGCGGAATGGACTGTCCGCGAACGTCACGAAAGTCGCGGGGATCGGAGTGTCGGAGACCCCCAGGATTCGCCTTCCTCAGCGTCGCGCCCACGACGCCGCCGCTCGCCGTCGACGACCGGAACGGCAAAGTGTGGATCTTCCTGGGCTGCGAGGGAGTGTTCTCCGCGACCTGTTTCAAGGCGGTCCGGATCCTCTGTCACCTCCAGGTCAGCCCGGCTCCGGTGACCCCGACCTTCACGGACGTCGACCCGAGCCGCATCTCCCCACCAGGTCATCGAGGCGCTCGCCTCTTCCGGCCTCACGGGCGGCTGCAACCCCCGGCTGTATTGCCGGATCGCCAATTACCCGCGCCGGCTTGGCGGTCTTCATGGTCCAAGACCCCCGGGGCCTCCCATTCCCGAATTCGGGCTCCTCTTCGTTCTCGTCGTTCTCCTCAGCGGCCGCCTTCGGCGGCCGTCTTGTTTGCGAACATCGGGCTCAAGGGCAAGGCGGCCATTCGGACCCTCGAGCCGTCGTGTGCGACCATCTCGAAAGGATTGCCTCGAACCGCGGAAGGTTTCCCCCGAGCGGGCCCCCGCGGCGGGTCGTGAGTCGGGCCTGGAGTCCGCTGAGGGTCGGGTTTGGTGCAATTGATCACGCCCTCGACTCGCCGGTGACACCCCGAGCCGGTCCTGGCGTGTCGTCAATCACGTCTGAATCTCTGGCCGGATGCCGCCGGGTTGGGTACACTATGTCCCATACCCGAACCGCCACAGTTCCCCAATCTAAGGAGGTTCACGATGAGGAAACCCCTGGGTCTTGTCGCGGCCGCTTTTCTCGTCTCCGGCCTCGCCTCCGCCGCGAATCGCTCGCCCCATTCCAACCCCAACGGCCTCAGCGCCCCGCCGGCGCACGTCGGCGGAAGCTTCGGCACCTCCTCGCAATCCGTGCTGGCGCTGACCGCCTGGGACTTTCACCCGATCGCGTCGGATGTGACGTATCAGTACGTCTCGGGCGGCAGCGGGACGCCCTTTGGAATCTACCGCACGAACGCGAGCGGCAACGTCTGGTTCGAGGCGCCCGTTCACCTCCCCACCGGCGCCCTGATCAAGCAGGTGGAGGTCACGTTCTGCGACACCGCCGGAGGCGACTTCTTCAGCTTCCTGGCCGTCTCGGACAAGGCAACCGGCCTGGTGACGTACACCGATCTCGTCCTGTCGCTGAGTGCGACGCCCGGCTGTGGTTCGCAGGTGGCCACTCTGGCTACGCCCGAGCAGATCGACAACGACGCCAATTCCTACACGATAGAGGTCAACCTCGGTGGCACCGGAACTCCCGGCGACAACACCGTAGAGATGGGGCAGGCCCGCGTCGGCTGGCAGCTCCAGGTCAGCCCGGCGCCGGGCACGCCGACGTTCGGCGACGTGGATCCCAGCAACATCTTCTACCAGTACATCGAGGCGCTCGCCGCCGCGGGCATCACGGGAGGCTGCGACCTCGTGCCGAACTACTGCCCCGACCGGCCGATCACGCGCGCCGAGATGGCGGTCTTCATGGCCAAGGCGCTGGGTCTGCACTTCCCGAACTAGGGCTCGCTTTCGGCTCTCTCAAAACGGCCGCCTTCGGGCGGCCGTTTTTCTTTGCGCGCGACGCGAGCGGAGGTTCGTCGCGGCCGGAAATCCCGTAAAATGAAGCCGATGGCGGCGACCCCGTCGAGACAATCGACGTCGGCTGGAACCGGTTCGGAGGGCGCTGCCAGGAGCGGCGTCGTGCGGGCGCTGCTGTCGGCCGCCCGGCCGTCCCAGTGGGTCAAGAACCTCGTCGTGCCGCTCCCATTTCTCTTCGGCCACGCCCTCGCTTCGCCGCGCGGCTGGGGCCTGGCGGCGGCGGGCTTCGCGATCTTCAGCGCGGTCTCGAGCGGGATGTACATCCTGAACGACGTCATGGACCGCAAGCGCGACCTGGCGCATCCCGTCAAGCGTTTCCGTCCGATCGCGTCCGGCCGGCTGGCGGTGCACACGGCACTCGGCGCCGCGGCCGTCCTCGAGGCCGCCGCCCTCGGCCTCGCGTTCTGGCTGCGCGTCGAGTTCGGGCAGTGGTGCGCGATCTACGCCGGGCTCATGATCCTGTACTCGCTCGTGCTCAAGAACATCCCGTTCCTGGAGGCCCTGATCGTGGCGGCCGGGATGCCGCTGCGGGCCCTCGCCGGCGCCGCCCTGGCCGGCGTCTGGGCGTCGCCCTTCCTGATGGGATGCGCGTACCTCCTGGCGCTGTTCCTGGTCGCCGGCAAGCGCCAGTGGGAGTTCCAGAACGCCGGCAACCGCTCCTCCACGGAACATCGTCCGGCGCTCGGCGCGTACCGCGAGGAGGGCCTGGACTATCTCTTCGTCGTGACGGCGCTGGCCACGACGGCGGGCTACGCGGCGTACAGCGTGTCGGCCTCGACGCTGGCAAAGTACGGCGGCCGCTCGCTCGCCCCGACCGTGCCGCTCGTCATCCTGGGCCTCGCGCGCTACGTGCGACTCGTCTACCGGCGCGGCGGGGGAGGGAACCCGACCCAGGCCCTCCTCGTCGACGACCCGTGGCTCCTCGCGATCGTGATCGCGTGGGTCGCGACGGCGGGCTGGATCATCTATGGTCACTGAGCGGGAGGTCGGGCGGCGGCAGGAGCCGCCCCCGAAGGACATCAAGGTCCGCCTCGGCGTCGGCTTCCTCGCGTACAACGAGGAGGAGCTGATCGCGAAGACGGTCGAGGAGGCGGTGACCTCGCTCTCGGCGATCCCGGGCCTGACATGGCACGTCGTGGTCGTCAACGACGGCAGCCGGGATCGGACCGGCGAGATCGCGGAGGGTCTCGCGAAGGCGGACCCGCGGATCTCGGTCGTGCACCACGACGGCAACAAGGGCTACGCCGTCGCGACCGAGACCGCGCTTCGCAACGTGCCGGGCGAGGTGGTCATGGTCGTCGACGGGGACGGCCAGCACACCATGGGGGACGCGCCGCTCTTCCTCGAGTCGATCGACCGCGGAAACGACGTCGTGTTTTGCTGGAAGAAGGTCCGGCACGACCCGATGGGGCGCAAGGTCCTCTCGCGCGGGCTCCGGTGGCTCTCCCACTGGATCCTGGGCTCGCCGCTCCACGACATCAACGCGGGCTGCCGCGCCTTCCGCGGCGACATCGCGCGGCGCATGGAGATCAAGCACCGCATCAACTTCGTCGGCGACGAGATCTTCGTCCGCTGCCGGATCGCCGGGTGGAGAGTCGACGAGGTCGTCGTGCGCCACTTCCCGCGCGAGGCGGGCCAGTCGATCCACCGCCCGTTCAAGATGCTCGGGACGATCATGCGGGTGATCCGCTATCTCTTCGACCTGCGCTCCGAGATGCACCAGGCGGAGTCCATGCGTCGCCTCACGGAGTCGCAGAAGAGGAAGGCGCCGTGAGCGCCAGCGGCGGCATCGTCATCCTCGGGGCCGGACCGACCGGCCTCGGCGCCGCGTACCGGCTGGTGGAGCGCGGCGAGACGGGCTTCGAGATCTTCGAGCGCGCCGGGCGGGTCGGGGGCCTCGCGACGAGCTTCACGGATCCCAAGGGCTGGACCTGGGACGTGTCGGGCCACATCATCTTCTCCGGTTACAAGTACTTCAACGACTTCCTGGGCAAGGTCCTCGGGAAGGACGGGATCCGCTGGATCGATCGCGAGAGCTGGATCAAGTTCGAGGACCGCTACGTCCGCTACCCGTTCCAGAACCACCTCTCCTCGCTCCCCGAGCAGGCGATGCTCGAGTGCCTGATCGGCCTCGTCGAGTCCCAGACGATCGACAAGGACAAGGCCTTCCGGAACTTCGCGGAGTGGGTCCACGTGAAGTTCGGCGAGGGCGTCGCGAAGCACTTCATGAACCCCTACAACTTCAAGGTCTGGGCCACGCCGCTCGAGCGGATGGGCTACTACTGGATCGCCGAGCGCGTCTCCGTCGTGGAGTGGCGCAAGGCGATCGAGACGACGCTGGTGCCGAAGTCCACCGACTGGGGGCCCAATGCGAAGTTCGGCTATCCGGCGCACGGCGGGACGCTCGGCCTCTGGAAGGGCGTGCTGCCTTTCCTCGGCGACCGTGTCCGTTACCACAAGCGCGTGATCGCGATCGACGAGAAGAAGCGCGAGGTCGCCTTCGCGGACGGCTCGACGCGCGCCTACGACCGGCTCCTCTCGACGATGCCGCTCGACGCGCTCGTCGCCCGGCTCGTCCACGCGCCCGAGCCCGTGCGGGCCGCCGCGGGGAAGCTGCTCTTCAACCGCCTGTTCTCGGTCGGGGTCGGGCTCTCGCGGCCCTCGCCCTCCGACAAGAACTGGATCTACTTCCCGAACCTGAAGACGCCGTTCTATCGAATGACGTACCTCTCGAACTACTCGCCCCAGATCGTCCCGGGCGGCGACACGAGCCGGTACTTCTCGGTCCTTACGGAGACCTCGTACTCGAAGTTCAAGCCGCTGCCGGAGGGGGACTTCGGCAAGGCGGTCGTGGACGGCCTCGTCGCCGAGGGAATCCTGCAGCCCTCCGACCTCTCGAAGATCGAGACGGTCTTCCTGATCCACGCCGGCCACTCGTATCCGATCCCGTCGGTCGACCGGAACCCGGCGCTCGACACGATCCACGCCTACCTCGAGCCCCTCGGGATCTTCTCGCGGGGGCGCTTCGGCTCCTGGAAGTACGAGATCGGAAACCAGGACCATTCCCTGATGCAGGGCGTGGAGCTCGTCGACCGCTGGCTGGACGGCTCGGAGGAGAAGGTCTTCCGCAGCTAGGCGGACGCTTCGCGGTTACCGGCCGGATCGCGACGCGCGCCCCTTCCCGATCCCCACTGGGGGAACGGCACCACGAAGAAGGCGCGCGTCCGTGGCAGCGCGAGGAGGAGGATCGCGAGCCCGCCGGTGAGCCCCGCGACGGCGAGGCCCCAGAGCAGCGGGCGCGAGCGGAAACGGAACTCGACGCGGTGCGGTCCCTTCGCGACGGGAAGCGCGTAGAACGAGAGGTCGGCCGGCAGGAGGGCCACGGACGTACCGTCCAGGACGGCCTCCCAGCCCGGGTAGCGCGTCTCGCCGAAGAGCAGGAGCCCGTCGGACGGCGCGTCGACCGACACGCGGACGCTCGTCGCGGTGTACTCCTGGATCCGGACCGGCGTCTCCTCGGTTCCCGGGCGCACCTCGGCCGGAGCCTGGAATCCGGCCGGGACGGGGACCGAGGCCTCGAGAAGCACCGCGCGGCGCGGATCGAACGCCGGATTCAGGACGCGGTGGCGCATCTCCTCTTCGTCGGTGATCCTCTGGAAGGCCGGGACGAAGCTGACGCGCGGGAGCGCCGAGGCGCTCTTCCAGAGGCCTTCGCCGGCGCGGGTGAGCCCGTAGGGCATCAGATCGTTGCTGCCCACGTAGTACCGGACTCCGAGGAGGTCGAGGAGCCCCCGGTACTCGGGACCGAGGTAGCCGAGCAGGACCGCGTAGGAGCGCGTGGCGACGGTGTGGTAGCCGTACGTGGTCTCGATGCCGGCGACCATGTTGGCGTTGACGGGGTTCAGGTTCTGGACGCGATAGACCCCGGGGTCCTTCCGGATGGCCTCGGTGACCGCCGTGGGCCCGAGGTAGTCGGACGGCGTCCCCATGGGCGCGTCGATCGGGTTGAAGCCCGAGACGTTGAGCACGAGGTCGAGAGCGTAGATCGGCAGGACGAACCGCAGCGCGGCGCGGCGGCCGAGCAGGAGGGGCGCGCCGAACAGCGCCGCGACGAGGAGGAACAGCCATCGGGCCACGACCACGTTGTGGAACGCGAACTCGAGCGCCGCCTCCGACGGCGGCGGGAAGCCGTTCGGCCGCAGCCGGAAGATCATCCCCCGGGTCAGGATCACGAAGAGGAGCAGGAAGGCCGCAACGGCGACGGCGCAGGCCAGCCGCCGCTTGCGGGTGGTCAGCTCGCAGAGCTCCTGGAACCCGACGGTCGCGAGCACGACGAGGAAGAAGTGGAAGAGGACGGTGATCTTGCTCAGATAGCCGAGCGACGACGAGAACGGGAGGCTCCGGTTGAAGAGCGTCGACAACACGCTATAGCGGCCGAGCGAGATGAAGATGGAGAGGCCGAGACCCGATCCGAAGATCGCGAGGAGCCGCCGGTTCTTCCAGAAGAAGCAGAAGGGCAGGCAGAGGATCGGCAGCAGGCCGACGTAGAGGAAGTTCTCCCAGTTGCCCCAGTGGTATTCCGAGCCCCAGTAGGCCACGCCGTGGCGCCCGTAGAGATAAGGCGCGAAGAGCGTCAGATAGTAGAGAGGGTGGAGGGAGTTGAAGAGGTTCTCCGAGGACTCCTGCGCGCCCAGCCGGACGATGTTGCCGGCGAGCTCGACGCCGAGGAACACCTTCTGCGCCACGAGCAGCACGCCGACGATGACGATGAAGGCGGAGAAGGCCAGGATCAGCGGGCGGTCCAAACGCGCGGTCGACGCGGCGACGAGCGCGGTGAAGCCGAAGACCAGGAACGTGTAATAGACCATCTGAGGGTGTCCCGCGGCCACGATCAGCGCGAGCACCACGGCCGCTCCCAGCGCATGGATCACCCGGCCGTGCCTCAGGAACAGCAGGTAGAAGAGGTACGCGAGCGGCACCCAGGCCAGGTTGACGAGCAGCAGGGGATGGACGAACCGTCCGATGAAGCTGCCGCTGCAGCAGAACACGAGCGATCCGAAGAGCGCGGGGAAGCGGCGCAGCCCGAGCCCCTTGGTCATCAGGAGGTAGAAGGCGAAGCTCGCCAGCAGGTAGTGCAGCAGGATCGACGCGAGGTAGAAGTGGTAGGCGTGGTCGAGGTCCCCCCGCGCGTCGAACAGCATCTGGAAGAACATCGTCGGGGGATAGAAGACGCCCGTCTCGATCGCGGCGAAGGGCAGTGAGCCCGAGAACCAGAAGCGGTTCAGCAGCGGGAAGGATCCGGACCGGACGGACTGGTTGATGAAGACCCACCACGGGAAATACAGCTCGCTGTGGTCGGCCGCGAAGTACGCATAGGTGTTCGCGAACAGCCTGGAGAAGACGAGGCCGAGCAGCAGAACGGTGGCGCCGAGGAGATCCAGGAACGGGGAGAGCGCGATCAGCCGCGGGGCGATCCGGTCGCGAAGCCGCCCCGAAGCGGTCGTCACTTCTTCGACAGGTCGATCTGTGTGACCGTGTTGGTCCCCGTGTTGACGACGTAGAGGGTCTGGGTCTTCGGGTTCAACGCGATGCCGGTCGGGTTCGCGAACGGCGCGTTGCGCGCATCGGTGGTCCACCGCCGCGTCTCCTTGCCCGAGCGATCGAGCTGGATCACGGCGTTCTTGAGAGGGTCGCTCGCGAGGAGCGCGTTGCCGGAACCCGGGACCAGGTAGGGCTCGGAGTTGGGGCCCCAGTCCGGAATCGTCCAGCGTCCCTTGGGGTTGCCCTGCGGGTCGACGGCCTTGAGGCTGTGGTCGTCGGGGTCGGAGACGTAGACCATGCCGTCGGCCGCCACGGCGATGCCGATGGGCGCCCGCAAGTCGATCCCCTTCTCGCTCTTCCCCAGGCTCTCGCCGTGGCCGAGTTGCGCGTCGTAACGCATCAGGCGGCGGTTCCCGAGGTCGGTCACCCAGACGGAGCCGTCCGGCGCCACGGCGATGCCTCGCGGCCCGTAGAGCCCGCCGGTGGACGCCTTCCAATCCCCGGCGAGCGAGAAGGACGTGACGCGGCTGTTCTCGGAGTCCGCCACGTAGACGGTGTCACCGCCGATCGCGACGCCGTAAGGATGGGAGAACTTGCGCTGCCCGTTCCCGATGCCGCCCCAGCCGCCGAGAGACCCTCCGTCGGGATCGAAGACGTGCAGCTTCGAGGTCCCGAAGTCGGCGACCCAGAGGCGGCCCTCGCCGTCGAGCGCCGCGCCATGCGGCTCCCGCAGGCCGGAGTACGGGGCCTGGTTCGAGTCCGCCGACTTCCGGATGAGCGGCTGGTTCCCCGGGAGGTCCGCCTGCTCCACGGCTGGGTTCGCGCGCGCGGCCTCCGCGGGCTTCGCCTCCGTCTTGTGAGGGAGAAACCGGAGGAGCGCCCACACGGCGAGGGCGACCACGAGGACGAGGACGACCCACACCAGCGTCGTGGTTCGAGACGACGCACGCGGCTCGGAGGAGCCCGTGTCGTTCGAGCGCGTCGAGTTCCCAGGCCCGGTCGGCGTCATGCACAGCCTCCCGCGTCCGACGAGACAGGTTCGATTCGGTTCTTCGTCCCCGCAGTATCGCATCCCGGCGCGTCGGCGACAAGAACGTCGCGGCGGCAAGCCGCGCTGAAGGGTCGCGGAGCCAAGCTGCGCGACGGGGTCGTGGTGCGCTGCTAAAATGGTCTCAATGTCGCACAGCGAGGCGGGGCTTCGGCCGTGGCGCGTCTCGCCACCGTCTCGCCGTCGCCGCCAGGCTTCGGTCCGAGACGCCGAATCCCTTTCGCTCGCGGCATGAGCGCTCCCGGACCGGCTCCCGAGACCGCGGCGACGGAGCCGCTGGAGGCGACCCCTCGGGCCGGCTCCGATTCCTCTTCCCGCTGGTGGTTCGCGGCGGCCCTCGCGTTCTATCTCGCCACGCGCCTTCTCCACCTGAACGAGTTCCCGGGCTTCTTCTTCTGCGACGAGGCGATCCAGGCGAACACGGCCGACGATCTGTTCCATCACCACTTCCGCGACCCGCAGGGAGTCCTCCTGCCCTCCTACTTCGCCAACGACGAGCGCCGGGCGATGAGCCTCAACATCTACATGCTCGTCGCGCCGATCGTCCTCTTCGGAAAGTCGATCGTCGTGACCCGCGGGACCTTCGCCGTCGTGAGCGCCCTGGGTGCCGCCGCGGCGGGGATCGCCCTGCGCGTCTCGGGAGTCGGTCTCTGGTGGGCGGCGCCGTTGCTCCTCGCCGCCCTGCCGGTCGACTTCGTGCACTCCCGCTGGGCCATGGAGACCACGCCCGCGTGCTACGCCGGTTTCCTCTGCGCCTACCTGCTCTACCGGCTTCGCTCGCCGCGGTACGTCTTCCTCGCGCTCGCGATGGCGGCGGCCACCTTCTACAGCTACACGGCGGGGCAGGGGATCGTGCTCGTGATGGGGATCCTGCTGCTCGTGACGGACGCGCGCTATCACTTCCGTCAGCCTCCGGCGCGCCTCGCCGCCGCGGTCGCCTTCGCCCTGCTGCTGGCGTTTCCGGCGTGGCGGGAGCATCGGCTGCACCCCGGCACGACCATGCAGCAGCTGACCAAGCTCGGCGCGTACTGGGTGCGGGCCCTGCCGCTCTCCGAGAAGCTCCGGATCTTCGCGCACAACTACGTCACGGGATTCGACCCGCGCTACTGGTTCCGGCCCAACGAGGTCGAGATGATGCGCCACCGCATCGACCACCTCGCGTTCTTCCCGCTGGCCCTGGCGCCCTTCCTGGTCATCGGGCTCGTCGCGTGCCTCGTTCGCTGCGTGCGCTCGCCGGCGCACCGCGTGATTCTCCTCTCCCCGCTGGGAGTCCCGTTCGCCGCGGCCGCGCACGAGCGTCAGATGCTCCGGCTGCTGCCGATGATCGTGCCCTTCGCGCTCCTCGTCCTCGTCGGGATGGAGGAGGTGCGCCGCCTGCTCGCCCGCCGGGTCCCCAACGCCGTGCTCGCGACGGGCCTGGCCGGGGCCCTCGCCGCGGCGACGGTGCGGCTCTGTGCGATGAGCTTCACGCATTCGGCGAGCTGGTTTTCCGAGTACGGCCTCTACGGTATGCAGTGGGGCGCGAAGCAGGTCACCGACGCCGCCCGCGAGGAGCTCGAGAAGGACCCCGGCGTCCGCATCCACATCAGCTCCGGCTGGGCCAACAATCCCGAGACGTTCCTGAACTTCTTCTTTCGCCCGCCGCTGCGCTCCCGCGTCCAGCTCGGCGAGCTCGGCCCCTACCTCTCCTCGCAAACGGCCCCGCCCGACGACGTCCTCTTCGTGATGACGCCGTCGGAGTACGAGCGCAACAGCCACGATCCGAAGCTCGAGGTGCTCCCGCCGAAGCGCGTCATCCCGTACCCCGACGGCAAGCCCGGCTTCTATTTCGCGAGGGTCCGCTACTCGCCGCAGGCGGACGCGATCTTCGCGGCGGAGCGCGAGCAGCGGCGGATCCTGAAGGAAGACCGGGTCGACTCCCTGAAGGTCCTCGTGCGCCACTCCCATCTCGACATGGGGAACGTCCCGGATCTCTTCGACGGCGACAAGAACACCCTGATCCGCGGGCTCGAGGACAACCCCTTCGTCCTCGAGTTCGTGTTCGACCCGCCGCGTCGGATGTCGCAGCTGTACGTCCGGGTCGGCGAGATGGAGGGGCAGATCGCCCTCGCGGTCACGACCGCGGCCGGCGGCGAGCCCCTGACTCAGACGCGCACGGTGCGCCGCGGGCTCGACTACACGGAGCAGACCTTCACCCTCGGCGCGGCGCCGCTCGAGGTCACGAAGATCCACATGGAGATCGGCGAGCCGGGTCGGGGCGAGCCGGACCACATCGAGGTCCGGGAGGTCACGTTCCGGTAGCGGTTATCGGAAATCGGAAGTCGGAAGTCGGAAGTCGGATCAATCCTTCTAACAACTAACAACTAACAACTAAGAACTTACAACCCACAACTCACAACTCACCTCATCAAATCCGCCAACCCCCACGAAAACACCTTCCCGGTCTCGCGGTCGGTGACGAGGATCCGGCCGAAGGGATCCAGCGTGATGCCGGTCGGCCGCTTCATCTCCGGATACTGATAGGAATGCACGAGGTTGCCCGCCGCGTCGTAGGACGCGAGGCGGCCCTTCCAGGCGTCGGTGACGATCACGCCGTCGCCCGGCGCCGCGACGACGTAGGGCTCGGTATAGAAGTCCTTCCAGCCGAAGACGCGGACCAGCCGCAGGAACTTTCCGTCGGCGTCGAAGACCTGAACGCGGTGGTTTCCGGTGTCGGCGACGTAGAGGTGGCCGGCGCCGTCGGCCGCGAGACCGACGGGCTCGACGAACTGTCCGGGCTCGCCGCCCGCGGTTCCGAAGCTCCCGGTGACCTTGCCGCTCCCGTCGAGCCGCACGATGCGCTTGTTGCCGGTATCCGCCACGTAGAGGTTGCCCTGGATCAGGACCACCGAGCGGGGCCCGAAGAAGGTCTTGTCCGCGTCGACCCACGGCGGCAGGGCCTCGCCGCCCGGGCCGAACCGCGCGACCCGGTGGTTCCAGGTGTCGGCCACGTAGACGGTGCCGTCGGGGCCCACGGCGACGCCGCAGGGCTCGTTGAGCTGGCCCTCGGCCGCGCCCTTCGAGCCGAGCGCGCGCTGGAAGGCTCCGTTGCCGTCAAAAATGGAGATGCGGCTGTTCTTGGTGTCCGCGACGTAGACGAAGCCTCGGGCGTCGACCGCCACCCCGCGGGGCTCCGCGAGCTGGCCGGGCGCCGGGCCGGCAGATCCGAAGGATCGGCCCGCCGGCAGCGTTTCGGCGTCGGCGGGGTAGTCGCGCGAGGTCATGTCCTGGATCTGCAGGTTCAGCGGAGCGAGCGTGCCGGTCCCGTTCGCGAGGTCCTTGCGGACGTAGAAGACCGTGTCCTGCGAGCCGATGGGACTCCAGATCTCGTGGAAGAGCCACCACCGCAGGAGCTCCTTGGGCGTGGGATGGCTGACGCCGGCCTCCGTGCGCGGCTCGGGGAACCACCACGCTCGGATCGGCACGCGCTTGAAGTCGTACTGCGGAGCCAGCTGCTTCTCGAGGGCGCCCTCGGGGTCCCAGTCCGCCACGATGATCGGCGTCGTCGCGTTCTCGATCCGCGTCGCCCAGTTGGTCTGGACGTCGCGCAGGTACCAGGTCAGCGGCCAGCTCGCCTCGCCGCCCGCGGTGATCACGGGCTGGCCCGGAGCGACGCGGCTCTTCGCGCGGTCGACCACGTCGAGTGCGCGGATCAGGTCGCGAGAGGTCTGGACGTACGCGAGCATCTCCGCGTGCTTCGGCTCCCGCTCCACGTCGTGCGCGCCGTAGCGGAAGCTCGAGAGGTACATGCCGCCGATGTTCACGCAGAGGGTGAGCGCGACGGCCGCCAGCGCGACGCGCGCGAAGCCGCGGCGGCGCTCCTGCCATAGCCGCGCGAAGCCGACCGCCGCGAGGATCGTGAGGGGGAGCAGCGGGTGGACGGTCAGCCAGGGGACCTTCTCGCGCGCCCACGCGTAGATCCCGAGCGAGGCCACGGTCCAGAACGCCATGAACCGCAAGAACGGCGTGAGGACGCGCTCCGGCGCCGGCTTGAGCGAGAGGATCGCGACGAGGGTGGCCGCCGCGAAGAGGGCGACGACCCAGGTGACGGCGTGTCCGGCGAGGGGGTGAACGTACACCCGCGCGACGCCGTAGAGGGTCAGGCTGGGGATCGCGAGCAGGAGCGTGCGCAGGAAGGGGTCGCGCCGCCAGGCCGTCCACGGAAAGGCGAAGAGCGCGGCGATCGCGATCGCCGTCTCGTAGTAGGCGATCTGCGGGAAGTAGTAGTACCAGGGCCCGGGGATGCGCGCGATGCTGTGCTGGCCCATCCAGTACTTCACGGCCTTGGGGATCGCGAGCCAGTCCTCGGGGTGGCGCCCGAAGCCGGTGTACATCGTGACCCAGATGACCAGGAAGAGGATGCCCGCCGAGACGATCGGCAGCTTGCGCTCGGCGATCCAGCGCGCCGTGGCTCCGAAGGGCTTATCGAGGCTCCCGCCCTCGCGCCGTGACATGAGGGCCTCGGCGGCGAGGCACCAGGCCCCGTACGCCACGAACAGCACGCCGGTCATGTAGCCGTTCTCCTTGGTCACGCCGGCGAAGGCGAACGCGGCGGCGGAGAGCGAGAGCCACTTGGCGCGGTCCGTCTCGAGGAAGCGCTGGAACGCGAGGATGGTCGCGAGCGTGAACACCAGGGAATAGAGGTCCTCGCGGATGAACCGCGAGAAGTACGTCATGTGGCCCGACGTCAGGATCGCGAGCGCATAGGCGAGCGCCGCGGTGTCGCCGATCCAGCGCCGCAGCGGGATCGCGAACGCGATCAGGATCAGGCCGAAGGCCGCCGGCATGAGGCGCGCGGTCGTGTCGGTGGCGCCGAGGATCTTGTAGACGAGCGCGTTCACGTAGTAGAGGAAGGGGCCGTGGTACGCGGGGTCGTAGCGCCAGTCCGATCCCTTGGCGAGGCTCAGGGACTGGTAGGCGTGGATCGACTCGTCGTGGTGCAGCGGGCGGGCTCCGAGGTCCCAGAACCGCGTGAAGGCCGCCGCGAGGAGGATCGCTCCGAACAGAACCAGCATCCGCGCCTGCGTCTGCGGGGTCGTCGCGGCGGGAGATGGAGTCGGAGCCGGAGTCGGGACCGGGGCGTCCTCGCTCAAGGTGTTGACCTCCGTTCGGGGAGGGGGAGCTTCGAGACGGAACTGTTGCCGGCGTTGATCACGTAGAGGATACGGCGTTTCGGATCCAGTCCGATGCCCGTCGGGTTCTCGAACTTCCTGCCCGCCTCGTCCACCGTCCACCGCTGGACGACGCGGCCCGCGGTCGGCTCGAGCGCCACCACGGCGGCGCCGGAGGGATCGGTCGCGTAGATCGTGCCGTCCTCGGCGACGGCCAGCTGGGGCTCGACGTTCTCCCCCCAGCCCGGGAACGCGAAGTGGCCGCGGAACGTGCCGTCGCCGTTCAAGATCTGGATGCGGCGGTTGACGGTGTCCGCGACGTAGACCGGACCGTTCGGAGAGGCCGCGATGCCGACGGGGCTCGAGAACTCGTCCCACCCCGTTCCCTTGCGGCCGATGAAGTGGGGGCTCTGGAGCTCGGCGTCGTACACGACGACCCGATGATTTCCCGTGTCGCTCGCCCAGACCCGTCCGTCCGGCGCGATGGCCACGCCGCGCGGCCCGTAGAGCTCGGTCGCCATGGCGTGCGGGACGCCGGCCGTCGAGAACGCGAGGATGCGTCCGTTCCACGTGTCCGCGACCGCGAGCGATTCGCCGCGGATCGCGACGCCGCACAGCTCGCGGAACCCGAACTTTCCCGACCCCTTCCCGCCCCAGCCTCCGAGGAAGCCTCCGTCCGGGTCGTAGACGCGCAGGCGCGAGTGCCCGAAGTCGGCGATCCAGATCCGCCCGCGCTCGTCGACGGCCATGCCGCGCGGCTCGCGCAGCCCGTCGAACGGAGGCCGTACCTCCGCGGGCTTCTCCAGGATCGACGGCGGCTCCTCGGGCTCGTCCTGCGGCTGCGCCGCGGCCTGCGCCGCCTCGGGCAGGTCCTCGGTCGTCGGAAGCAGCACCTCCTGGCTGGGGCCGCCCGCGAAGCGATAGACCTGCGCCTCGGGATTCTCGTAGACGAGCTCGAAGTCCGGGTTCGCCTTGAACTTGTGCAGCCCGGCCGGGGGATAGGTCTTCCGCTCGAGCCAGCCGACGTAGACGTACCCGACGCGGTAGCGCTTGAGCAGCGCCTCGGCCCGCGCGACGTCCGGCGTCGAGTACATCGTCTCGACGGCGCGCTTGCGCGACTCGATCTCGGCCTCCGAGTTGCCGCGCTGCTTGACGTGGTAGTCCCAGCCGACGACCGCCGGGAGCCCGGTCAGCATGGAGATGCGCCCGAAGTCCTGGTAGGAGGGTCCCTGCGCTTCGAGCATCGCCGGAGTGCCCTCGATCGAGCGCCGCATCCAGAGGACCGCCCGGTATTCGCCGGGGTGCGAGGTCTCGAGGTAGCGGATCCCGTCGAGCGTGGGCCCGTCGTAGGGCGCGAATCGCCGGCTGACGGCGCCTCGGACGGCGGTGACGGTCGTGAAGAGCGCCGCGAGCCCGAGGAGAGCGGCGAGGGCGCGGCCGGGCCAGGCCCAGCGGTCCCAAGTCCCTCGCCGGTCCCGTCCTCGGAACACGAGGACCGCCGCCGCCGTCGCGAAGAGCAGCCACGCCTCGAGGTAGAGCTTGAAGAACGTGTTCATCCGGTCGTAGATGTAGAAGCGCTGGCAGAAGAGCACGAGGAAGAGCGCGGTCGCGACGTAGGCGATCGCCAGCCGGTCCTCGGGCAGCTCGGCGAGCACCGCGTAGGCGGCGACGAAGAGGACCGTGCCCGCGGCGAGGAACGCGTCCGGCCACCGCCAGAGGAGCGCCGCGAGGACCACGATCGCGGAGAGAACCAGGACGACGCGCGATCCTCGCCCGCGGCCCCGCTCGCCGAGGCGGTCCGACGCGGTCGAGAGCCACCAGCCGATCAGGAGGACGAAGAAGAGGCCGAACGCCGTGAACTGGTCGAACCCCGAGGCCGACGCCTCCGTGTTCCGCCCGATCGCGGGTCCGTGCCCGATCCGCACCCAGAGCGGGCGCGCGAACGCGTACGCGGAGACGGCCGCCGCGATGAGCGCGACACTGCCGCGCCCCAGGCTCCGGAGGGACATCCGCGGCGCGGCGAAGGCCGCCGTCAGGGGCACGACGAACAGGAGTCCCGCGAGGAGCGGGACGTCCCACGCGTTGGTCAGCGCCTGGACCGCCGCCAGGAAGCCCACGACGACGGCGGCCGCGATGCGGCGCGAGGCCGGCGCCACGGGCTCGGCGTGGAGACGGACGAGACCGAGCGCCGCGGCGGCGAACAACAGGAAGATCGGGATCGCGAGCACGTGCGCGTGGAGGTCCGCGAACACGAGGCTCCAGAGCGGGTACTCGTTGATCGTGTCGCGGATGACGCGCGAGGTGGCCCAGAAGTAGTCCCAGTCCAGGTGCCGCTTGTGGACGAGCCACTCGCGCAGGCCGGCGAGGTTCCCGAGCAGCAGGGTCAGCACGCCGCCGGCGATCCCCGCGCGCAGCGTCCCGCCCCAGTTGCGGGCGAGGCTGAAGGCGCCCTGGAGGATGACGCCGCCGAGAAGGCCGAAGGCGAGGTTGAAGGTGAACCGCGTCGAGAGGTGCGTGAGGAACGTCAGGAGCACGACCATCTCGTGCCCGAAGGTGTAGTAACCGAGCGGCGCCCCGGCGAGCCAGGGGTCGGCCGCCGGCAGCGAGCGCGTCCGGACGAGGATGTTGAGGATCGAGAAGTCCATGGGCTTCTCGCCCCAGTAGATGGCCGGGTTGAGCGCCCGGATTCCGAGGAACAGGAGGAATCCCGCCGCGAACACCGCCTCGGAGAAGAGCAGCGCGCGGCGGTTCTCCCGCAGGAACCGCGCGAGGTCGTGGCGGTCGCGCAGGAAGAGGACGGCCGCGGCGATGGCGACGAGGAGCACGCTCACGACCGCGGCCCGGCGACCGTTGGGGAGCGTGTGCGCCGAGAGCAGCGCCGTGAGGACGTAGGTCGACGCGACGAGGCCGGCGAGGCGCGCGAATCCGTAGCCGCGGTCGGCGAGGCGGGGGAATGCGGCCCAGCACAGGGGCATCCCGACGAGGCCCAGGGCGGCGAGCCCGAGGTACCAGAGGACGGCCGCGAGGAACGAGCTCCCGATCCCGGTCTCGAGGGTCGGGGGAGCCGCCGCCTCGCTCGTCGCTCGGCGGTCCGGCCGCACCGGATCGGTCACGCGGCGCAGCGCGCGCGGCCAGCGCTCCCAGTCGTTCATCGTCGGCGGAGTCTGGGGGATCGCGGCGAGCAGCAGCGCCTTCGCCTTCTCCGGCGAGAAGCGCGGCGACTTGCGGAAGAGCAGCACCCGCGGATGGTCGTAGACCGTGAACTGCTCCTCGGCGCGGTCGTCGGGGAAGCGGAGCGGCCCGAGGGAGGGATAGGAGCTGATGTCCGCCATCCGGTCGAATCCGAGGCTTCCGTCGAAGAGCGCGCGGTAGTACGCGATCGTCATCGGGAAGACCGCGGGGATGCGCGTGAAGTTCATGTAGGTCCGGCCGCTCGTGACGGCGATCCATTCCGTGCCCTCGAGCGCCTGGACGACCTCGTTGGCCTTCTTCGCGGAGTCGGGATCGACGAGCGGAAGGCTGGGGCCGGCGTACGACGACGGGTCGTGGTTCTGCTCGCCCATCGGCAGCGGGTCGTCCCAGGACTCGTTGGCGAAGCGCTGTCCCGGGCGCGCGTGGGCGAAGATCCATCGCGACGCCTCGACGCGCGTCTGCGTGTGGCGGTAGATCGAGGTGAACGCCAGGGCCCACAGGAACGTGCCGCCGAGGACCGTGACCGCGACCGCGCGCGCGAGCTTCGGAAAGGGCGACCGCGTCAGCCAGGTCGAGAAGAGGACGCCGGCGAGGACCGCCATGCCGGGGTACGCGGGGTAGAAGTACCGGATCGACTTGACGAGCGAGAGGCCGTGGTAGGCGAGGAGGAAGAGGACGTGGCTCGTGACGGGCAGCAGGTCGAGCTCGCGGCGGCGGACGATCGCGTGGATCGACCACGCGACCGCGAAGAGGCCGGTCACGCCGAAGAAGATCCCGGCGCCGTAGAAGACGATGTTGTCGATCGGGAAGAGGACGCTGCGGCCGGCCCACTGGACGGCCGGCGGGAATCCCGCGACCGAGTGCTGGATCGCGGAGAGGGTCTTCAGGTCGTTGATCCAGCGCGGGTCCAGCCGGAGGGAGAAGGCGCTCGGTCCCTTGAACGCGTTGGGCAGAGCGACGCGGACGACGGCGGCCGCGGGGACCAGGATGATGGCGAGACGCACCGCCGCGCGCGCGGTGGCCGGGACGAACCGGGCGCCGTGCCGGTACGCGCCCACGAGCAGGCCGAGGCCGATCGGCCCGACAAGAGCGAGCGCGGTGATCTTGCAGGCGATCGCGAGGCCGAGCGCGACGCCGGTCGCGACGTCGGAGCCGGCTCCGCCCCGCCCCTGCGCGATGCGCACCGCCCCGAGCAGCGCGGCGGCCGTGAAGGTCGTCAGGAAGGTGTCGACGGTCCAGAAGTGCGAGAGCTGGATGCCCAGCACGCAGAACGCCATGAGCGCGGCCGCGAAGAGCGACGCGCGCCGGTGGGCGAAGCGGCGGGTGATGAGGTAGACGAGCCACACCGTGACGAGGTCGAAGAGACCCGACAGCGCCCGGCCCACGAGGTACGCGCCGTCGTAGCCGTTCTTCCCGAGGACCGCGGCGACGCCCTTCGTCAGCACCATCGGCAGGCTGCCGTAGACGAAGGACCCTTCGTTGTGGTTGTAGGGGTTGAGGCTCGAGCGCGAGGAGTCGAAGTACTCGGAGAGGCTCTTCGGAGCCGTGAGCTTCTCCTCCACCATGGAGATGAAGCGCTCGTCCGGGTGCAGGTGATGGCCCTCGTCCCATCGCAGACCCTGCCACCGAAACACCGCGCCGACGGCCAGCACCGCCAGGAGAATCGCGCGCGCTCGCGCGCGGGAGAGCCGAGTCAGGAGCGCCTCAACCCGCCGTGACCTTGAGCCCCTTGCGAGTGAGGAAGCGCCCGATCTCCTCGCGGTTGCTCTGGATCCATTCGAGAAGCCGGTCGACGCCCTCGGCGGGCTCGACGCGCGGCTTCCAGCCGAGCTCGGAGGCGACGCGATCGATGTTGCAGTAGAAGACCGGCTGGTCCCCCAGGCGCGTGGCCGCCTTCCCGAACGGGACCGGCTTGCCGAGGCGCTTCTCCAGGATCGTGATCAGCTCGCGCAGCGAGAGCCGGCAGCGGGGCCCGCCCCCGACGTTGTAGGCCTTGCCGTTGACAGTCGCGCGGTGCTCCGCCGCGGCGATGTAGAGGTCGACGAGGTCCTCCACCCAGAGCAGGTCGCGCACCTGGAGCCCGTCGCCGTAGATCGTGATCGGCAGCCCGAACACCGCGGCGAGGGCGAACCAGGCGACCCAGCCCTGGTCCTCCTCGCCGAACTGGCGGGTTCCGTAGATGCACGACTGGCGCATCGCCACGGTCGGCAGGCCGAAGCTCCGGTGGTAGTCCACGACGTACTGGTCGGCCGCGCCCTTGGAGCAGCCGTAGGGAGACTCGAAGGAAAGGGGCTCGGCCTCGGACACCCCGGTGGGCAGGCTCGCGAAGTCCCACCGCCCGTCGCGGATGGTCTCGCCGCTCGACAGGTGGCCGTAGACCTTGTTGGTCGAGGCGTAGATCAGGAGGGGGGCCGCCTCCGGCGCGCCGGCGTAGCGCTTGCGGATCTCCTCGAGGAGCCGGAACGTCCCGAGCGCGTTGATGTCGTGGTCGGTCAGCGGATCGACGATGGAGGTCGTGACCGCGACCTGGGCGGCCAGGTGGAGGACGACGTCGTAGGGATCGGCGAGGGCCGCCCGCAGCGCCTCGGAGTCGCGGACGTCGCCCTCGATGAAGCGGATAGATGGAGCCGAGCCGCCAGCACGCTCCAGCCACTCCCGGTTGAAGCGGGAGGCGGAGCGGCTGAAATTGTCGAAGACGACCACTTCGTGCCGGAGGCTCCGGAGCTTGTGGGCCGCATTCGAGCCGATGAAACCGGCTCCGCCGGTGATCAGGAATCGCATTCGTTCTCCTCGAGAGTTCGGTCCGAGAGGCCTCATTCTACAGGAGTTCTCGTCCCGCCGCCCTCTCCCTGGGCGTCGCCGTGCGCCGCCCCGAGGCCGAGCGCGGAGCGGTAGAGCGACTCGTAATCGGAGAGCGTCTTCTCGAGGGAGAACATCGCGCGGATCTCGGCGCGGGGACGCAAGTAGCGCTCGGGCGAGGCGAGCACCTTCAGGATCTGGCGGGCGAGCCCCGCGGAGTCGCCGATCGGGGCGACCTCGCCCATGCCCGTCATGCGCGTCGGCTGGCGGACGCCGGGCAGATCGGACGCGACGACCGGCACGCCGCGCAGCATGGCCTCGATCTGCACGAGCCCGAAGGACTCGGTCGCGTTGATCGACGGCAGGACCAGCAGATCCGACATCGTGAAGAGATCGGCGATCGCGTCGGGGTGGACGATGCCGGTCGCGACCACCCCGGAGCCGGGGTCGGCGAGCAGCGGCGCGAGACGCTCGCCGACGGTCTCGCCGGGCACGAGCTTGTTCTCGCCCGCCAGCACGAGCGCGGCGGCGGGATGGACCTCGCGCACGCGCGTGAGGGCCTCGAGGAGGAAGAAGAGGCCCTTCTCCTCCGCGAACCGTCCGAGGAAGAGCAGGACCGGCCCGCCGCGGACGCCGTAGAGCTCCCGCACCTGCGCCTCCGTCCGGCCGGTGTCGGGCGGCTCGGTCACCGGCGGAAGGATCCAGCGGACCTTGTCGATGCGATCCGAGAGCGCGCGCGTGTTGCGCGCGTAGTCCTCGGTGTAGGTCACGGCGGATTTCGCCCGGTCGAGCGCGAAGTTCTGGGACACGCGAGCGTAAGTCTCGACGAGGCGGTGGATCAGCCCGGACGGTGTCTGCAGGTCGCAGTGGTAGGTGACGACAATCGGAACCCGGAGGGTCGCGGCGAGAGTCGACAGCCCGACGGCGCGGACGAGCGGAGAGTGCAGGTGCAGGACGTCGGCGCGGTCGATCTCGGCGGCGGCGCGCGGGATCGCCGTCGGATGCGCGATGAGGGCCTTGCCCAGTCGGCCTCCGACCGGTGCCCGGACGACGCGGACCCCGTTCTCCCGAGACTCCTCCGGGAGATCGGCGACGTGCCGGTGGGTGAGCACCGAGACCTCGTGTCCGCGCGCGGCGAGACCCTCCGCCAGGTGCTGGACGTAGAGGGTGAGTCCCGAGACGTTGGGCCGGTAATAGTCCAGCGCCATCAGGATCTTCATTTCGGGCGGTTCACCTTGTAGACGGTGGTCGGGCCGAGGTGGAGCGGCTCGAGAAACGGATAGCTCCCGACGACTTCGTCGCAACGCGGATAGGTCCGCCGCTCGAGGTCTCCCACGACGACGTGCGTGACGCCGAGCTTCTGGATGGTGTCCCAGGCGCCGCGCGGGTCGCCGCTCGTGTAGAAGTTGCGGACCCGCGCCAGCCGCTCCGCGACCTCGCGGTCGCCCCTGCGCCAGAGGCCCTCGTGGTTCGCCCAGCCGAGCACGTTGGGAATGCCGGTGTGGGTGGCGATGCGGGCGAAGTCCGAGTACGGGTCCCCGCTCGCCTCCATCACGACCGCGCCCAGCGGCACGGCCCGGAGCATCCACTGGGCGGTCTCGGCGTCGCCCGGGCTGCGCTTCGCGAACGGCCCGAAAGCGTCGAAGGAGAGGGGGCCTTCCTTCTGCCGGGCGCGCGAGATCGCGGCGTTCAAGGGATACATCACCGACACGAGGACGGCGGCGGCGACGACGGCGCGGAACGCCGTGCGGCGACGGCCCCCGGCGTCCCACGCGCGCCCGGCGAACACGGCCGCACCGATCGCGAGGAGCGGCCAGGCCTGGTGGTAGAACTTGAAGACCGTGTTCATCCGTTCGAGGTCGTGGCCGTAGTCGTCGCGGAAGTAGACGAGCTCGCAGCCGGCGATCATCCCGAGGCCGAGCAGGACCAGGAACGCCGCGAAGAGGCCCGAGAGGTCGCCCCCGGCCGAGGACGAGGGCAGCGACCGCCAGGCCGCACGCGCGGCGAGCGCACCGAGGAAGAGGATGATCGCGAGCGCCGTCGCGCCGAGGGCGAACGCCACCAGCATGGCGCCGGCGGCGGTCACCGAGAGGAAGAAGTCGCGGCGGCGGCGGTCCGGCTCGGTGTCCGCGAGCGCCGCGGGCCAGAGGGCGAGCGCGAGGACCACGAACCACGTCCCCCAGACGCCGAGGAGCTCGATCCAACCCGAGTGGAGGTCCGCCCGCGCGACGCCCTGGTCCACGAGGTGGAAGGAAACGAAGTACGCGCGGAAGAGGGCGTAGGCCCCGAGGGCGATCACGCCTCCGTAGGCCGCGCCCTGAACGATTTCGCGCAGGCTCGGCCGCCGGCCCCGGGGCATGAACAGCAGGACGCCCGACACGACGAGCAGGATCACCATCGCCGGCGCGTTCCACAGGCTCGCGGCCCAGGCGGTGCCCGCGACGAGCGCGAGGAGGAGCGGCCGCCCGAAGCGCGCCGCGGTCGTCACCCATCCGCGGGAGGGCTCGCCGAACCCGGTTCCCCGTTCGACGAAGCGGTGCGCCACGGCGAAGGCCGCCACGAAGAACGGAAACGCCAGCAGGTGCGGATGCAGGTCCGCGTGGAAGAAGGTGAAAAACGGGAACTCGTTGATCGTGTTGCCGGCCGCGATGACGCGCGAGGCGTGCCAGTAGTCGAAGTCGCGCGCGAACGGCGCGGCCCACGCGTCGAGCGCACCCACGACGTTGCCGGCGAACACCGTGCCGCCCGCCGCCGCGAGGCCGACGCCGAGCCGGCCGCGCGACAGCCGGAACCCGAGGCAAGCGGCGGCCACGAACGCGAAGCCGGGGAAGGTCGCGACGGAGAGGTTGTAGGCGACGGTCGGCGAGACGGACGGAAGGAGGGGCGGGAGTCCGGAGAGCTTGGCCTGCACCGCGGCGAGGAGGTATCCCCAGTAGTAGTAGTTGATGCTCCTGCCGGCCATCCACGGGTCCGCCGGCGGCATCGCGGGGAACCGGGCGAGAGAGTTCAGGAACGCGAGGTCCATGTACTTCTCGGCGCCGTAGACGGCCGGGCCGACGGCGCGGATGAGCAGGAACACGCCCGAGGACCCCCAGAAGAGGATCGCGGCCAGCCGCTCCTCGTCGCCCCACCAGGCCTGTCGGGCCGGTGAGCCCTCCGCGCTGCCGCGCCGGACGCGCCAGGAGACGAACGCCACGAGCGCGAACGCGGCGAGAAGCGTGATGCGCGAGAATTGCGTCGGCAGGACGAAGGACAGGACCCAGCCGACGTACGCCACCACGGCCAGTCCAATCGGCCGCGAGAGGAGGGCGGCGTCGCGTCGGTCGTCGAAGTAGCGTCGAAGCAGCGGGAGGACGGCGAGCCCCAACACCTCGGTGGTGAAGGCCCAGGCCAGGATGTCCCGCATTCTGAGGTTAGTGTAACCGGACTTGAGCGACCGCATCCCCTTCCGCGCCCGCCCCATGCTCGCCACGCTCGTCGACGAGCCGTTCGATCGCCCGGGCTGGGTCTACGAGGAGAAGTACGACGGCTATCGCATCCTCGCGTACAAGGAAGGCGCTCGCGTGACGCTGTTCTCGCGCAACGCGAAGGACCGGACCGCGACCTTTCCGGACATCGCGCGCGACGTCGCGCGGCTGCGCGCGCGGACGCTCCTGCTCGACGGCGAGGTCGTCGCGTTCGACGCGAAGCTCGTCTCGCGCTTCCAGCTCCTGCAGAGGGGAGACGCGCCGCACGTCTTCGCGGTCTTCGACTGCCTGTTTCGCGACGGCGCGGACCTGCGCCGGAAGCCGCTCGGCGAACGGCGCGAGTTTCTCGAGAAGGGAATCGCCGGCGGCACGCGGCTCCTGCTCTCCCGGCGGCTGGCGGTCGACGGGCTCGCGGCGTACCGCGTCGCGCGGCGCAAGGGTTTCGAGGGCATCGTGGCCAAGGACGCGCAGTCGGTCTACGAGGAGCGGCGCAGCACCCGCTGGCTCAAGGTCAAGGTCCACCAGGAGGACGAGTTCGTCATCGGCGGAATGACGCCGCCGAAGGGCGCGCGCTCGCACCTCGGGGCGCTGCTGCTCGGGGCGTACCGCGGCAAGAAGCTGCACTACGTCGGGAAGGTCGGAACGGGATTCTCCGAGAAGACGCTGGCGGCCCTGTCGCGGAAGTTCCGTCCGCTTCTCCGCGAGGCCCCGCCCTTCGTCGATCCGCCCCGGGAGAAGGGCGCGCGGTGGCTGGCGCCGCGGCTCGTCGCGCAGATCGCTTATCAGGAGTGGACCGCGGACCGGAAGCTCCGCCAGCCCGTGTTCTTGGGGTTGAGGGATGACAAGAGGCCGGAGGAGGTCGTGCTGCCCGGGGAGGGTTGAGAGTTGAGAGGTGAGAGGTGAGAGTGATGAGTCGTCGGAAATGTTCGGACGACTCTCAACTCACGGCTCTGAGCTCCTCGCGTTCTTTCTCACGTAGACCGTCTTCGTGACCTCCGCGTGCGGCACCCCCGCCGCATCCTCCAGCGTGACGGTGTAGACGCGGTCGACTGACGGCTCCGACTCCAGCCGTCGCCGGATCTCGTCGATCTCGGCGTCCTCCAGGAGGAAACGCGCCGACAGCGTCGAGCGCCCGGGCCGCAGGAAACGGATCGTCGCGGCCTTGTCCCAGACGGTGTAGCCGGGACCCAGGATGTGGATCAGCATGATCATGTACATCGGGTCGACGGCGCCGTAGAGGCTGCCGCCGAAGATTGTGCCGACGTAGTTGCGCGTGCGCCACGACAACGGAAGCGCGACGCGGACCTCGCGATAGTCCGAGGCGATGTACGTCACGCGAGCCCCCGTGCCGCGGCAGGCCGGGAAGAGGTTGAACCCCCAACGCATCCGTCGCGTCCGCCAAGACTCCGGCATGCGGGGATCTTACCGGGGGGCGCCCAGCTGCTAAGCTTCGCCGATGCACGAGCCCGGCTACGTCGGCCTGCTCGCCTCGGGCGAGCTGGAGGAGCGCGTCGAGCGCCTCTACGCGCTGCTGTCCGCGTGCACGGTCTGCCCTCGGCTCTGCGGGAACGACCGTCTCGCGGGAGTGCTCGCCTCGTGCGCCTCGGCCGAGCGTCCGGTCGTCTCCGCCTATGCGCCGCACTTCGGCGAGGAGCCGACGCTGTCCGGCACGCGGGGCGCGGGCAACATCTTCTTCGGCAACTGCAACCTTCGCTGCGTGTACTGCCAGAACTACCAGATCTCGCAGGACTACCCGGTCCAGAAGCACAACGAGGTCTCCGTCGAGCGGCTCGCCGAGATCGCGCTCGAGCTCCAGGAGCGCGGGTGCCACAACATCGGGTTCGTCTCGCCGACGCACTTCGCCCCGCAGATGGCGAAGGCGGTCCTCCTCGCGGCGAGGGCCGGGCTCCGTCTCCCCATCGTCTACAACACCAACGCCTACGACTCGGTCGAGGTGCTCCGCCTGCTCGAGGGGATCGTCGACGTCTATCTGCCGGACTTCAAGTACGCGGACTCCGCCGCGGGATGGCAGTACTCGAAGGTGCCCGATTACGCGGAGCGCTCGCGCGAGGCGCTCCTCGAGATGTACCGGCAGAAGGGCTCGCGCCTCGAGGTCGGCGACGACGGTCTGCTGAAGAGCGGCCTGCTCGTCCGAGTGCTCGTGCTGCCGAACGGAGTGGCCGGGGTCGCCGAGTCTTTGTCCTGGATCGCCGAGACGCTCTCGCCGCGGGTCGCGATCTCGCTGATGGCGCAGTACTACCCGATCCACCGCGCGGCGAGCTCCGAGAAGTACGCCTCCCTGAACCGGTCGATCACGGCCTCGGAGTGGTCCGAGGCGCTGGCCGCCCTCGAGTCCAACGGAATGGATAACGGGTTTCAGCAGGAGCTCGAGACGGCCAACAAGTATTACCGGCCGGACTTCCGCGACCGGGCGACGCCCTTCAAGGACGTTCGCGACTTCGAGTCGCGGTAGCAAGCCGCTCGAAGCGGGCGATCGACAACTGTTCTCGACACGGCAAGCGCCGCGTGCCAAACTAGTCGTCAGGCGGGAAGTCGAGGGATCGCGTGGGGGCCGGGGATCAATTCCCCGGCCCGGTTTTTCTGGAGAGCACGAGCGGCTCGCACGCGTTGATCACCGCCCCGTGAAAGTCGTCGGCGACCGTGAACCGGGCCGACGCGAGCGCGAGCGCCGAGGATCCCGCGCCTCGAATCTCCACGCGGTACTGTCCCGCCCCCGCGAAGACCTTTCCGGCGGGGACCGTCTGGCGAATCTCCTGCGGCGCGTCGGACGCGGGGATCGTGAGCAGCGTGTGCACCTGCCTGTCGGGCGCGATGACGACGACCGATCCGCCGGGCGCGGGGAGCTTGGGGACGTGCCCCACCAGCGTCACGCTCGTGACGCTGTCTCGCAGCTGCCAGCGCGCCTCGCGGGACTGTCCGCCCGAGACGTAGAGCCAGATCTCCGGCACGGCGTGCGCCTCGTCGGGACGGCGCGGCGTTCCGATGGGGACCCGCACCGGCAGGCGGACCGCGGCCGGATTGTTCTCGAAGGTTCCCGGGCTGAAGCGGCCGCGCTTGAGCGTCTCCTCCGCGAACGGGGCGAGCACTCCGTACTCGGCGGTCCGCATCGCGGCCTCGCCGACGCTCCCGTCGGCCTTCACCACCACCTCCGCGGGAAGCTCCGCCGCGAGCCGGGCCGCGGCGAACGTGGGAGGCAGCTCGAGCGGAACGACGCGCTGAGGCGCTGGCGCGTGCAGTCCCAGGCAGGGCCGGCCCTCGGACACGGCGGTCGGCGTCGAAGCCGCGCACCCGAAGAGCGCGCCGAGCGCGGCCGCCATGGCGGCGAGAGTTCCGAGCCGCCCCCTTCGCGCCGTCATCGGTGGGGAACGGGCGTGGGCATCACGAAGTGGAAGTGCTCGGGGTCGTCCGCGAGCCAGAACTGCCCGGAGCCGGCGAAGCCGTTGTCGGCCGTGAAGCGCAGCATCCAGACGCCTTGTTCCCAGTCGGGCCCGATGCGGGCGACCACGGGGACCTTCACCTCGGTGGCGCCGGCGGGCGCCGAGACCGGGGGCTGGAAGATCGCGACGTGCTTGCCGCTCGGGGAGATCGCCTCGACCTTGACCGAGATCGTCCGGGCGTTGACGTTCGGCGGGAGGTCGAGCTGGGCCTCGGCGCGAAGGGACCGGTCCCGGCCGCGGCGGATGGGGAAGCCCTCGGGCGCGGTGGCATGGCCCGCGTCGTCGGCCGGGAAGACCGCGAGGTCTCCCAGGATCGGAGCCGGGATGATGCCGCGGTGGTCGCCCTGGAGCCGGAAGCGGACGCCGATGTTCGCGAAGATCTCGACCGGCCTGCCGTCGCGCATCGCCGGACGGAACTGCCACGCGCGGACCGCCTCGGCCGCGGGCTTGATGAAGCCCTGGTCCGTCGCGGCCAGCACGCGCAGGTCCCCGAGCTTCCCCTGTGCGTCGATGCGGCCGGTCAGGAGGACGTTGCCCTGCCGCTGCTCCTTGAGGAGGTCGTCCGGATAGACCGGGGCCTGGTAGTGGGTGCGCTCGACGGCGCGGTCCGCCCCGAGGAGGGGAGCGGCTCCGGCTCCAACCAGGAGGAAGACGACGGCGAGGCCGATCCCGGACGAAACCGCGGAACGCGCCGTTCTCAAGCGGGGGAGCCCTCGGCCGGCCGGGCCACGCCCGACGGCACCGCCGACGCCGCCGGCGCCTGCATGGAGTCGGGGTCGAACGCGCGGCGGGCGTGGTACGAGGAGCGCACGAGCGGTCCCGACTCGACGCGGGAGAAGCCCATCGCCTCCCCGGCCTCGCGGAGCCGGCAAAACTCCTCGGGCGTGTAGTAGCGCTCGACCGGAAGCCGGCGGGCGTGGGGCTGGAGGTACTGGCCGATCGTGGCGATGTCGCATCCGTTCGCGCGCAGATCGCGAAGCGTCGCGAGCAACTCGTCCCACTCCTCTCCGAGGCCGACCATGAGGCCGGACTTGATCCGCATCGGCCAATTCTCACGGCGGCGGCGCGCGTCCGCCCGCGCGAGCAGCTCGAGCGACTGCGCGTAGCGCGCGTCGGGACGCACGCGGCGGTAGAGACGCGACACGGTCTCGGTGTTGTGATTGAGGATCTCGGGCGCCTCGTCCAGCACCGCGTCGAGCGCGTCCCAGTTTCCCTGGAAATCGGGGACGAGGACCTCGACGGTCATCCGTGGATTGCGGATCCGGAGGGCCCGGATCGTGGCCGCGAACTGGCCGGCGCCGCCGTCGGCGAGGTCGTCGCGGTTCACGGACGTGACCACGGCGTGCGCGAGGCCGAGCTCCCGGGCGGCCTCGGCCACGCGCTGCGGCTCGTCGGGGTCGACGGCTCCCGGGCGGCCCTTCCCGACCGCGCAGAACCCACAGTGGCGCGTGCAGATGTCGCCGAGCAACATGAAGGTGGCGGTCCGCTCACGCGCCCAGCACTCGTGGATGTTGGGACAGCGGGCCTCCTCGCACACGGTCACGAGCGAGAGCCGCCGCATCATGGCGCGGACCTCCTCGTACTCGCCCGTCGTGTTGGCTCGGACCTTGAGCCAGGAGGGGCGGTCGAGCCGCAGCGAGGGGAGGTTGGTCGCCACGCGGGGATTATCCCTCACGGGAGGGTGGTGAGTGGTGGGTTGTGAGTGGTGAGTCGGCTCGGCAAGTCTTATCGCGACGACTCACGACTCACAACTCATAACTCACGACCCTTCCAAAGATCGCTTCGAAGTGTGGCAGCAGCTTGTCGATCAACTCCTGATAACCCGGCGCACGTCCCGTCTCGCGCTCGATCGACGTGACGCCGCCGTCGGTGATCCCGCAAGGGACGATGCCCGCGAAGGCCGCCAGCGGCTCGTCGGTCACGTTGAGCGCGAAGCCGTGCGTGGTGACCCAGCGGGCGACGTGAATTCCGATCGCCGCGATCTTCGCGTTGCCGACCCAGACCGAAGTGACGCGCTCGCGGCGGTCCGAACGCGTCGACGCCACGCCGAGCTCCGCGAGGGTGCGGATCAGGACCTCCTCGAGGTCGTGGACGTAGCGCTTGACGTCGCGGCGCCCGGCCTCCAGCCGGAGGATCGGGTAGCCCACGAGCTGGCCGGGGCCGTGGTACGTGACCTTCCCGCCGCGGTCGGACTCGCGGAGATCGATCGCGAGCGCCTCGAGCCGATCCGCGGTCCAGAGGACGTCGTCCCGGGACGCGTTGCGACCCAGCGTGTAGACCGCCTCGTGCTCGAGGAGCAGCAGGCTCTCCGAACCGTCTGCGCCCGCGGCGGCGCGCGCGGCGGCGTCCCGCTGGAGCGCGAGGCCGCGGTCGTAGGACACGCGGCCCAGCCAGCGGGCCGCGAGGCGCGGGGCGTCGTTTCGAGTCTCCGTCGGGCGCGTCGCGTAGGCCTCCATCCGGACGAGTCTAGCCCTCCCGGCCCGGGGAGTCCGCCTCAGTGGCCCAGGAGCAGGGTGTCCTGCCCCGTGATCGGCTCGCCGCCGGGGTAGTAGCCGGGACGCAGCCACTGCACGCGCAGCCCGGCGCGCTCGATCAGGTCCTCGAGCTCGGCGCGCGAGTAGGCGACGGCCGCGGTCGGCCGGCGGCGCGACCGATAGCGCACGCGCCCTCCCGACCTCGAGTCCTCGTGCGGGAACGCGCGGCGGACGCCGGCCATCTCCGGGCCGGACGGGTCGAAGAGGAACGCGGTGACGACGGCGGGGCTTCCCGGCCGAAGCGCGCGCCGGATCTCTCTCAGGTAGTGCGCGGCGTCCTCGCGCGTGAGGTGCGTGAAGAGCGACTTCGCGAGGACGAGCGTCGCGCCGCCGTCCTCGACCGGGAAGCGGTAGCCGCTGGCCGGCGCGCCGCGCGAGGAGCCGTAGGGAGAGGCGACCGCGGCGAGCTCGAACCGCAGGCGCGGGTCCGCCGCGAAGTGGCGCCGGCACCAGCGGATCGACGGAGCGTGGACGTCGAAGCCGACGTACCGGGCCCCGTCGGCGAGGCGGCCGGCGAGGGCGGCCGCCATCGCGCCCGCGCCGCAGCCGGCGTCGAGGACCGTTCCGCCGTCCGGGATGGGCAGGAGCCCGAGCTCCTGGAGGAGCGCGATCAGGCCGGCCGCCGATCCCTCGAACTCGCTCACCGGCCCGGTGTGGCGGCGCAGCCACAGCGGCGGCAGCTTTGCGCGGTCGCCTCCGCGAGCGCGGCGCCAGAGCAGATCGAGCGGGCTCGCCATCCGCAAGAGCACGGTGCGCGCACCGCGGAGCGCCTCGGGGATCATCGCGCTCCCGTCACGCCGAGCGAGGCACGCGCGCGAAAGCCGCCGAAGGAGCCGTAGAGGATCAGGATCGGATCCCAGTACGGAACGCGGTAGCGCCACGACACGACGCTCGCGACGTGCGCGGCCATGCTGAGCAGGAGCACCGCGGCGGCGAAGAGCGCCGCGCCCCGGCGGGGCGCCTCGGCGAGGCCCCAGAGGGCGAGACCGTAGAGGACCGCATAGAAGGCGCCGATGCCGACGACCACGGCGCGCGGCCAGAAGAGCGGGTTCGGGAACGGACGCAGCCAGTCCCACGTCTTGCGCAGGAGGAGCGCGAGGTGCCACGCGGGCCGGCGCACCGCGTCGGCGAGCGTCTCGCGGAGCAGGGCGCGGCTGACGGCGGCCGGCGTCGTGAGGCCGGAGGCCTCGAGCCCCGCGATGCGCGCGCGGGTCGCGCGGTCGTTCTCCGCGGCCCAGCGCTCGTAGTCCTCGAGCGAGCGCAGGTCGTAGAAGCGGCGCATCTCCTCGCCGTTGCCGATCCAGGTGTTCAGCCCGCCGACGTCGCTGACGAGAAGGAAGTCGCGGTAGACGACGGCGTTGCGGATCACCCACGGAAGGAGCCCGAGCGAGAGGCCGAGCACCGCGGAGGCCGCGAGGTGGGAGCGCGCGCGCAGGGGATACCTCCGGTCGAGCAGCGGCGCGAGGAGCAGCGGCGTGAGGGCGAGCGCGGAGGGCCGTGTCAGGACCGCGAGGCCGAGCAGGAGCCCGGAGAGGACGCCGAAGTTGCTGGAAGGCCGGTCGACGCAGACGAGGAAGAGGAACCCCGCCGCGAGCAGCAGCGCGAGGAAGAGCGGCTCGGTCTGGACGTCGCTCGAGACGAAGACGAGGGACGGGTCGAGCGCCGCCGCGAGACCGGCGGCGAGCGCCACGCCCCGACGGCGGAAGAGGCGCGCGGCGAGCACGGCGACGAGCCAGGCCGCGCACGCGCCGAGCGCGGCGTTCGCGACCTTGGCGACCGCGATCCGGTCGGGATGCCCGAGCGTGATCACCGTCAGAAACGCGGAGTAGCCGGGCGGCCGGAAGTAGTAGGGGTCGGTGCGGAGCGGGTAGCGGCCGGTGTCGGCGAGCGACTGCGCGGCGCGGAGATACGCGGGCGCGTCGGCGAAGCTCGCGGTCGAGAAGCCGGCGCGCGCCGCCGCGAGGAGGCGGACCGCGAGCGCGACGGCGAAGATCGCGAGCCCGGCCCGGCCGAGGCGCGGGATCGGAGGAGCCGGGGCGGAGCTCAGGCGGGGCCCCGATGGAGGCGCGCGGCGCCCGGGACACCGTAGAGCAGGAGGATCGGATCCCAGTACGGCACGCGGTACCGCCACAGGACGAGGATCGCGAGGTGCACGGCCATCGAGATCGCGAGCACGGCGAGGCAGAATCTCACGGCGCCGCGGCGCTCCGCCGACATCATTCCTCTTGCGGCCGCGGCGTAGAGCGCGAGGTAGAAGACGGTCGCCGAGACCACGATGGGCCAGCCCCAGAACGGCGTCGGATACGGCCTCAACCAGTGCCAGACCTTCCGGAGAAGCAGGAGGCGCGTCCCGGCGGGATCCGCCCGGCGGTCCTCGAGGGCGGCATGGATCAGCGCCCACGAGCGGCGGGACGGCGAGCGGAACGCGTCGGTCCCGGGCACGAGGCCGAGGGCGGCGAGGCGCGCGACGCGGTCGGCGTGCATCGCGGCGTTCATCGGCGCGACCTCGCTCCGGTCCTTCAGCGCATAGATCCGGTTCGCCCACGCGGAATTGCCGTCGAAAAACGTCGCGCCCAGGCCGTCGCTCACGGGTAGCAGCTCGCCGAAGTGCAGCGCGTTGCGGATCGTCCAGGGGGCGAGGGCCAGGACGAACCCGATGACGGAGGCGGCGGCGACACGCCTCCGGGGGGCCGGCGCATTGCGGCGGTCGGCGAGCGGCGCCAGGAGGAGGGGCGCGAGAGCCAGGGCGGAGGGGCGGGTCAGCGCGGCGAACGCGAGCGCGGCCCCTGCCGCGACGGCGAGGAAGGCGCCGGCTCCGACCGCGAGCCCGGCGGAGCGACCTTTGGCGGCCGTTCTCTCGGCCGCGCGATCCGAGGCCCGCAGGAGCAGCCCGCCCGCGGCGAGAAGGAGGGGGAGAAACAGCGCCTCGCTCTGAACGTCGCTCGAGAAGAGCACGAAGCTCGGAAGGATCGCTCCCGCGACGCCCGTCGCGAGCGCGACACGCCGGGATCCGAAGAGCGCGAGCGAGATCCAGGCGAGCAGCGGCGCGGCCGCGGCGCCCGCGGCGGCGGAGACGGCCTTGTCGAGGGCGATGTCGTCGGGGTGGCCGAGAGTCGCGGCCGCGAGGTAGAACGGGTAGCCGGGCGCCTCGAAGAAGAAGTAGGTCGTGCGGTCGGGATAAGTGCCGGTGCGGACGAGCTCGCGCGCGCCGCTGACGAAGGCGTCCCAGTCCCCGAATCGCGGCGTCGCCAGTCCCGCGGCCGAGGCCGCGGCGAGGCGCACGAGGAAGCCGAGCAGGAACAGCGATCCGAGCAGGCGAGGCGAGAGGGGCGGGGACGCGGGCGCGTCAGCCGAGATCGAACTCTCCCTTCTCCAGCGTCTTCTTGACGCTCGCCATGAACCGGTCCGCCTCGGCGCCGTCGATCAGGCGATGGTCGAAGGACAGCGCGAGGTAGCCGACCGTCCGGATCCCCAGCGCGTCCTGACCGTGCTCGTCCTCCACGACGACCGGCCGCTTCTCGATCGTGCCCACGCCGAGGATCGCCACCTGCGGCTGCGGGATGATCGGGGTGCCGAAGAGCGAGCCGAAGACGCCCGGGTTCGTGACCGTGAACGTTCCGCCCTGGATCTCCTCGGGCTTCAGCCGCTTGGTGCGCGCGCGCTCCGCGAGGTCCTGCGTCGCCCGCGCCAGGCCCAGGATCGACTTCTCATCCGCGTTCTTGATGACCGGTACGATGAGGCCCCACTCGAGGGCGACCGCCATGCCGAGATGAATGTCCTTGTGGAAGACGATGCTGTCGCCGTCGATCGATGCGTTGACCTGCGGGAATTCGCGCAGCGCCTGGATGCACGCGCGGAAGATGAACGGCAGGTAGGTCAGCTTGACTCCGGTCTTCGCGAGGAAATCGTCCTTGTGACGCGTCCGGAGCTTCGCGATGTTCGAGTAGTCGACGTGAAAGACCGTCGTCACGTGTGCCGAGGTGCGCTTCGAGAGGATCATGTTCTCGGCGGTGATCCGGCGGATCTTCGTCATCGCGACGACTTCGTCGCGGTCGGTGATCGGGATCTGGGGCGTCGGGCGCGGCGCGGGCGCCTCGGCGGGCTCGGCGCGGCCGACCTGCGGAGCCTGGGCCGGGGCCGTGGCCTGACGACCCGTACCCGTACCCGAGGCCGCGGCGACCTTGCGGTTCTCGAGGTGCGAGAGGATGTCGTTCTTCGTGACGCGGTTGTGGATACCGGTCCCCTCGACCTCGCCGATGTCGATCGCGTGCTCCTGGGCGATCTTGCGGACGAGGGGAGAGGAGCGGCGCTTGATGCGCTCCTCGATCGACTCGACGGTCCCGCCGGGATTTTCGGCGGAGGGGGGCGGCGCAGCCGCGGTCGGAGCGGCCGGCCGCTGGGCGGACAGATCCGGCCGGGTTTGCACGGAGCCGGAGGGCGATCCATCGATGGGAGCCGGCTGTGTCGGCTTGGCCTCGGCCTTCGCCGTTGCGGGCGTTGCCGATGACGCCGGCGGCGCCGGCGGGGGAGCCGCGGCCGGCGCGGGCTGGGCCTTCGGAGCGGGCGCCGCGGCTGCGGCCGGAGCCGGAGGAGGAGCGGCCGCCTGAGCGGGGGGCGCGGTCGCCGGCTGCTCGCCGGCCTCGCCGATGACGGCGACGACCGTGTTGATCGCGACCGTCTGTCCCTCGTTGACCTTGATCTCGATCAGCGTGCCGGCGACCGGAGAGGGGATCTCGGCGTCGACCTTGTCGGTGGAGATCTCGAAGATCGGCTCGTCGCGCTTGACCGTATCCCCGACTTTCTTGAGCCACTTCGTGATGGTGCCCTCGGCGATCGATTCGCCCATCTGCGGCATGATGACCTGGGTCGACATGGGTTCCTTCTCCTCGCCAGCGAATGCGGGGGAGGATCGTCCTCGCCCGCGAACGGCCCGAAGGCCGTCCCACCTCGAGACGGCCCCAGACCGTCTCTTGCGCTCGACTAGAGAATAGCATCCGCCGCGCGGCCCGGCGACGCGACGCGCGTACACTCATCGCGTGAAGTCGCGCGACGGCCTGCGGTGGGCGACTCTCGCCGGAGCTCCCGTCGCGCTCGTCCTCGTCCTCTTCGCGGTCGCCTGCGGCGGCATGCCGCCTCCGCCTCCCGCCTTCTACTCTCCGGAAGCGCATCCCGGCGGCGAGCCGGGAACGATCGTCCGCTCCGAGGAGATGAAGGGCGCTTTGCCGGGATCCAAGGCCTGGCGGGTGCTCTACGCCTCCACCGGAATGCACGGCGAGCGAATCGAGGTCTCCGGCGTGATCATCGCGCCGGATCTGCCGCCGCCGCAGGGAGGGCGGCCCGTCGTCGCCTGGGCCCATCCGACGACGGGCGTGGCGGATATCTGCGCGCCGTCGACCAATCCCGAGTTCTTCGACACGATCCCGCACCTCCCGGCGCTCATCGCCCTCGATTACGTCGTCGCGGCCACCGATTACGCCGGCCTCGGGACGCCGGGACCGCACCCGTACCTCGTCGGCGAGAGCGAGGGCCGCTCGGTGCTCGACGCCGTCCGCGCGGCCGCGAACCTGCCCAAGACGGGCGCGGGGCCTCGCTTCGTGGCGTGGGGGCACTCGCAGGGAGGGCACGCGGCGCTCTTCGCCGGGCAGATGGCGCGGCGCTACGCCCCTAACCTCGCGCTCGTCGGCGTGGCCGCCATCGCGCCGGCGACCGAGCTCCGCGAGCTCCTCCAGGACGATTTCACGGAGCGAGTCGGCAAGATCCTGACGGCCTACGCGCTGTGGTCGTGGGCCGAGGTCTACGGCGTGAGCCTCGAGTCGGCCGCGCGGCCCGCGGCCATCCCCGGGATCGAGCGCGTCGTGCGCGACTGCGTCGAGACCGAGGGCGAGGGCTACCGCGTCGCGTACGACTCGCTCGCCATGGGGGATTCCTTTCTCATCCGCGGCGCGTTCGAGGCGGAGCCGTGGAAGCGCCTGCTCGACCGGAACCGGCCGGGCGGAGAGCCCATCGGCGCACCGGTCTACGTCGCGCAGGGAACCGAGGATCCGATCGTGCGGCCGGCCGTGACCTCCGACTTCGTGCGCGGGCTGTGCGCGCGGGGAGAAGTCGTCCGCTACGAGGAGCTGCCGGGCGCCGCGCACCTGCGGGCGGGGCGGATCTCGGCGACGAGCGCGATCCAGTGGATGCGGGATCGCTTCGACGGGAGGCCGGCGCCGAGCACCTGCGAGGCCCCGAGCCTCTGACGCCTCAGGGCCTGGGCTTCGCGGTCGCCGCCGGCGCCGGCGTGCCCTTCGCGTCCGGTCCCGGCGTCGGAGCCGCGGGCCGCACGAAGAGGCCGGGGTCGATGCCCGGGTTGATCTTGATCTCCTCGAGCACGACCGTCTGATCGGGCTCGGCCTCGGTCTTCACCAGGATCCGGTGCGGCAGCGTGATCCCGCCGTCGTCCGCCTTGAAGTCCGAGAAGTCGGAGACGACGTGCACGCTCTTTCCGGCCGGCGAGATCGAGTCGTGCGCGGAGCGGAGGATGCGCCCCGTCGCGGGATCCACGAACCAGCGCACGGACACGTCGCCGTAGGCGACGTCGATGGCGCGCGTCGCGACGTCGCCGACCTTCTCCTCTCCGCCCGGCGCGAGCCTGAACTTCGGGTCGTCCGCCTTCTGCACCAGGAAGAACGCGGTCCGCGTGACCTGGCGCAGCAGCTCGTCCCGCATCGGGTTGGGGAGGTCCTTGGGGCCCTGGTCCGTGAGGAGGTACGCGCCGGCGGGGGTCGCGATCATCGCGAAGCGGCCGTACGGACCGTCGACCTGCTGCGCGAGGCGATCCGGGAAGATCATGGAGGTCTCCATCGACAGGCTCATCTCGCCGGAGCCCGTCTTCGCCGAGACCTGCCCGCGCGTGCGGACGTCGCGGACCGCCGCGATCTTCTCCTTCCCGCCGAGCGCGGAGACGGCCTTGCCGAACAGGGCCCGGGCCTCGGCCTGCGAGGCGGCCGTCGCGGGAGCCGCCGCAGGAGTGGAGGAAGCCGAGGGAGTCCGGGCCGGAGCGGGCGGCGTGGGGCCCGGAGCGGCGAGACTCGTCGCGCCGGCCGCGGCCGCCGCGGCGCCGAGGGCGACGAGCGCGACGAGCGTCGCGATCCCCGAAGCGATTCGTGAGAGAGGGCTTCGCATTCTTCCTCCGGGCGGGCGAGCATAACCGAAGTAGCATCCCCGCCGTGCCGCGCTCTCACGAGGCGTTCCTGAGGAGGCTCGAGGCGGTCCGGCACCGACGGCCGGGTGCGACGGCTGCGCTGCGCCTCCTGCGGGAGGCGGCGCGGCGGGATCTGCGCGAACCGGCGGACCTGATCCGCCTTCACGAGGCCGTGCTCTTCCTGCGCGCCTATCCGCACGACGCGCGCGTCCTTCGCGCCGCCGAGCGGCTCCTGCGCGGGTTCGCGGAGCGGGTCCTTCGCCTGCGAGAGTCCGACGCCGACCTCGACGCGTTCGACGCGCTCGAGGTCGCCGGCGTGGCCGGGACCGTCGTCTCGACCGACTTCTCGTTCGACCTCGTGCGGCGTCTCCTGCGGCGCCATCCCCGCGAGCTCGCGATCGACTGGGACGCGTGCGACGGCGAGGACCGGATGCGGGCGACGTGGCCGGCCTTCGTGCCGCTGCTCGAGGAGGAGGCCCTGGCCGACGCGAACGTGCCCTACCGGTCGTGGCTCGCCGCCGCGGCCGGCGCCGCGGAGGACGACGCCGCGTGGATCGTCTCCCGCTACGCCGCGCTGCCGGGCCCGGACGCCGACCGCGCCGAGCGCTGGGACTCGCTCGGTGCGCCGGTCGCGTGGGACCTCGCGCGGTCGCGCAGCGCGCGCACGCGCATGCGGCGGCCCGGCCCCGCGCCGTTCTTCCACGACGAGCCGCTGCGGACCCGACGCGAGGTCTCTCTCGACGCGATCGTGGGAGGCCGCCCTCTGGCGCTCACGCGTCTCTCGCGGCGCGAGGGCGAGCGCGTCTGCGAGATGGTTCGCGAAGCGACGGCGGTCCGCTACCGGGAGTTCTACACGTTCACCTTCGCCGATCCGGCGAGCGTGGTGTCGGCGCGCCCGGGGCGTGGCGTGGAGCTCTTCCTCCTCGGCGTGACTCCCGAGCGACGGCTGCCGCTGCGCGCCGCGTACGGCGGCTTCGTCGTGAAGAACGGCGTCCCGGTCGGGTACATCGAAGGGCTCGCGTTCGCCGAGCGCCTCGAGATCGGCTTCAACCTCTACTACACGTTCCGCGAGGGGGAGTCGGCCTGGATCTACGCCCAGGTCCTCCGGCTCCACCGCGATGCCCTGGGCGTCACCTCCTTCTCGATCGATCCGTACCAGCTGGGCTTCGAGAACGACGAGGCCATCGACTCGGGCGCCTTCTGGTTCTACCGCAAGCTGGGGTTCCGGCCGACCGACGCCGGCGTGGCACGCGATGTCGCCCGAGAGGAGTCCCGCCTCGCGCGGGATCCCGGATACCGCTCCTCGCCCGCCCGGCTAAGGCGGATGGTCGAGCACAACGTGCTCTACGAGGTTCCGGGCGGGACGCACCCGGCCGGCGAGTGGGACCGCTTCCACGTCCGCGAGATCGGGCTCGCCGTGAATCGCCGCATGCGGCGCGAGTTCGGGGGATCGGCGGCCCGGCTCCGGCAGGCGGCGGAACGTCGCGTGGCGGCCGCGCTCGGGATGGCGATCCCGCGAGCGCCGGTCGCGCGGCGCTCGTTCTCCGAGCTCGCGCTCGTGCTGGACCTGATCCCGGACCTCGCGCGCTGGAGCCCGGCGGAGCGGCGGTCCGCCGCGGAGATCGTCCGCGCGAAGTCGGGCCCGTCGGAGCGCGCCTACCTGCGCGGGCTCCAGCGGCACGCCCGCCTGCGGCGCGCGCTCATCCGTCTCGGGACTCGCGCTTGATCCCGGTCCGGCGCGGATTCCGCGCCGCGACGATCTGCGCCATGACCGACAGCGCGATCTCCTCGGGCGACCGGCCGCCGAGGTCGAGGCCGATCGGCGCGTAGAGCCGGGCGAGCGCCTCCTCCGTCAGCCCGGCCTCGCGGAGGCGCGCCCGCCGCTTCTCCTGGGTGCGGCTGCTCCCGAGCGCGCCGACGTAGAACGCGGCGCCGCGCAGCGCCGTCATCAGCGCGGGGTCGTCGAGCTTCGGATCATGCGCGAGCACGGCGATCGCCGTCGAGGCGTCCGGCCGGATCTCCGCGAGCGCCGCGTCCGGCCACTCCGTCACGATGCGGTCGGCGTGCGGGAAGCGGGAGGCGTTCGCGAACGCCTCCCTCGGATCGACCAGGATCGTCTCGAACCCGAGCGTCTTCGCGAGCGCGATCAGGGGGATCGCGATGTGGACTCCGCCGACGACGATCAGCCGGGGCGGCGGCATGAGCACGTCGAGGAAGATCTCGGAGCCGGAGATGACCGCCCGGCGGCTCGTACCGGCGGCGAGGGCCTCGCGCAGATGCACGGCCGCCGGCTCGGGGAGGGAGCCGCCGGTCGCGCCGTCGTCGCGGAGCCACAGCTTCCGGCCGATCAGGCCCTCGGCGCCCGAGACCACGGTCGCGATCGCGATCGCACGCCGGCCGGCGGCGGCGTCGCGCACCGAGTCGAAGATATCTCCCGAGAGGGGCTCGACGAAGACCTGGACGTTGCCGCCGCACGCGAGGCCCACGCTCCACGCGCTTTCGTCGGAGACGCCGAAGGAGAGCAGGCCCGGGTGCCCGGTCGCGAGCGACTGCTTAGCGGCCTCGACCACGGCGCCCTCGACGCATCCCCCGGAGACCGAGCCCGCGATCCGGCCGGAGGCCGAGACCGCCATCTTCGCGCCGGGCTGGCGCGGCGCCGACCCCCAGGTCTGCACGACCGTGGCGAGGGCGACCGCGTCGCCGGCGGCGCGCCACTGCTCGATGTCGCCGAGGACCTCGCGCACGTCAGTTGTCCTTCTCGATCTCCTCGCGGACCCGGTCGAAGAACGCGTTGGTCAGGGTCTTCGTCACGCCGCCCATCAGCCGCATCGCCATGCTCGCGATGGTCCCGACCACCCGGATGTCGGCGGTCCACGCGAGGTCGGTGCCGCCGCTCGCGCCGTCCGAGAGCTCCATCGCGGTGGTGGCGTCCACCGCGCTTCCGGGAGCCGTCCCGTGGGCCTTCATCGCGGCCCGGCGCGGAGGATCGAGCTCGGTCCACTCGACGTCGTTGACGAACCTGACCTTGACGGCGCCGAAGCCGATCGACGTCTTCGCGCGGAACTTCTTTCCGGGTTCCAGCACGTCCAGCGAGTCGAGGCCCGGCGCGCAGCCGGCGACCTTCGCGGGGTCGGTCAGAAAGGCCCAGACCCGGTCACGGGGAGCCTGAATGGAGACGCGGCCGTCGAAGTTCACGGCGCGCTCAGTACGCGGCGAGCGCCCTCGCGGCCCGGCAGAGCTTCTCGGCGTTCGGCAGGAAGAACTCCTCGAGAGGCGGGGAATAGGGAACCGGAGTGTCCGGCGCGGTGACGCGGACCAGAGGCCCGTCGAGGTACTCGAAGCAGCGCTCGGAGAGCACGGCGGCGATCTCGGCGCCGATCCCGCCCGTGCGCGTCGCCTCGTGCAGCAGGATCGCCTTGTTCGTCTTCGACACGGACTCGAGGACCGTGTTCTCGTCGAGCGGGAAGAGCGTGCGAAGGTCCACGATCTCGACGTCGATGCCCTCGGCCTCCAGCGTCTTCGCCGCCTCGAGCGCGATCCACACCATCGCGCCGTAGGTGATGACCGAGAGGTCGCGGCCCTCGCGGCGGACGGCCGCCTTTCCGATCGGCACGATCCAGTCGCCCGCGGGCAGCTCTTCCTTGATCCGGCGGTAGAGGAACTTGTGCTCGAAGAAGAGAACGGGGTCGTCGTCGCGGATCGCCGCCTTGATCAGCCCCTTCGCGTCGTACGCCGTCGCGGGCTGCACCACCTTGAGGCCCGGGGTGTGCGCGAAGTAAGCCTCGGGGTTCTGGGAGTGGAAGGGGCCGCCGTGGACGCCCCCGCCGGAGGGCCCGCGGATGACGAGCGGGACTCCCACGCCGGTGCGGTAGCGCGACTTCGCGGCGAAGTTGGTGATCATGTCGAAGGCGCAGGAGATGAAGTCGATGAACTGCATCTCGGCCACGGGCCGCAGGCCCATCATGGCCGCGCCGACCGCCGCGCCGACGATCGCTGTCTCCGCGATCGGCGTGTCGATGACCCGCCCCTCGCCGAACTCCTGGATGAGGCCGTCGGTCACCTTGAACGCTCCGCCGTAGACGCCGATGTCCTCGCCGAGCAGGAATACTCGCTCGTCCCGCTGCATCTCCTCGCGGAGGCCCTCGCGGATCGCGTCGACGTAGGTCGTCGTCTTCGCGCCGGTCGCCGGCTCGGCCGTCTCGGGCCCGCCGAGGTGGGGAGCGCCGCCGCTCAGCGGAGCCTCTTGGCGTCCAGAGGCGCCGGCTCGACCTCGGCCACGCCGCCGTTCGCGTACACGTTCTGGAGCGCCACCTCGGGGTCCGGCAGCGGGCTCTGCTCGGCGAGCTGCACCTCACGGTCGACCTCCTGGCCGATCGCGTCGTCCATCGCGGCGAGCTGCTCGGCGGTCGCGTCCTTCGACTCGACCAGGACGCGCGCGTACCGCTCGAGGGGATCCTTCCCGCGCCACGCCTCGAGGTCCTCCTTCCGGACGTAGGCCTGCGCGTCGTGCTCCGCGTGTCCCTTCATCCGGTACGTCAGCGCCTCGACGAGCGTGGGCCCGCCTCCGGAGCGCGCGCGGTCCACGGCGCGGCGGGCGGCCGCGTAGACCGCGAGCACGTCGTTGCCGTCGACGCTCTCCCCGGGGATCCCGTACGCCCCGGCCTTGTCGGCGAGGCTCTTCGCCGCGGTCTGCTTGTGGAACGGCGTCGAGTAGGCCCACCCGTTGTTCTCCGCGATCACGACCAGCGGGAGCTTCTGCACCGCGGCGAAGTTGATCCCCTCGTGGAAGGCGCCGGTCGAGGTGCCGCCGTCGCCGATCCAGGTCATCGTGACCAGGTCCTTCTTTTGCATCCGCGCCGCCAGCGCGATTCCGGCCATGACCGGGATCAGGGCCCCCAGCATGGAGATGGGGGAGATGACCCCGCGCTCGGGCCGGCCGAAGTGGAGGTTGCAGTCCTTGCCGCCCGACGGGGACGTGGCCCGCGCCATGTACTGCGTGATCACGTCGCGGGGCGAGTAGCCCATGACGAGGACGACCCCGAGGTTGCGGATCAGCGGCCCGACGATGTCGCCCTTCGCGAGCGCGAAGGCCGAGCCGATCGACGTCGCCTCCTGGCCGAGCGAGCGGTAGAGCCCGCCGACGACCTTCCCCTGTCGATAGAGGTTGACCAGCTTCTCCTCGACCACGCGGTTCAGCCGCATGAATCGGTACAGCTCCAGCCTCTGCTCGCGGGTCAGATCCAAGGTCTCTCCGTTTGGACTCTCAGAGTATATGAGGAGTCCGCAGGGCCCGCGGCGTGACAGGCCCTTGGCATTATGCTCGTTCGCGGATGGAGCCCCTTCTCTCGGTCGTCATCGCCTCCGAGCGCGTGGAGTCGCTGTTACCGGCCTGCCTGGCGTCCCTCGAGGGCCAGGCGGAGGACGGCGCGCTCGAGGCCGTCGTCGCCTCGGCGGACCCGCCGCCGACGGGGGCCGTGCCGCCGCACGTCGAGGTCCGCTGGGTCCGGGCCGAGGCCCGCAACCCCGCGCACCGGCGCAATCTCGCCGCCCGCGAGGCGCGCGGCCCGGCGCTCGCGTTCCTGGACGACGACGCCGAGGCGGAGCCGGGTTGGGCGGAGGCGGGGCTCTCGGCGCTGGCGTCCGCCGACGTCGTCGGCGGGCCGGACCGGGGTCCCCGGAACGCGCCGTACGGCGAGCGGGTATCCAACCTGCTGCTCGCCACGCCGTGGATCGGGAGCGGCATCCCCGCCCACGAGTGGAACCCGCGCGGCGGGCCCGTCCGGTCCGCCCACGACGTCGCCCTCTGCAACCTCTTCGTGCGGCGCGAGACCTTCGAGCGCCTCGGGGGATTCGACGAGGGCTTCGGTTACATCGGCGAGGACACGGACTTCGTCCGCCGGGCCATGGACTCCGGCGCCCGCGTCGTCCTCGATCCGAGCGTGCGCGTGCGGCACCGCCGCCGCGCCTTCCCGGGCCCCTACGTCGCGCAGCGCTGGAGGTACCGCGTGAAGACGGGCCGGCTCCTGATCGAGCGGCCGGGCCTCCACGCGAGGGGACGGGTCACGGCCTTCCTCGCGGCGGGGTTCGCGGCCTCGGCCGGCGCGGCGCTCTTCGGCGCGGGCTTCCTCGTTCCGGCCGCCGGGGCCTACGCGCTCTCGACCTGGGCCTGCGCGTTCCCGATCTGGCGGCGCGATCCCGCGCTCTTCCCGGCCGTGCCGTTCGCGTTCGCCGTGCACCACGCGACGTACTTCGCGGGCCTCGTCGCGGGGATCTCGCGCGGAGTCCTCGGACGCCGGAGCGCGAGCGTCGAGGCGGCCCGATGAACAACCTCGAGCTCGCCGCGCACTGGGTTCGGGGGAGAGAGACGCTCCCGCGCTACCTCATCCTGGGCATGACGAACCTCTGCAACTCGAAGTGCGTGACCTGCTTCTACTGGGACCATCTGAACGTCAACCGCCACCTCGAGATGCGGCTCGAGGACTACGACCGCGCGCTCTCCGACCTGGGATCGCTGTATTCCGTCGTGCTGACGGGCGGCGAGCCGACGCTCAACCGCGACCTGCCGAAGATCACGGGGATCCTCTACCGCCGGCACGACGCGTCGAACGTCACGATGCCCACCAACGCCATCATCCCGGAGCAGGTCGAGGCGACCGTGGCGGGCGTGCTCGCGTCGCGCAAGGACGAGCGCCAGACCTTCACGGTCGGCCTGTCGACGGATCACCTCGGGGAGAGGCACGATTTCATCCGCGGCGCGCCCGGCAACTTCGTGAAGCTCCAGGAGACGTACCGGCGCCTCGCGGCGCTCAGGCGGAAGTCGAAGGGGCTGACGCTCAACGTCCAGACCGTGCTCGCGTCCTTCAACAAGGACGACCTGCCCGAGATCACGGCGTGGGTCTCCGCCAACATGCCCGAGATCGACTTCCACTCCTTCGAGCTCCTGCGGCCGCCGTTCCCGGACCCGTCGATCCGCGCGCTGACGCCGGACGAGTACGCCGAGGCGCTGCGGTACCTCCGGCCGTACTGGGCGCGGTTCGGCGGCTATAACCCGGTGCTCCGCAACCTGAAGGTCGCCGCGCGGACGGCGGAGCTCGAGACGCTCCGGCAGGAGCGCATGGTCTACCCGTGCTACGCGGGCACGATCTCGGGCGTCCTCAATCCGGAGGGGACCGTCGCGCTCTGCGAGGTCCAGTGGGAGATCGGCAACATCCGCGACTTCGGCTGGTCCTTCCGCAAGGCCTGGTTCTCGGATAAGGCGGTCGCGATGCGCAAGAGGATCGCGGCCCGCGAGTGCTGGTGCACGCACTCCTGCTTCATGACCTCGTCGCTGCCGTTCTCGGTGAAGGGCGCCGCGCACCTCGCGCGAGAGGCCCTTCTGCCGTCGCACTCCGGAGGTGCCGCATGATGGGAGCCCTCGCGTCGATTCTGAGCCTGGCGCTTCTCGCCTCCCCGCCACCGACGCTTCA
>Ga0207711_10000349_pt1 | contig 48905 bp, 41 predicted proteins | sample KBSS34metaG_FD_184401 | JGI IMG/M metagenome (GOLD analysis project Ga0207711, IMG submission 184401) | Switchgrass rhizosphere microbial communities from Kellogg Biological Station, Michigan, USA - KBS S3-4 metaG (SPAdes) (version 2) | ecosystem: Host-associated > Plants > Roots > Rhizosphere... | reverse complement strand
CGAGCGCGACAAGCCGGCCATCGTGCGTGCCCACGTATATCCTGCCGCGATAGAAAGCGAGGCCGCGCGGACCGTAGCCTTGCCGTAGCTTCGCGCCCGAGCGTTCGGCGGCGTGGCTTTCCCACAGCCATTTGAGCTGACCGGTCACTGCATCGAGCGCGCGCACGTCGCTGTGGCCGGTGACGATGTAAACCGTACCATCGGCCTCGATTGGTTGGGTCGCGCTATGCGCTGCGGGCAGATCGAACGACCATGCAAGGCCCAGCTTGCGGATGGTCTTGGTGTCGATCTGGTCGAGCGGGCTATAATGCTGCTCACCGGCGCTGCGGCCATAGGACGGCCAATTGCTCGGGTCGAGGCCGATCCCACCGTCTGCGGCGGGATCGGGCGCCGCCGCCGGATGGCACGATGCCAGCAGCACTGAGATCAAGCCAATCGCGAGGCGCGTAGAACGGACTGCGCGAAACCCGTTGCGGTTAGGTTGCATGGAATTTCCCTCTCCGGGCGCGTTTGGCGTCCGCAAATAGCTATGCCGGAAGCGCATATTGCATGCAATAGTGCCCATGGTTGTGGGCCTGTTTTGCTTTGCCTTGTGCGACGGCCATCCGATATGCGGGGGATGGCCGTCCCATCTCTCCCCAGGCACATCCGACAAGGTGACGAAGATGGATGGAATCATTCGGGAATGTTGCTAAACGCGATCGCTAGACGATTGCATGCATTGCGCGCCGATGGAGCTAGCTGAATATGGTGACCGTTACCGAAAAGGTGATCGAGCAAATCCGCGAACGTATCCTGGACGGTAAGTTCGGCCCCGGTGCCCATCTGCATGAAGCGACTTTGGCAGCCGATCTCGGCGTTTCGCGAACCCCAATCCGCGATGCCCTGCGGGTACTCGGGAATGAGGAACTGCTGGTCTACTATCCCAACCGTGGCTATTTCGTACGCACAGTCGAAATCTCCGATGTGTTTAGCGCCTATGACGTCCGCGGGACGCTGGAAGGGCTCGCCTGCCGGGTGATAGCCGAGAATGGACTGACCGAAATCCAGCGAAAAAGTTTCACCGATCTGCTCGAACTTGGCGACAGCATCTTCGCCTCCCCGCATTGGGGCGATGAGGAGCAGAAGGCATGGCGATCGCTCAACAGCAACTTCCATTTCGCCATTATCGAGGCGTCGAACAATCGTCACCTTGACCCGATCATGCGGCAGGTGCGCTTCTTTCCGCGAATCTTCGACAGCCGGTTCGACCCGAGCTCGGACTTCTTCCAGGCTGTCCACACGCGCGAGCAACGGTTGCGGTCGCACCATGACCATCAGCATATCGTTGAGGCGATCTTCCGCCGCGAAGGCGCGCGCGCCGAGGCGCTGATGCGCGAGCATGTCTACGCCAATCGCGAACTCCTGCGTAAGGCCGTCGAGGCGTTGACGGCGGCCGGGGTGGAGGTGGCGCCGGTCGACTGAGCGCGGGATTGCGAAGATGTGTGCAAACAAAGATTGCATGCAATCTTCATTCGGGTGTAGGGCTGTCCTCGAAATCAGAGAGGAAGTCCTGTCCCATCATGCGCCGCGCCGCCATTGTCATGCCGTTACGCACGCCGGTCGGTCGTTTCCTCGGCGCGCTCGCGTCGCTTCCTGCCGAGCGCCTCGCTCAGCATGTGATCGAGGCGGTGATGGCGCGCACTCGGGTCGATCCGGAGCGGATCGACGATGTAGTCTTCGCTCAAAGCTATGCCAATAGCGAGGCGCCCTGCATCGGGCGCTGGGCGGCGCTCGCAGCGGGCCTGCCGATTTCGGTTCCCGGCATGCAGCTGGATCGGCGCTGCGGCGGTGGACTGCAGGCGATCGTAACCGCGGCGATGATGGTCCAGACCGGCGCCGCCGATTGCGTGCTCGCGGGCGGCGTCGAGAGCATGAGCAACATCGAATATTACACGACCGCGATGCGCGCCGGAGCACGGGCCGGGAGCGTGAAATTCCATGATCGGCTGGAGCGTGGGCGCGAGCGCTCCCAGCCGGTCGAGCGGTTCGGGGTTATCTCGGGAATGATCGAGACGGCGGAGAATCTGGCCGCGGACTATGGAATCACGCGCGAAGAACAGGATGCCTTCGCGCTCGAGAGCCATCGCCGCGCGGCGACGGCTTGGTCGGAGGGCCGCTTCGATCCGGAGATCGTGCCTGTTCCGGTCGCGCAGCGCAAAGGAGATCCCATGATCTTTGCGCGCGACGAGGGGATCCGCGCCGAAAGCGATGTCGCTGCGATGGCGACGCTCAAACCTCTGATGCCGGGCGGCACCGTCACCGCCGCGAACTCCAGCCAGCAGAACGATGCCGCAGCGGCTTGCCTGGTTGTCGCCGAGGACAGGCTTACCTCCCTCGGTCTCGCTCCGATCGGCTTCCTGTCGGGCTGGGCGGCGGCGGGTTGCGAGCCCTCACATATGGGCATTGGCCCGGTTCCGGCAGTGCGCCGTCTGTTCGAACGGACTGGGCTCGGATGGGACGATATCGATCTTGTCGAGATCAACGAGGCTTTTGCCGCGCAGGTGTTGGCAGTGGCCAAGGGCTGGCAGTTCGAGGATTTCGACCGCATCAACGTGAACGGATCGGGCATTTCGCTCGGCCACCCCATCGGCGCGACCGGTGTGCGGATCATGGCCAGCATGATGCACGAGTTGAAGCGCCGAGGCGGCCGGCGGGCGCTCGAAACGATGTGCATCGGTGGCGGGCAGGGCATCGCCGCCATCTTCGAGGCAGCTTAGGCGCCGAAGTGCGGCGTGCGGATAGGGATCAGGAACGGGCTATGATCGACGTTACATTCATCACGCATGAGGGTGATCGCCAGACCGTCTCGGCCGACGACGGCTTGAGCGTGATGCAGGCGGCGCTCAACAATGGCATCAATGGTATTCTCGCCGATTGTGGTGGCGCGCTCTCTTGCGCCACGTGCCACGTCCATGTCGCGTCCGACTGGATCGAAAAAGTTGGCCAGGCGTCGGCCGAAGAGGTCGAGATGCTGGAAATGGCAGTCGATCCTGATGATCGCAGTCGTCTTTCGTGTCAGATAATCCTGTCGTCTGATCTTGATGGGCTCGAGGTGATCCTTCCGGCGTCCCAGCTCTGAGGAGAGACGATTTGGGTACTTTGCTCAAAGACAAGGTCATCGTCGTCACCGGTGCGGGGCGCGGGATTGGCCGCGCGATCGCGCTGGCTTGCGCCGGCGAGGGGGCGGCGGTGGTGGTGAATGATTTAGGGGGAGCGCTGGGTGGCCAGGGAGCCGATTCAGGGCCCGCCGTCGAGGTGGTCCGCGAGATCGAACAGGCTGGCGGCCGCGCCGCCGTGAATGTCGCCAGCGTCGCCGAGCCCGGCGGTGCCGCCTCGATCGTCGCAACCGCCATCGACGCATTCGGGCGGGTCGATGCGGTGGTGAACAACGCCGGCATCTCGCGCGACGGCATGTTCCATAAAATGGACGCCGGCGACTGGCACGCGGTGATCGACGTCCATCTGGGCGGCAGTTTCCACCTTTCCCGCGCGGCCGCGCCCTACTTCCGCGACCAGGGAAGCGGCGCTTTCGTCCACATGACCTCGACGTCGGGCCTGATCGGCAATGTCGGACAGTCCAATTATTCAGCCGCAAAGATGGCGATCGTCGGATTGTCCAATTCGATTGCACTGGATATGCGTCGATTTGGCGTGCGCTCGAACTGTGTGGCGCCGTTCGCATGGAGCAGGATGACCGAGAGCATCCCGGCCGACACCGAGGAAGCGCGCCAGCGGGTCGAGCGATTGAAGACGATGACGCCCGACAAGGTCGCGCCGCTCGTGACCTGGCTGTGCGCTGACGATGCTGCCGAGGTGTCCGGCCAGATCTTCTGCGTGCGCCGGAACGAGATCATCCTGTTCTCGCCGCCGCGCCCGGTACGTTCGGTGCATCGATCCGAAGGCTGGACTCCGGAGACGGTCGGTGCCGAGCTTTATCCCGCGCTCAAGCCCAGCCTGTTCCCGCTCCAGGTATCGTCCGACGTGTTTGCCTGGGATCCGATCTGATTACCGGAATGAGTTGACCCCTTCGCATGCATATTGAATGCAATCTTGGGATTGCCGCTATCGGGATTGCCGCTATCTCAGAATATTGAATGGAGTTCGCATGGCCGACCTGACCCTTGACCCCGCGACCACAGCCTTGGTCGCGATCGATCTCCAGCATGGCATGGTCAATCTCGAGACGCTGCCGCACAAGGCGACCGACGTCGTCGCTCACGCGGCGAAGATCGCCAAGGCGCTGCGCGGGAAGGGTGGATTTTGCGCATTCGTGCGCGTGACCAACGCGCCCGACGGTGCTGATGCGCTCAAGCCCACCACCGATGTCGTTCCGCCACCCGCACCGCCGCGTCCGAGTTATTGGGCCGAGCTGGTGCCTGAGCTTGGCATCAAGGATGGGACCGACGTGATCGTGACCAAGCGGCAATGGGGCGCCTTTTATGGTACCGACCTCGAGCTGCATCTCCGTCGGCGCGGTATCAAGACCATCCTGCTTCTCGGTATCGCGACCAATATCGGCGTCGAATCCACCGCGCGCGATGCGTTCGAGCGCGGCTTCGACCAGATATTCGTCGAGGATGCCTGCGCGGCTTTGTCGGCCGACGCGCATAAGGCGTCGATCGGCCTGTTCGGCCGCATCGGCCGGGTCCGTTCGACCGAGCAGGTGCTCGACGCGCTGGACGGCTGACGATGGCCAAGAAAGCCAAGACGGCACCCACGGGCCGGCTGGCGGGGCGCAAGATCGTCATCACCGGCGGCAATAGCGGCATCGGTGTGGCGACCGCGCGCAAGTTCGTCAAGGAGGGCGCGCGTATTGCGATCCTCGGGCTCGATGGGGAGGCGCTGGACGAGGTTTCGTCCGAGATCGGCTGCGAGGCCGTGCAGGTCGATCTCACCGATCCCGGCGCGACTGTCGCGGCAGTGGACGAGGCGTTCCGCCGGATGAACGGTATCAACGGCCTGGTCTGCAACGCAGGGGTGAGCCTTTCCCGGCCCTTCGCCGATACATCGGTCGAGGACTGGCATTGGGCGATGGACGGGAACGCCACGAGCGTCTTCCTCACCTGCCAGGCGGCGCTGCCCTATCTTACGCGCAATGATCAGGCGACGATCGTCAATGTCGGCTCGGCGGTGGCGCTGGGGCCGCTTCGCGGGCGGGCCGCCTATGCAGCGTCCAAGGCGGCGGTGCATGCCTTCACCAAGGTGCTGGCGATGGAGCTGTCGCCGCGCATCCGCTGCAACCTACTGGCACCCGGCGCAATCGACACGCCGATGGTGCGCGGTACTTTCACCGACCCTGAGCAGGTCAAGCGCATCGAGGGGCTCTATGCGTTGCGCCGCATGGGGCAGGCCGACGAAATAGCCGAAGCGATCCTGTTTCTGACCAGCTTCGAATCCTCGTTCGTCACCGGAAGCACGCTGTCGATCGACGGCGGGCGCATCTTCTACTGACGGCGGCGGCGGATGAATTTCGATTATTCGGATGATGAGAAGGCGTTGGCGGAGCAGGCGCGTCGCCTGCTTGCCGATCGCTCGCCGCCGGCGCTGGTGCGTGCGTTGATCGAGGGAGAGCGGCAGGCCGAGGCGCAGGCATTGTGGCGCGAGGTTGCCTCGCTGGGTTGGCCCGCGATCGCCGTGCCCGAGGCGGAGGGCGGGATCGGCTTCGGCCATGTTGCGCTCTGTGCGCTGGCCGAGGAGATCGGCCGGGCGATCGCTCCGTTGCCCATGCTGTCCTCCATATATCTGGCTGGCGAAGCGCTGCTGGCCGGCGGCTCGGCCGAGCAACGCGCATGCTGGCTACCCGGGCTTGCATCCGGCGGGATCCGCGGTGCGGCGGCGATCGATCCAGTCGCGCCGGCTCTTCGCTTTGCCGACGGGCGGATCACGGGCGAGGTCGCTCCCGTTTTCGGCGGGATCGATGCCAGCGTCGCGATCGTGTCGGCGCGCGATCGCGGCGAATCGCGCTTGTTTGTCATGTCGCTCGACAGTCCGGGCATAGCGCGCAAGCCAGTGCGGACGATCGATGACAGCCGGCCCGCCGCCAAACTGACTTTTGCCGGCGCCCCTGCCGAGCCGCTGGGAAACGGCCGCCTGACCGAGGAACGCCTACTGGCGCGAGCGGCGGTGCCAATTGCGTTCGAGCAGCTCGGAGGTGCAACTGCCAGCCTGGAAATGGCACTCGCCTTCGTGCGCGAGCGGAAAACCTTCGGCCGGCCCGTGGCGGGCTATCAGGCGATCAAACATCGCCTCGCCGACATCTATGTGGCCAACGAGATCGCCCGATCCAACGCTTACTACGCGGCCTGGGCGCTCGCCGCCGATGCGCCAGAGCTGGAACTTGCTGCGGCCACCGCGCGGGTTTCGGCGACCGACGCCTATGAGTTCGCCGCGGCCGAGCTGATCCAGCTCCACGGCGGCATCGGCTTCACCTGGGAGGCCGATTGCCACCTTCATTATCGCCGGTCCCGCTCGCTGGCGCAGATCATCGAGCCGGTGGGCTGGTGGCAGGACCGGCTGGCGGTCGCGCTGGACCGGGAGGCTGTCTGATGGATTTCGATGATTCGCCACAGGAGGCTGCGTTTCGCGCCGAAGCTCGCGCATGGCTGGCCGCTAACGCGCCGCTCTATGCGCCGGCCCCCGGCACGGCGGATGCCGAGGGCTTCCTGACCCTGCCGCTGGCACGGCGCTGGCAAGCCGCCAAGGCGGATGCCGGCTATGCGCGCATCACCTGGCCGAAAGAGCTTGGCGGACGCGCCGGCACGGCGATCGAGGAGGTGATTTTCGAGGAGGAGCAACGTCGCTTCGTGCTGCCGCCTGACGCGTTCGGGATCAGCCTCGGCATGTGTCTGCCGACGATGATCCAGTGGGCACCAGAGATTGCTCGCGATCGCTTCGTCAAGCCGGCGCTGCGCGGCGACGAGATCTGGTGCCAGCTCTTTTCGGAACCGGCTGCCGGCTCCGATCTCGCCAATGTCCGGACACGCGCGTTCCGTGATGGTGACGACTGGGTCGTCAACGGCCAGAAGGTCTGGACTACCGGCGCGCACGTCTCCGACTGGGGGGTTGTCCTCGTCCGCACGGATCCGCTCGAGGAAAAATATGCGGGCATGAGCTGTTTCTGGCTCAACATGCGGTCGCCGGGGATCGAGGTCCGCCCCATCCGGCAGGCGTCGGGCCATGCTGCCTTCAACGAGGTTTTCTTCACTGATGTCCGCATTGCTGACGCCCAGCGTCTGGGTGGGGTGGGCGAGGGGTGGAAGGTCGCCATATCGACGCTGATGAAGGAACGGATGGCGGTCAACGAGGCGGACATCGCCAACATCACCGTCGATGATGTGGTCGCGATGGCGCGCCGCCCGCAACGGGATGGCGCGCGGCCGATCGACGACTTGGCCGTTCGCGCGCGGCTCGCAAACCTATACGCCCGCAGCGCCGGTGTGCGATATACGCGCTACCGGATGCTTACCAATTTGGGACGTGGTGAACTGCCCGGCCCGGAGGCGGCGATGGGCAAGCTCGTGCTCGGCCGCAATATCCAGGAGCTTGCCCGTCTCGCGCTCGAGATGCGTGGACCAGCGGGGTTGCTCCACGGCGAGGATGCCGATGATGAACTCGCCGCGATGCAGGAGGCATGGTTCTACGCGGCCGGCCTGCGCATCGCCGGCGGCACCGACGAGATCCTGCGCAACACGATCGCTGAGCGCGTACTCGGCCTGCCCGGCGAAATGCGCGTCGAAACAGCTCATCCTTTCAATGAAATCGTGGGCTGAGGTTGGACATGGACCTGGATTTCTCTGCTGAGGATGAGCTGTTTCGCCAGCAGGTGCGGCAATGGCTGGAGGACAATAAGCCGAGCGAACCGCGTCCTGCCGATGGACCGGCAATGGCCGAGTTCGATCGGGCTTGGCAACGGCGGCAATATGACGGCGGCTGGGCCGGCATCGCATGGCCCACTGAATATGGCGGCAGGGGTCTTTCGACGACGCAGCAGCTTATCTGGCATCAGGAATATGCCCGCGCCGGCGCGCCCTATATCGGTATCAACTTCGTTGGCGTGCTGCATGGCGGGCCGACGCTGATCGTGCGCGGCTCGGAAGAGCAGAAGAGCGCGCATCTCGAAAAGATCCTGAAGGGTGAGGAGATGTGGTGCCAAGGCTTCTCGGAGCCCGGCGCCGGCTCCGACCTTGCTTCGCTCAGGACGCGTGCGGTCGTCGATGGCGATCATCTGGTGGTCAACGGCCAGAAGATCTGGACGAGCTATGCGCAGTGGGCGGACTTTCAGGAACTGCTGGTGCGGACCGACCCCGACACCGCTAAACACAAGGGCATTTCCTGGGTGATCTGCGACATGCACGCGCCCGGTGTTAGGGTGCGCCCGATTCCGACGATGGCCGGTATCCCGGAATTCTGCGAGGTCTTCTACGACGATGTGCGTATTCCGCTGAGCAATGTCGTCGGCGGGCTCAACAATGGCTGGTCGGTTGCGATGTCGACGCTCGGCTTCGAGCGTGGAACCGGGTTCATGGGCGAACAGGTCCGGCTCGCAACCGATGTCGATCGGCTGATCGCCGAGACGCATCGCCGCGGCAAGGCGCGCGACCAGGGGCTCACGCGGCAGCTTGCCCGCCTGAAGGCCGAGGTCGCTGCACTGCAGGCGATGACCTATCAGAGTATTTCGCTCAACGAGCGGCGCGGCACGCCGGGGCCGGAAAGCTCGATGCTGCGGCTCTATCACGGTCTGCTGGCGCAGCGTCTCGGTCGAATCAGCATGGAAGTGATAGGCCAGGATGCGCTCGTAATGAGCGATCCGGAGGAAGAATGGACCGGGCCCTATCTCTATTCCTTCTCCCGCACGATCGGCGGTGGCACCGCCGAGATTCAACGTACGATCATCGCCGAGCGCGTGCTCGGACTGCCGCGCGCAGGCCGCTGACCGAGGACTGACCTATGGACCTGATGTTGAGCGAGGACGAAGAGCAGGTCGTCGATGCGGCGAAGGCGCTGCTGTCGAACGAATTGCCGGTGGAATATCGGCGGTGGGAGAAGGGCGCGGCATCGGCTGCGGATCGCGCGATGATGGCGCAATTCGCCGAGCTCGGCTGGATCGCGCTGGGGCTGCCGGAATCCAAGGGCGGCTTCGGTTTCGGGGCGACCGAAGAGGCCTTGCTCTTTCGCGAGGCGGGCCGCGCACTCGTCACGCTGCGGCTGCTCGCATCGGTGGTCGCCGCACGGATCGCAGCGACCGCAGGAGATACCGATCGCGCCTCGAGTCTGATCGAAGGTCGCCAGCAGGCGGGTATCGCGGTGCCTGACGGAGACGGCGGCTGCTTCCTGATCGATGCCGATGGCGCCGCCGAGATGTTGGTGATCGCCGGGGCGGGCCCTGCGCTCGTACCCGGCTCCGGCTTCCACGACCGCGCACCGGTGCGCAGCACCGACGAGACCGTCCACCTCGAGCGCGCGAAACTCGATCCTGTCGCGTCTTCGGTCGCGGGAGATTCCCGGGCGGCGAGCCATCTATCGCTTCTCATCGCGGCCATGCTGGCCGGGTCGGCAGAGGCGGTACGCGATCTCACCGTGGCGCATGCCTGCGAGCGCGTGCAGTTTGGCCAGAAGATCGGCACGTTCCAGGCTGTCAGCCACCCGATAGCCGACATGGCGGTGCGTTGCGAGGCAGCGCTGGCGCAGGTCAAGGTGGCGGCGATCGCCTTCCGCGACGAGCGCGAGGATGCCGATTTTCAGGTCATGGCGGCGCGCATCGTGGCGTTCGATGCCGCCTTGAGCAACGCGCAGGCAGCCGTGCAATTACACGGCGGCATGGGCTTCACCGCCGAATATCCAGTGCATTTCCATCTCAAGCGCGCGCACCTGCTGGACCAGGTGGGCGGATCGATGGCTGATCAACTCGACCGCTGCTTCGCCGCGGCGGTTGGCTGATCGAAAGGATCGTTGGGAAGGGCGGTGTCTAGAGCCGGTCTTCCATCAACGCCGCGAGCATCGCCGAATCCAGATATTCTTTGGCCTCCACGATCAGCCCGTTTTCCCCGCGATAGAGCATACCCAGCTTCGGATAGGCATAGAGCTCAAGCGTCTTGATCCACTGCTTGGTGTGTTAGAGGGGTGGGATTCTGTGGAACTAGTAAATATCTGTAATATATTGGTTAAATATTTTTCCTCTCACCCAACCCCACACTGAACCCCACACATTCGAACACAGGTTCGCTAGCCCGATTCATAAACGTCGCACTGGAACTAAACGTCCCATTCTTAGAGCGCCACGTCCTACATTCCCGGCTTGATCAGTCTAGCAGCTTCCTGGAAGCAGCTCTGTCGGTATCGCAGGCTCTTCGCGTCGGGACATAGTGCGACTCCTTCTCACCCATTATCCCCGCCCGCACACGAAATTCCTGATAGTCCCCCAAATGACAGGCGATCGTCCTTGACGCGCCAACAGAACGAAAGCCTGCGGATAGCCTCCCACGCCCTGATTAGTCGCAGTCTGATATCGACGCTCCGTCGCTGGCGTGTCTGAACGCCTGTTGTTAAACCTCGAGGGGAAAGCCGCCGGAGACGCGCAACGTCTCACCCGTGACAAAACTCGCCCGATCAGAGCAGAGGAACATCACCGCATCCACGATATCTTCGGGCAATCCTGGACGCTTGATCAGCTGCAGATCCTCGCGAAAGTGGCGTACCATCTCAGCCGGCAGATCTGCTATCACGGTCTCCGTTGCCATCAACCCAGGCGCCACCGCGTTAACGCGAATGCCGTCAGGCGCGAGTTCGCGAGCAAAGGCGAGCGTCAGCCCCCTGACCGCCAGCTTGGACAATCCGTATGGGCCTGCAATCGAATAGCCGGCGATCGAAGAGAGGTTCACGATCGTACCACCACCCCGCCGCACCATCGAATCACGCGCTGCGACGGTGCAATTGACAACACCGATGACGTTGACCTCAAGCACGGCGCGTAATTCCGCGTTAGTCGATTTGATGAAATCCTTTGAATAATTTGCCGTGAGCAAGCCAGCATTGTTGATCAGTATATCGACACCGCCAAGTGCAACTTCGGCGCGAGCGATGCTATCTTTTACCGCCATCTCGTCCGCCACATCACAAGGGATCGCGATCGCCGTACCTCCCGCGTTCGTCAGGCATCGGGCAACCGCCTCCGCAGCATCGCGGTCCCTGTCCAATATCGCGACGGCAACTCCCTCGCCGACGAACCTCTCCGCGAAGGCTCGCCCAAAGCCGCGAGCTCCTCCAGTAATGATTGCGACCTTCCCATCCTGCTGCATAATCCCTCCTGGATCTGCCACGGCCGAGCCGTTGCCGCGAATGGCTCCGATATCGGCGAAGAGGACGCGCGCCCTGCTCCACGAAGCCATGCGCTAGCGCCTCGCCGATCCCGCGGGCGCCATCGGTCACGATGGCGACCTTTCCTGTCAGCTTCATCCGAGTCTCCCGACCAGAAGTCGGTCAATCGTGTTACAGCAACAGGCCGCGCGGATGGCCGAGCAGCGCGTTGCCGCCGGTGCACGGCCAGCATTGCCCCGTCTCGAAGAACTCATCGCGCAGCATCATATGCACCATCGCCGCGATATCGCCCGGCCCGCTCAGTCGCCCGAGCGGGGTAAGATCGATAAACGGCTTGGTGAATTCGTCGAAGTCATAGCCATATTGCGCGATGCCCTTGCGCAGCATGTTCGTGTCGTTGGTGGAGGGGATTATCGTGTTGATGCGCAGGCGCTTGGCGCGGTACTCGACTGCGGCTGCCTGGACGAAACGATCGGCGGCGCGCTTGGCGGCGGCGTAGGCCGCAATCCCGCCCGAGTGATCGTAGGCCGATAGCGACGAGATCGAGACGATGGCCCCGCCATCGGCGATCTTCTCGGCCACTGCCTGTACGAACCAGACGGTGCCAAAATAGTTGACCTTCGTCATCTTGAGCAGGTGCTCCTCGTCGATCTCGTCGACGGGACAGCGATCCGCCAGGCCTGCGAGGTTCGCGGCGATGTGCAGTCCGCCAAAGCGTGTCACGGCATAATCGACGAGGTTGCGCACCGCCGCCCGGTCCGTGATGTCCGCCTCAAGCGCCAATCCGCCGATCTCCTTCGCAAGCGCCTCCAGCGGCGCGGCACCGAGACCGGAGACAACCACCCTCGCGCCGTGGCGCGCAAGCCGACGGGCAGTCGCCTGCCCCATGCCACCTTCTGTCGACGCGCCCATGACGACCGCCACCTACCGTCAAAGTCATCCATTCGCTTCGATCCTCTCCATTGCCACCTAAGCCGACCGACATTTGCATGCAATTTCTGGCCTTGTAACACGGCTGTGGTACTAGAAAACCAGAATAACAGGCCCCAGCTCAAATTTCGCATGCAATCTCTATCGATGCGACGATCGCGCTGCTAATGTCAGCGGCAAAAGACGAAAGGACATCGCATGACCGTCATAGCCGGGCCCACGACCGAGCATTCGACCATTTGCCGCTTCTGCAATGTCGGTTGTCCGCTCACCGTGACGATCGCCGCCGGCAAGGTCGTCAAGGCGAGCGGTAATCGCCGGAGCCCGGCCTACTACGGTTTCTGCTGCTCGCGCGGACAAGCCCTGCCAGAACAGCTCTACGACCCGGGGCGGCTGCTGCATTCGCTCCGCCGCGACGGTGAGGGCCGGCACGGCCGCATCGCGTCCGGCGATGCCATGCGCGAGATTTCCGACAAGGTCGCCGCTATCATCGCGGAGCACGGTCCGCGCAGCGTCGCGCTTTATATCGGCACCTACAGCGCCTGCTATCCGCTTTATCCGGAACTTGCCGTCGCTTGGGCTGTCGCTGCCGGCACGTCGATGATTTTCACGCCGATGACGATCGACCAGCCAGGCAAGGACATCGCCAATGCGCTTGCGGGCACTTGGGAAGCCGGGCCGCAGGGTTTTAACGATGCCGATACCTGGTTGATCGTCGGCGGCAACCCGCTGGTTTCGATCGGCGTAAGCATGCCTGCCCAGAACCCTGCGCGGCGACTGACGGAAGCGGTCGCCGCAGGGTTGAAGCTGATCGTTATCGATCCCCGCCGCACGCAGACTGCGGCCCGCGCGGCCGTCCACCTGCAACCGCGCCCCGGCCACGACGCGGCGATCCTCGCGGCGATGATTCACGTGATCATGGCCGAGGGGCTATATGACGCGCAATTCCTCTCCGACCACGCCGAGGGTCTCGATGGGCTTCGCTCTGCTGTCGCCCGTTGGACGCCGGAGGCGGCGAGCGTCCGCGCGGGCATCCCTGCCCAGCAGATTCTCACTGCTGCCCGCACCTTCGCCGGAGCGAAGCGAGGCCTTGCGGTAGGGGCGACAGGTGCGAACATGTCGGGCCGATCGAGCCTCACCGAATATCTGCTGAGCCTACTCAACATCCTTTGCGGACGCTTCGTTCGGGAGGGCGAGTCGGTGGACAATCCCGGCGTGCTGTTGTCGCGTGCCACTCCGCGCGCTCAGCCGGTAGCCCCGCGCTCCGCAAGGGGGCTCGGCGAGACGTTCCTCGCGCGTGGACTCACGCAAAGCGCTTCCGGCATGCCTACTGCCGCTCTGGCGGAGGAGATACTCGGCGGGCGCATCAAGGCGTTGATCTCGATGGGCGGCAATCCGGCTGTAGCCTGGCCGGATCAGAAGCTCAGCGTGCGCGCGCTTAGCGCGCTCGATCTGCTTGTGCAGTTCGACGTCCGGATGACGCCCACTGCGCAGCTTGCCCATTATGTCCTAGCCCCGAAGATCAGCGTCGAGGTGCCGACTGCGTCATGGTCGTACGAGAAGATCGAGGCCTATGGCAGCATCTATGCCATGGCCGAGCCTTTCGGCATGTACGCGCCCCGCTTGCTCGATCCGCCCCCTGGCGCGGACCTGATCGAGGAGTGGGAGTTGATGTTTGAGATGGCACAACGGCAGGGGCTTGCCCTCACCTGCTTCCGCCCGCAATCGACCAGCGCCACTCATCGCGCGGCGCGCGATCCGGTCGCTATCGACATGTCGCGCAAGCCCACGAGTGAGGAGTTGCTGAACCTGTTCACGTACGGCTCGCGGATCTCGCTCGACGAGGTCAAGGCACATGCCGACGGCGCGCTCTTTCCCGAGCGGATCGTTGCATTGGCCGCAGATCCGGGCTGCACTGCTCGCTTTCAACTCGCCGATCCCAGCATGATGGCCGAGCTTGGTGAGGTAGCGGACGAAACGAAGAGCGACGACGCCGGCTTTCCGCTTCGGCTGGTGTGCCGCCGCGCGGGACATCTCAACAATTCGGGGGGGCTCGGCCTGCCCTCGCTCGCGCGCAAAGGAGGACACACTAATCCCGCATTCATGGCGCCCGACGACATGGCCGCACTCGGACTCGTCGCAGACGACGAGATCAGACTGACATCGCGACACGGCGAAATCGGGGCGATCGTCCAGCCCGACCCGACCCTTCGGGGCGGGGTAGTATCGATGAGCCACGCCTTCGGCATGCTCCCCGAGCAACCTGAGGATGTGCGCGGCCGCGGTACCAACACAAGCCTCCTGACGAGCGTTGCCGACGATTACGACCTCTTCACCGGCATGCCGCGGATGAGCGCCGTGCCGATCCGGGTGAGGCGTTGCGACTGAATTTCCGAGCGTCATGGGTCAGCGCTTTGGCTCTACCGCCCTTGATGTCGTGAACGACCGCGGAGCCGGTCCAGCTGAGCAGCGTCGGCACGACGAGGCCGACACCTTTGCCCGAGCGGGTCGGTGCGAACGCCATGACATGCTCGGGTCCGTCGTGGCGAAGATAGCTGCCGCCCAGGCTCCTGGCGGACGGGATCGATCCACTCGATCGACGCCCGGGCCGACGAGGAAGCGGAGATCGCCCGCGTCGCCGAAGAGGAGCAGGCCGAAATCGGCAAGCCGGCATTCGAAGAGTTTGCCGACACCTACATTGATACGCACGAGGAGGGCTGGAAGAACGCCAAACACAGGGCTGCAGTGGCGGAACACGATCAAGACCCACGCGAAGTCGCTTTTGCCGAAGCCGGTTGATGAGATCACCACCGACGATGTGGTCGCCGTCCTTCAGCCAATCTGGCGCTCTACACCGGAAACAGCGAGCCGCTTGCGCGGACGGATTGAAAACATTCTCGATGCGGCAAAAGCGGCCAAGCATATCGCCAGCCCTTGGGAGAACCCTGCACGCTGGCGCGGTACGCTCAATCACCTGCCGCCGCGACGGCGCAAGAAGTCGCAGGTTCGACATCATCCTGCGATGCCGTACGAGGATTTGCCCGACTTCTTTGCTCGGCTCCGCCTGCGACCGGCTCCCGCTGCGCGCGCTCTTGAGTTCACGATTCTGCACGCCACTCGAACCAGCGAGACGCTCAAGATGAGGTGGAAGGAGATCGACTGGGACGAGAAGATCTGGACGATTCCGGCCGAGCGGATGAAGATGGGGTTCGAGCACCGCGTGCCTCTTATCGGGCGAGGGTTCGAAATCCTCCAGCTTCAGGCGCGTTCGAGCAATTGCGATCCAGATGGCTATGTTTTTCAGGGCCAGAAGCGCGGCATGCCGCTTTCGCAGATGTCGATGGTGCTGAGGCGAATGAAACTCGGCCAGCACACCGTTCACGGCATGCGCAGCAGCTTCCAAGCAGCTGAAGGCCCATCCCTCCAAAGCATCAGGTGGATGCTATTACCGCACTCATCTCGATTAGCTGACAACACACTTCTAGCGGACGTACTTGGCCTGCGAGAGCCTTGCGGAAGGCGCCAGCTCACGGGTTTCATCAAGTCGTCCATGCAGCGTCAGCTTAGCATCGCACCACCATTATTATTGCCGCCCGAGGACGTGCGAGACCATATCAGAGGAAATATCCGCTCATCTGCGACGAGGTCGCCGCGCTTCAGCGTGGGATAAGGAAAATCTTTAGTCGATTTGAAGCGCTCCATAAAATGTGCGTGACTGTCATCCCAGCGTACGTCGTCGCCGATCCAGCGGGTGGCCAGCGCCCTGCGCTGGCATGTTTTCGAGCTGTTGCCTGGAGCGCCATGCACGACCAGTGGATGGTGAATGATCACATCCCCGGGCTCGATGTCCCATGTGAGGAAATCGTACAGTTCGGGTCTTTCGCGAATGTCTTCCAGATCCATCCGAGGGGTGGTCGATGATTTAGCGCCCGACGCTCCCAACCGAGGCCGATGAAGGCCGGCCTCTTCCTCCTCGGTGAAGGCTTCGGGGGAGAATGTGCGACCCCAAAGATGCGATCCCCGAACATAGGTCACGACCCCGGAATCCGGTGTGGCGGCATCGAGCGGAACCCAGATCGATAGCATTTGATCGCCTGTCAGCGGCCAATAAGGAAGATCCTGGTGCCAGGGCGTAGGTTTCAGGGCGCGAGGCTCCTTGATGAGCAGCTGATCGGCAAAGAAGCGGATGGTCTGAGATCCCGTCATGGCTCCTGCTAGCTCGCCAAGACCGCTTTCTCGCACGAACGCCGCGAGCTCTGCACTGCGGAGCCACAAGAAGGAATCACCGAAAAAGCGCCCTTCTCCCTCCCTCCCCAGATTTCTCCCGGATCCACCGTGGGACATGATCGCATCAATCGCGGAGCCGGCCCGCTCGATCCAGTCGCTGCCAATGGCGCCCTTTATAAGCGTCGCCCCATCCCGTTCGAAGCTCGCTTTAGCATCGCCTATTTTCGTCATGATCCATCCTCCCGAAGAAATGCAAATTGCAGGCGGACGGTTGCTCTAGGGGCTACATCGATCATGCGCCGCTCGCAGCCTGGTCATCTTCCGGCCTTGGAGTTGCGTTCAGTCGATGATCCCGTTCAGCCAACACGCATCCCACGCCCGCAGGATGTCGCCGCAGCGTCATCGCCGGTGCGAAAGTTGACATAGTCGTCAAGCTTGGTTAGTCAACAGCTGACATAGTCGTCAAGCTCGGTTAGTCAATCCGCTAACGCCATCACAAAAAATAGATACTTAAAGGGAGAGAGAGCATGAAGACCCAGGTGGCGGCGCTAGGATTGCTTTGTATCGGCAGTTCTCCGGTCGTCGCAGCGCAAGTCGCTGGCCCTTCGAATCCCGAGTCGTCAGGCGCGAAGCAACTGGCGGCACAGGGTGCCGCGGATGCTGGCGGTCCACAATCCGGTGAAGCCTCTGCAGGCGATATCGTGGTCACCGCGCGCCGCCGCGAAGAACGTCTTCAGGAGGTGCCGGTATCGGTCACGGCGGTCGACGGAGGCACCCTCGCCAAGGCGGGTGTCAATAATACGGCTGACCTGCCCGCCGTCGTGCCGGGTCTCAGGTTTCCCCGCAGTGGCCAAAGCCAGCAGCCCACTATTCGCGGTGTCGGCAATCGTGCTTCCGGCACGGCGAATGAGTCCAGCATCGCGATTTACATCGACGGCTTTTATCAACCAGACTCGTATGCCTCGGCGTTTACACTGCTCCAGACGCAGCGAATTGAAGTGCTCCGCGGCCCGCAGGGCACGCTCTTCGGCCGCAACGCCACTGGCGGCCTTATCAATATCATTACAGCGGATCCCGGCGGTCGACTTGAAGGAAATGTCGAATTGCGGGCGGGTTCGTTCAACGAGGTGTCAGGGAAGGCGTATCTTTCGGGGCCGATCAGTGATTCGGTTGCGGCGGATATTGCGGTTTATGGGTACCGAAACGGCGGTTACATCAAAGACCTCGCCAATGGCGGGAATATCAATCCTCGCCGCGCGTTTGCGGCCCGCTCGAAATGGATTTTCGATCTGGGCGCCGACACCCGACTTGTCGTGTCCGGATCGCACATGAGTGACAAAGATCCCTCGACCTACAGTTACCAACCGCTGAACGGCAACACACGAGGGAAACTCTTCGGCGCCCTCATTCCACAGAAGCCCAGGCAGTCTGCGCTGAGCGATGCCACCCCGCCCGCGCTTATAGTCCGGCAGAGCTTGGGGACTGCCCGCCTAACCCATGATCTCGGTTGGGGGACACTGTTCGTGGAAGGCAGTTACGGCCACACAATGAACAGATATTCCGCAGACGGAGACGCCTCCACCGCGTTGATCGGAGCGTCCAGCGGACATTTCAAGATGGACTACCAGACCGCAGAGGCGAGGCTTGTCTCTTCGGGAACGGGCCCTTTCCAATGGATCATCGGAGCCTTTGGCTTCCACGCCAAAACGTTTATCGATCCCCTGCGTGTCCCGACATATACAAATCAGGTCCTTACATCGGAGTCCTTGCTGACAGGCACGGCGCCAGCACGTTCTGTGGCTGTATTCGCCGAGGTGAACTACGAGATCACGCCGGCCCTTCGCGCGACCCTAGGCGGTCGATATACTTATGAGAAGCGTGGCTACACCGCACGAAGTGACGTTACCAATTTCACGACTGGAGCGAAAAGTTTTCAGACGGTCGATCGGGACATCTCCTTCAAACGGTTCACGCCGCGCGCGATCCTCCAATATGTTTTCTCGCCGCGGGCGAATGTCTACGCCTCATTCAGCACAGGCTTTAAGAGCGGCGTTTTCAATGCTGGAAGCATTGCGGGGACCAGCGTAGAACCGGAAAAGATCAAAGCCTATGAAGCCGGGATCAAAACTGAGCCGGCTCGAGGATTGATCCTCAATGGCTCGCTATTTCACTACGATTACAACAATCTCCAGGTTTCTGCGCGCGATCCGCAAGGGGGGCCGTCGATATTCGCTAACGCGGCCCAAGCGAAGATCAGTGGCGGAGAAGTGGAAGCGATCGCATCGGTCGGCAGCGATACCAAGCTGCGGTTTGGGGCTGCATATCTGGATGCCAAATACAAGAGCTTCACCCGTGCCCAGGCCTTTGATCCCAACCCCACATTGACAGGGAACAACGCAGCGACACGCGATGTAAGCGGCAATCGCATCCAGCAGTCACCGAAGCTGACCTTGAGTTCGACGATCGATCATATCGAGAAGTTCGATTCAGGTGATCTCGGTTCCTCCTTAAGTGTATATTACAGCGATGCATTTTACTGGGATGCTGCCAACAGAATTTCCCAGAAGTCATACGTTATATTGAACGGGGAAATTTCCTGGCGGTTCAAGAACGGCCTGAGGCTGGCCGTGTGGGGCGAGAACCTGGCGAATGAAAATGTATTCCTCACCGTCGTGCCATCGGCCAACGGGGACTCCGTTGTCTATGACAGGCCGAGACGTGGCGGTGTTTCCGTGAGCTATTCGTTCTGAGCGCCGTCTGCTGGAACCCGCGCGTGCGGCTGCGCGCCTGTCCGCGCAGTTCTGCGCTCCTTGGCGTCCGCAGCTTTTTAGTCGCCCCTGAAGGAATCTTCCAATGACGCAGTCAAACGGCGCAAGGGCGCAAGCGCAGGAATGAGAACGATATCTACAGCCGCTGGGAGCGCCTGGTACACGGTTTTCGTCCTCGCTCTGGCGACATTCCTGTCTTACGTCGATCGCGGCGTAATCGCTGTCGTTGTGCCGAGCCTCAAAGCTGATCTACGCCTGACCGATCTGGAAATCAGTTTACTGCAAGGCCTGTCATTTTCCATTTTTTTCGCGCTCGCTGGCCTGCCGATGGGGAGACTGGCCGACCGGTGGCATCGCCGAAATCTGATCATCATAGGAATACTCCTGTGGAGCGGGATGATGATCTTTTCGGGCTATGCGCAAAGTTTCGGCCAGCTGCTGATTGCGCGGATGGGGGTCGGCTTCGGGGAGGCGGCATTGATCCCCGCTGCGGCTTCGATAATCGCCGACCTGTTCCCGCCAACATCCCGCGGGCGCCCGATGAGCGTCATCGTCGCGGCGTCGTCGTTCGGCGCCGCCGGCGCAAGCCTGCTGGGCGGGGCGATGCTGATCTATCTCGCACATAATCCCGCCGATCTCCTGCCGTTCATCACACAGCCTCAGGATTGGCGGACAGCTTTCGTGTTGTTCGGGCTGCCCGGGCCTGTCATCGCGCTGCTTCTGCTGACGACGTCCGAGCCGCGGCGTGTCGTTCCGCCTATCGAGGTTGCTCCCAGTTTCTTCAAATTTCTTCGGGAAAATCGGTTCGCTCTCTCGTGCGCTTACGCCAGTTTCGCACTGAACTTCATGGTCGGATATGCGACCGCCCTCTGGTCCCCGACAGTGCTGTCACGGGTCTATGGAGTTTCCGCCGGGCATGCTGGTATCCAGTTCGGCTCGACATTGCTGTTCTCCAATGTGGCGGGCGGACTGATAAGCGGCTTCATCGGCGACAACCTTTCCAGGCGCGGCGTTGCGGGCGCTCGTCTCTGGATGCCTCTTGCGGCGGCGCCCTTGGTCGCCATAGGCGGAATCGTAATGCTGGCCGCATCTTCGGCGACGACCTATCTCACGGGTTACGGCATTGCCGGATTCGGTATCGGTGTTCTCATCGCCAGCAGCTACCCGCTGCTTTTCGAATTGGTGCCGAGCGCCATGCGAGGACAGGGTACGGCGATCTACATGATCGTCGGAAATATCATCGGAATGGGCGCGGGGCCGCTGTGTGTGGCGGTCCTCACGCAGCTGATTTTCCGGGACGATATGATGATTTACGCCTCCGTCGGGATATTAACGTTAGCCTGCTCAGCCTCGAGTTTTACGCTCATGATGATCCTTAGGCCCGGCTATCTGAAGTTGCGCGGCAAGGTCGCAGCGGAGGGCAATGGCACATCTGACGAAGCCTGACATTTTCGCCAAAGCGGTCGAGGTAGTAGGACTACTCACCTGGAACCTCTTATTCCACGAGCAAGGGTGATTGATGACCGAATCCAAGGGACCGCTGTCCGGAGTCCGCATTGTCGATGTGACGAATGTGGTGTTCGGAGCCTACGGTAGTTCGATCTTAGCAGACCTCGGGGCGGACGTGATAAAGATCGAAGCCCCGAGAACGCCACTGGGCGGAGCAGGCGGAGACGTGATGCGCTATCCCGGCCATCTGCCCGAAGGAGCGGCGCCCGCCATGGGGCCGATCTTCCTCACTATCAATCGCAACAAGAGATCGATCGTGGTCGATCTGCGAACCGATTCCGGCAAGGAAGTAATGACTGAACTGGTCAAGACGGCCGACATATTCGTATCGAACATGCGGATGGCGCCGCTTGCCGGTCATGGATTGGGGCCGGAAGATCTGCGCGCCCTCAAACCGGATCTTATCTATGTTCATTGCTCGGGTTATGGCCGTGGCGGCCCTGACGAAGGGAAGCCCGCTTATGACGACGTCATCCAAGCGCAGTCTGGGTTCGCCAGCTTGGCGGCGCGTATCGACAACGGTCCCCCACGCTTCGTTCCTTCGATTATCGGCGACAAAGTATCCGGCCTGTTCGTGGCCTATGCGACGATCGCGGCTCTTTTCCATCGCGAACGTACGGGCGAGGGGCAGCTTGTGGAGGTGCCCATGCTGGAATGCCTCACCAGTTTCCTGCTGGTGGAACACCTGTTCGATCAAGCATTCGATCCGCCCACCGGTGACTGGACATATGGCAGGATCCTGACGACTCATCGAAGACCTTATCGCACGCACGACAATTACATCTGCGTGATGCCCTATTCCGATCAGAACTGGCGGGATTTTTTTGAACTCGCCGATGCTCCGAAATCGTTTTTCGAAGATCCTCGCTTCACCAGCTACGAAAACAGAGCGCGAAATTACGTATCGATTTACGAAGCAGTCGAACCGCTCCTGCTATCGCGTAGTACGGACGAGTGGATAGAGGTTCTGACAGCCAAAGGCATTCCTTGCTCGAAGGTCAATGATTTGAATGATCTGAAATCCGATCCTCACTTGTCCGCGGTCGACTTTTTCCAGCGGAGAGTACATCCCGACGTCGGGCCCTACTTCGCGATCAAGCATCCCGTTCAGTTTTCAGCGACACCGGCGACGATAAGCCGCGACCCTCCCCTGTTGGGCCAACATACGGAGGAGGTTCTTGCCGAGTTGGGCTTGCGGTGAACGGCTTGGGTTGAACCTGATAACCGCCAAGTTACGACGGCGGCGATGGCCGCGGAGAAAGTTACAGCGAGTAATATATAACCCTAGCGGGTGATGACGCCGCGATCGGGTGAGAGAGGAGGGCAGCAGCAAGATCAGGTCCAGCGAGGTCGGCGCCTCGCCCGCGTTACCGGTCTTCCGCTGCCGGACAGTAAACAGACCAGAAGCCAGCTCAGTCGGCATAGGAGGGGGTTATGAAAGAGATGCAAGCGATCATTTTGCCGCAAATTGGCAAAGCGGCTTTCACCAGAGGGCTTCTTCTGATGTCCACGGCGCACTTATTGTGCATTGCGGCGGTCCCCGCGCACGCCGAGAGCCAGACGGACTCTGGGCCTGCTGGATTGGAACCCGTTGGGGCAGCGTCGAAAAACGTCAGCTCCGAGGGCGCCTATCAGGACCTCGGCGATGGTGAAATCATCGTGACGGCGCAGCGGCGCGAAGAGCGGCTGCAGGATGTTCCGGTGACAATCACCGCCCTGACAGGAGATCAACTCGATCGCGCGGGAATCACTTCGACCCAGCAGTTGACCCAAGTCACGCCCGGTCTCAACTTCACCCAATCATCCTTTTCACCGCAACCCACCATCCGTGGCATAGGCACCCGCGGCGTGACGGCAGGCGATGAGTCCGTTGTCCCGGTCTATGTCGACGGCGTGTATCAGCCCGCGCTCAATTCCACGGTAATCGAGCTGAACAGTATCGAGCGCATCGAAGTGCTCAAGGGGCCGCAAGGGGCTTTGCTCGGCCGCAACGCAACCGGCGGCGCGATCAACATCATCACGCGCACGCCCAAGGTCGATCCGGAAATGGCCTTCAGCCTGAGCTACGGCAGGTTCAATCAAGTGATCGGCAAGGCTTACGTCACTGGAGGGTCCGGCAACGTCGCGGCCGACCTCGCGGTGCTCTATAGCAACGATGACGGCTATATCCGCGACATCGCCAAAGGCGGGATGACCGGCAAGACCCGCAGCTATTCCCTGCGCTCCAAGATCGCGTGGCAGCCTGTTGAAGATCTCAAGTTCACCTTGATCGGGAGCAAGGCCGGGGCCAGCGAGTCCGTATCCTATGCGACCCAGGCGAGAAACCGGAACACGCTCGCACGTCGTTTCAACCCGGAAGTTCTGATACCCGACGATCCGTTCGAAACTTCAGCGACGGACAGATCGCCGATCGACACGACGACCACGAACGCCGCGCTGCTCGCCAGCTGGGACGGTCCGGGTTTCTCGATCAATTCCGTGAGCGGATATCAGCGGACAACCTTCGACAGCCTCGCCGATTCGGACACGACGCCGCAGTTTGTCGGCACTTCGGCTGGTGTCCGCAAGACCCGGTCGTTCATCCAGGACCTTTACGCGATCTCGGCCGGCGGCGGTCCCCTGACGTGGATTGTGGGCGCAACATACTATCATGACCGATCGGGCAACCCGAGCGTCATTAATGTCAATAAATCCTCTCTTGCCGCCGCGCCCGTCACGACGAATCTCACGACATCTGTCGAAACGAGCTCGATCGCGCTGTGGGCGCAGCTGGGCTATGACCTTTCGGATAAGCTAGATCTGACCATTGGTGGTCGATACACGCACGACAAGAAGCATTATCAAGCCCGGAACAACATCAATCTTGCTGTGCAGCCGATCGACACGAGCAAGAGTTGGGAGAAGTTCACGCCCACAGTGACTTTGAAGTATGAGTTATCACCCGATGCGAACGTATATCTCAAGGCCGGTCAAGCGTTCAAGGCCGGCATATATGCATCGTCCTCATTCTCGGCCAAACCGGTCGATCCCGAAACGGTCACCCAGTATGAGCTTGGCTTCAAAGGCGATCTCACGCCGTGGTTCCGGCTTAACCTGGCCGGCTATTATACCGACTACAAGAATGTCCAGGTCAATGTGCGCGATCCCATCACACTGCTGTCGGGTCTGGAGAATGCCGCGAGGGCGCGCATTTATGGCCTGGAAGGCGACATTCTCCTTCGCCCGGCACGGAATTTGAACATTCGCGGCGGGCTGTCGCTGCTCAACGCGAAATACCGCGACTATGTAAATGCGCAGATCTTCGTGCCGACGGGCCTCGGCGGCAACGCCAGCGCAACCATCGATGCGAGCGGCAACCGCCTCATCCGGACACCATCGTTCACGTTCAACGTCAGCGCCGACTACCGCGTGCCCCTCGCGAACGGCTCTGAACTGGCTGCAAGTGCCAATTTCTTTCACAGCGGCGTTTCTTATTGGGAAGCCAGTAACCGGGTGGTGCAACCGAGGATGGACGTGCTGAATGGCGAAGTCTCCTATCTGGAGCCATCGGGGCGGGTGCGGATCGCCTTATGGGGTCTCAACCTTCTCAACGACAAGTATCCCCGTTTCATCCTGTCCTCCACCACGGCGGACAGCCAGGTATATGCGCAGCCAAGAACATGGGGCGTGCGGGTTTCCGCGAACTTCTAACGGATCACCATCCAGAGACTTTGGCGGGCTCAGTTGGCCGCCAAAGCGTCAGGGAGAAGATAATGATGGTTGTCGAAGACCATTACCTGCCGCGTCGGCGCGCATGGAAAGCGGTGGCAACCCTTTCAGTCTTCTATGTCCTTGCGATCCTCGATCGCGTAATTCTTTCAATGATGATAAGTCCGATCAAGGCCGATCTCGGGATAAACGACTTTCAGGTTGGCCTGTTGATTGGGTTATCCTTTGCCCTCACTTACGTCATATGCGGCATCCCGTTCGGTTTCTTGGCCGATCGCTACCCGCGCAGACGGGTCATCTTGGCCGGGCTGCTTATCTGGTCGGCAGCGACCATAGGCTGCGGCTTGGTGGAAGGCTTCCTTTCGCTTTTCCTGATGCGTATGCTGGTGGGTGTGGGCGAAGCGGCGCTTTCGCCGGCGGCGATCCCGCTGATCGCGGACATCTTTCCGCCGGACAAGCGCAGCTTTCCACTTTCGCTCTATCAGGCAGCCACCCATGTCGGTTCGGCATTGGCGCTGATTGCCGGGGGCCTGCTGATCGATACGCTTTCCCATGCGAACGAGCGGGTCGAATTGTGGGGTCATGCCTTCTACGGCTGGCAGATGGTGTTCTTCGTTGTGGGCATCCCCGGGTGCCTGCTCGGGCTGCTGGCGTTCGGACTGCCTGAGCCGAGGAACCATGCATCCGCGCCGAGGCGGTCCTCGCCGACGCGCATCTGGCCGTTCATCAGCAGGCATAAGCGCCTGTTCGTGTTCTTCCTGCTGGCGTTTGCCGCAAATGTAACCTTGAACTACGCCTTTGCTTTCTGGAGCGCAGAGTATTTGTACCGCAAGCTTGGGTGGGCGAAGTCCGAGATCGGGTTAACACTGGGGTTATTGCTGCTCCTACCGCCGTTGATAAGCCATGTGGTCACCGGCGCCCTCGTAGACAGGATGACGGCGCGTCGCATCGACGACGCCCCGCTTCGCCTCTACTTCTGGATGGCCTTGGTCTCGCTGCCCTTTGGGATTCTGGCCTATGCGACGGCGAGTCCTGCGGTCGCGATCTGCGGCCTGCTGGCATTGAAGCTGTTTTTGATTCCCACTCTCAGCTTTGCCACGACGTCGCTGCAGCTTTTCACGCCCAGAGAATTGCGGGGACGCGTGACCGGGCTGTTTCTTTCCGTCGTCAACTTCGCGGGTCTGGCGATCGGTCCCGCGCTGGTCGGTTTCCTCACTCACTATGTCTGGAAAGACGACGCGGCGCTTGGCGCGGTCCTTTCAACCATGATGGGAACCGGCATCTCCATTGTCATTATATGCGTGTTTTTCTCGCTCCGGCCGATGCGAGAAGCCGTCGCCGAAGCTCAGAAGGAAGCGCCGACCGGCGCGACTGGGCCTTTGTGACCAGACCAAAGAGGGAACACAGATGACTCTGGACGCCGGCCCGCGATCTGACTCGGTTACAGCCTGGAGCAGTGTTGGTCTGCTCTCGGTTCTATACGCTCTGGCGATGATGGATCGCATAATGCTCGCGATGATCATCAACCCGGTGAAAGCCGACTTTGGCATCGGTGATTTCCAGGTTGGGCTCCTCATGGGGCTTGCCTTCTCGCTTACCTATGTGATCCTCGGAGTGCCGCTTGGCCTGGTAGCGGACCGCGCGCCCCGAAAATTGGTGATTTTCGGCGGATTGCTTATCTGGTCGCTGGCGACCTTGGGGTCGGCATTCGCCGCGGGATTTCTCTCGCTTTTCATTTTGCGGATGGTGCTGGGCGTCGGTGAAGCCGCGTTGTCGCCCGCGGCCGTGCCCTTGATCAGCGCATTGTTCTCACCGGAACGAAGAAGTCTGCCACTGTCGCTCTACATGGCGTCCAGCAATATCGGGGCTGCTGTTGCGGCCGTATCGGTGGGCTTTCTCATTCACTGGATCACTCAGAATGGAAACGTGGTCCCGTTTATCGGCACAGAAATTCGCCCTTGGCAATTCGTGTTCCTGTGCATGGCGCTGCCCGGATTTTTCCTTCTGCCGCTGGTTCTGCTGCTGCCCGCCCCCCCCAGATCGCGTGAGGTCAGGCGTCCGCTCGGCTTAAAGCCGCTCTGGCGGTTTCTGGTATCGCGCAGGCGGCTGATTGCCCCCCTCTTCCTCACCTTCGCCTTGTCGGTGACCGTCAATTATTCGTTCAGCTACTGGAGCGCGGAGTATCTGATGAGGGTTCATGGCTGGACTAAAGCGCAGGCGGGCGCACTGATGGGGTTCATGTTCTTCGTGCCGCCTTTGTTAAGCCATCTTGTCTCGGGTATGCTGGTGGATAAGTTGGCGGCCAGGGGCATCCGGGACGCGCCGCTACGATTATTCCTGTTCATGGCTCTTCTATCTTTGCCGTTTAGTCTAGTCGCGTATTTAGCTGCGGATTCGACCCTGGCTGTAATTGGCATGTTCGTGATTGCCAGCCTATTCTATCCAAGCCTTAGCTTCGGAACCATCACGATTCAGCAGATCTCGCCGGACGACCTGAAGGGCCAGATGACAGGGGCCTTCCTGTCCTTCGCGAATTTCTTCGGGCTGGCTATCGGCCCGGCGCTCGTTGGCTTCCTGACCCAACATGCTTTCGATGGCAGCGCAGCTCTCGGGACGTCTTTGGCAATGATCGTCAGCGTCGGCATCATGCTCGTCTGCCTCTGCCTCAGACTTTGCCTCGGTCCGCTGAGAGCCGCGGTGAATGCGTCCGGACCATCCGGTGTCGGCGAGCCCCCTCGAACCTAACACCGCCGTCCACCCCTGAGGAGGCGAAAGGGTGCTGTCAGTCTACGTGTTTAGTCCCGTGGAGTGGTGATACGATTGATCGTCACCACTGGCGGGAGGAGCTATGGGGCAGGTTTTACAGGGCAGCGCCCGCACGACTGAGGCGGTCCGTCGAGCGATACAGCGGAGTGAAGAGAGCATAAGAGCGCTGGCCAAGCGCCACGGCATCAGCCCGACCACGGGCCAGAAGTGGCGCAAACGGTCAGTGTCAGCGATGCTGCCATGGGGCCGAAGGCCGTTCATTCCACCGTGCTCACGATCGAGGAGGAAGCGATGATCGTGGCCTTCCGCCGGCATACGCTGCTGCCGCTGGACGACTGCCTCTATGGCTTGCAGCCGACGATCCCGCATCTCACCCGTTCGGCACTCCACCGCTGCCTGCAGCGCCATGGCATCAGCCGGTTGCCAGAGATGGGAGGGCGACAAGCCGGCGAAGAAGAAGGTCAAAGCCTACCCGATCGGCTGCTTCCATATCGACATCGCCGAGGTACGCACCGAGGAGGGCAAGCTCTATCTCTTCGTCGCGATCGACCGCACATCGAAGCTCGCTTTCGCTAGGCTCGTCGACAAGTCCAACACCGTCACGGCCACCGCCACCGCTTTTCTCGACGAGCTGGTTGAGGCCGTGCCCTACGACATCCACACCGTGCTGACCGACAACGGTATCCAGTTCGCCGACCTGCCCAAGAACCGCAACGGTCCGACCGCCCGCTGGCGCGGCCATCCCTTTGATCGTGCTTGTTGGCGCCACGAAATCGAGCACCGGCTCACCAAGCCGAACCATCCATGGACCAACCGCCAGGTCGAGCGGATGAACCGCACCATCAAGGATGCCACCGTCAAGCGCTACCATTACGACAGCCATGATCAGCTCCGGCAGCACCTCCAGCTCTTTATCGACGCCTACAATCATGCCCGCAGGCTCAAGACGCTGCGCGGTCTCACCCCCTACGAGTATGTCCCGCGCAGCTGGACAGAAGAACCTGAACGATTCAAAATCGACCCGTATCACCACTCCACGGGACTAAACACATTTTGACCTCGTCGACACAAGTCGTCGGTTGAAGGCAGGTTTAATTCAGTTCGTGGGCAGTGCGGTGCAGTATCCGAGAATCCGGCCGAAGACCTCGCTGAGCCTAGGTGGTGTGGACACTTATCGAAGCCAAGAACGGTGCCGGCGAGGGTGATGATGGCGAGGTAGTTTCGGGCGGTTTCTCGAAGCGTGTAGCGACGCGGGCGGAACTGCTTGAGCTTTTCCAGCAGAAGGCTTTAGATTACCCATCACATGGCGACGCCCGGACGATGGGCGATTGCGCCTGCGCTGGGCGGGGTCGACCGGAGGACCCTGTTCGCGATAAGCATGGAGCCGAGGGAAAAGCCGGATCGCCGATCATCGATCGAGTGCGCGCAGGTTATGGTTCTGGGTGCCAGTTGGTGACCGGATTGAAGACCCGGAAACGTTATTAACCTGGCTTTGCAGACATTTGTCCTCAATAAGATAACAGTCCACAAAGTCTCCCACTTCTTTTCGATAATGGCGAGGTCCTTAAATGAGCAGGTTACGGAACGAGAACATAATCGCCGGGCTTCGCGACATACTAGCACGATGGGCGCAGGATTGCCTGGACGGCTCGCGGAGCCACGGTGTCACGGAAACCGCTCTGACCAACGCGAATGCCATCATGCCAACCCGGGTGCCGAACTGATGGGCGCCGCTTCGGGCAGCCGGCGCCCCTGCGCCGTGATCACTGGCGGTGCGGGACTGCTTGGCCGCGCAATGGCAATTGCTTTCGCACGTAAGGGCATGAACATCGTGCTCGCCGGCACCAATGCTGAAAACCTCGAGGCTGCGGCTGTTCGAGTGCGGCAGGAGGGGGTCGACGTGCTGACAGTCAGGACAGACGTGGCAAGTCCCGAGCAAATGGACGAGCTCGCTGCGCAATCCTTCGCGCGTTTCGGTCAGGTCAACCGGTTGTGCCTCAATGCGGGCAACGCCATTCTGAAGCCGTTCGAGGAGCTTACGCGAGACGATTGGAACAAGGTTCTGGGGGTCCATCTTTGCGGTGTGCTGAATGGCGTCACGGCATTTCTGCCGCAACTCATCCAGCAGGGCGGCGACCGCCACATCGTGCTCAGCTCATCCATGGCAGGGGTGGGGCTCGCTGAGATGCGGCTCATGAATGCGCCGTATGTCGTGTCCAAATTCGCCATGAACGGGTTGGGCGAGGTCATGGCGCCATCGCTTGAACCCCACGGCATCGGGGTTTCGATCTTGTGCCCGGGCATGACGGTCGCCGATCCGGCCGCGATGCGCGGAGTAAGCTGGCCGATGCCGAGTGCCGCCTGGTATCAGGACAATCTCCTGAATCCCGATCAGGTCGCGGCGGAGATGTTGTCCGGAATTGCCGAAAGGCGGCTTTACATTTTTTCTCATCGTCTCGGCCGCGACGAGGTAACTCAACGGAACGCGAAGGTCATGGAAGGCTTCGATCAAGCGGAACGCACGTCGCCACCGGCAACTCGCAACTGATCGCCGCTCTGCAGCCTTCTTGCCTGGGCGCCGGGTAAAGCGCATTGCACCCGGCGCGCTTGAATCTCGGATTCCATTTAGGAAGGTCTCAGGGCGTACTCTCATCCGGATATTCACCGGTAAAGTATAGCAGCGTCACGCCAATCAGTAACATTACGCCGACGAACACAAATGCGTATCTATAAGAACCGAAAATATCGAAAAACATTCCCGTAACAAACGGAAATGCGCCATAGCCAACGCTGAACAGGCCCAGCAAAAGACCGTATATCTGCCCGTAGTGGCGCACGCCAAAATAACGGCTAGTGAAATAGGCCAACATATCCCCCTCTGCACCGGCGGCAACCCCGGTGCAGAGCATGGCGATGACCGCGAGGGTCAGCGAGCCGTTGAAGGTCGCCAGGATGGCACAAGCCAAGGCTGGAAAGAGGAACACGCCCAAAATTACCTGGCGCGCGGTCAATCGATCGAGCATCCGCCCGGTCAGCAATCGCCCTGCCAAAAGGGCGGGCCCGAGCAGGCTCATGACCCAGGTGGCATCCTGCGGTGAAAGACCGCTATCAGTCATCAGCGAGTGGCCGTGGATGACGATGCTCGACACGGCGCCCGCAACAATCGGCATGCCGGCCGCGATCAACCAAAAGGCCCGCGTCCGTATCGCCGCGCGCAAGGTCAAACCATCGGACCCGGTCCCCGGCCGATTGCTTTCAATGGCTTTGATTGGCCGGAAACGGCTCCGGGTCAATGCTATGAGGGGCAGGGTTGTGACGAGCATCAATCCTGCGAACGCGATATAGGTGCCGCCGATTCCGAATAAACGATAGAGCCAAAGGGTCAGCCAGGGCATGGTTGCAGCGGCCAGGGCCGAACCGGACGTGGCTATCGCGAAGGCCAGGCCGCGCTGTCGCACAAAGCATTCTGCCAGGGCGTGGCTCCAGACAATCACCGTGGAAAACAGCTGCGCAAGCCCGAGCAGCCCCCATGAGGCATACCAGAGGGCGAGACTGGGACCACTGAAGCCGATGCACAACAGCGCAATGGCCGAACAGACGGTGCCGACGAAGGCAGTTCGATAAAGTCCGAAACGGCGCGCCACGGCGCCGGCCAGGTGCCCAAACAAAAGGGTTACGAATGCTTGGGATGAGAGCATCAGCGTGGTTTCGCCGCGGCTCCACCCCCACGCCTGTTCGATCGGTTTGACGAGGACCCCTGTGGGGTAGACGATCAGGGACATCCAGTAGATCGCGGCGAATGCGGTTAAGAGGGTCGGTAGTCCATTGCGCCATTCGGACTGTGCCGTCACTGGGTCCCTCTCGGACATCTCCTGGGTCCGTTTGGAATGCGTCATTTGGCTGCCTTATGAGGGAGGTTCCGTCGGATCCGGACGGCAAGATTGAATCCCAACGCGAACATCGTATTACTCCGATCCCGTCCGGCGTTGGGGCCGCTCAATTCAATCTTCCGGAACACCGCGATTCCACCCGCCCGCGATTGCACCTGCCAAGGCCCGGCCCGTGAGCAACGGCACCTTCCGAGGGTTTGGCCGGCAGCCCCATGCCTTAGCCGTCAACAACCTCGATCGCATCGGACAGTTTGCTTTCCAGCCAGCCGATTTCGTCGAAGCCCGCCCCACCGGTGCGGTCGATCAGGTCGACCAGGATGCGCCCTTCGGTCGCTCGGACGATCTTGTCGTGCGGTGCGGCGGCAATGGCAATCTCGATCATATGCAAGGCCTTTTCGGGCTCTCCGAGCGCGCGCAACTCTTCTGCCTTCGCCGCAAGGACCGCGTGGCCCCCGGCCATCTCCGCCAGGCTCGGCCAGACCGCGGCGGCTGGCGTCGCGTAAAGCTCCGAAGTCAGTTCGGCGCGGAACCAGCCGGTGTATTCCTCCCAGACCGAGCGCACATACCAACGGGTTGGCCCCCGACCGAGGTTCGAGAGCCGCAGGTCCGGCGGCAGTTCCACCGCGTCCATGATGGCCGAGAGAGCCTCACCCGCGGCCATCCGGCGCACGGTCTCGTCGTGCATGTAGCGGACGGCATCGCGGATCCGGCTCAACGCTTCGCGGATGGCCGCGGCCCCGCGGAGCGGATCGCCGTGGCCCGTGATCACGACATCGGGCCCCAGATCGATGAGCTTTTGCAATTCCCGCAGGAAGGCCGGGACGCTGCGCAGGCGGTCACCGCGCAACGTGTAGAAATTGGGCATTGTGCCGAACACCGCGCTCATGAAATTGCCCGTGAACAGCGTCTTTGTGTGCGGCAGCCAGATGCAGATCGCGTCCAAAGCCTCGCCCGAGGGCGTGGAGATCAGTTCGAACTGGCGCCCACCGACAGTCAACGCGAGGCAGTCTGCGAACCGCGTGGTTAGCCGCACCTGCTTTGGCACGGTGGACGGAGGCTTGCCGGATTCGCGCGCCATCTTATCGAGGATCGCGCGAATGATCCGGGCATTGCGGCGGCTGAAAAAGGTCGCCAGCGCCGTCCGTTCGGCAACCAGCACCTCGAACTCGCGCTGCCCGACCAGATCGGCTTGCGGATCGGCGAATGCCTCCCAGCCCCCGGTGTGATCGACGTGGCTTTGGGTGAAGATGATCTTTTGAACGTTCAGCTTGCGCCCCAGCAGTTGCTCGAAGCGTTCGCGGTGGCGTGCGCCGTGTTCGGCCAGCCCGGTGTTGATCACCACGTCGCCGGCGTCGCTGGCGACGACGTAGCAATTGGTGACACTCTTCGACATCAGGATGCCGTCACCGAAATCCTCAGCGCTGTGATCGGGACGCCATTCGTTGACCTTGAGGCGGGGATGGTCGGCCTGGCGGTAGCGCGGTTCGGGGATGTTGGTTATGGTGAGAACTCCCAGGGTTAGATGCTCATCCTGGCATGCAGAGGTAAGTTGCCGAGCCTGTGCAGGTCACGTTCGGACCTCCGCGGGGACTGAGAACCGGTCGGTATAGAAGCGGAACCGTTCGCGCAGCGCCGCAACGTCGAGATTGAAGTCCCCGGCAAGGTCATAAGCGACCCGTCCGTCGCGGCCCCGGGGGTGGCTGGCCATGTAGTCGCGCATGTCGGCCACACTGTCCGCCGTGAATTCGAATCCGGCGAACTCCAGCACCCGCTGCGCCGACCCGACATCGTCCGCGATGATATCGGCAAATGCCAGCTCGAACAGCTGCCCGGGCGGAACGACCTCGCGATCACGCGTATAGGATCGCAGCATGCGTTCAATGCGATCGACCCAGTACGCAACGTGTCCGGCAATGTCCGGGCGCTTCTGGTCCTGCAGAACCGAGAGCCCGCGCAAGGTCAGCACCGACTGCAGAATCGCCAGCGGATCGCGCAGAATCTGGACGAACCGGGCATCGGGATAATTGGCCATCAGCGCCGGCAGCTGCTCCGAATGCTGATTGCCCTTCAGGATCCACCTTCTCGGACTGGGATACTGGAACGCGATCGCCTTGAGGATCCGTTTCCCGTAGGCGAAGCTGGCCGTCTGGTCGTGGCTGAGCTGGTAGTCGCGCCAGCCCGGGATCTGGGCCATCCATTCCCACTGATAGGTCGCGAAATTGGGCATCTGCAATTCGTTCTCGCCACAGGCGTGGCCAGGCGAATGTTCGTGCATCGCCGCCACGATCGGATTTGTGGCCATATGCCGCCAGATTTCGTCAGCGCGCTGCCAGCGCGGGTCGAGATTTCCGGGCTGCGGTTCTTCGCCCGGGTCCGGCACGGCCTGCGCGCCCAGGTAAACCGGCAGGTGCCGCAGCCGACGATCGGCAGCGATGAGATTTTCGAGGTGGGTCGTGCCGGAACGCGGCGGGCCGACGATGATGATCGGACGATCGATGACAATGCCGTCGATCTCCGGGTGCCGCCCCAGGTAGTCCTCATTCATCAGGCGGTTGGCTGCAGCCTTGACACAGCCCGCGCGGAACTTGGCCTTGGCAAAGCGCCACAGATTGGGATCGGCCGCGACTTCATCGAGCATGGCTTCGAGCCTCTCGACGAAGTCCATCGATCCGAAATTGTCGAGTCCTGTCCTTCCGCGGGCTTCGGCCAGCACGCCCCGCGCCGACATGTCGATCGGTTCCGCATCGACGCTTTCCAGCTCGCGCCGCCGATCCTCCGGCAACGCGGGATCGCGGAACCGCTCAACGCGCAAAATCTTGGGCTCCAGCCCGGTGATGTTTGCTCCGCCCATTTCAGTAAACTCTCATCATGAGACCAGTTGCGCCGACAACGGCTGACAACCGGTACCGGCAACACTGCATCGAATTGCACTGAGCTGTGCAGTCCAAGAAGACCCCGTATTGCAGCCATTCAATTCGATTGCCCCCGCCTCCAAATGACAAAACATTGAGGCCATATGCCTTCTCTCCCATCCTGCCGCTTGGTCTTATTTGACATAGGTGCCAGCGTTGGCAATCCGAAAACCGACTGCCGGCGCCGCTTGGGCGATCATCGAAGCTTGGGCGCGGCGAAAGCTCCTCACCCTCTCGTGGTACACCTGGGCCATCTCGCCGGCGAGCGGCACGTCTTTCCCGGCGCGGCGCGAGCACTCATGGCACAAGCCCCGCATGCGGCTCACCCGCTAGCGCCCGATTCCGGCCTCTACCCAGCGGAATCGCGCCCTCTTATGGCGAGGATCGATGCCAGGCGCAGATAAGACGTGCTCTACCTACGCCAATACCGAGATGACATTGGGCTTGAATTTTGTATGATGCACGGACTAGTTGGCCCTCTCGAACTGGCCTCGAATCTACGCAGCGATTTCTTGGAGATTATTGTTTTCTTTCATTCGCTCAGGTCCTAAAATTTGACAACTTCGTCGAGGCCATGAATTGACAGATTCGCAAAGATTGGTGTCTTTCCGGCAAATGATGGTCGGCGGCGCTGGCGCTTGGGAGAGACTATGCTGGCAGGTTCCAAGATTCTGCTGACCGGTGAAGCCGGACAAATCGGCCAGACGGTGGCACGGCGGTTTGCCGGAAGTTGCGAGATCTGGGGTGTTTCCCATTATACCCGCCCTGGATCACGGGAGGAGGCGGAGGCCCGGGGGGTAAGGCCGTTTGCGATCGGTCTTGCCGCCGATGGGCTCGAGCAGTTGCCCGCCAATTTCGACTATGTCCTGCATTTCGCTGAGGCGAGTGAACCGCACACCGTCGCCGAGGGGCTTGAAGGAAATTGCCATGCGGTCGCGCGGGTGATGAAGCATTGCCGCAAGGCCAAGGCCTTCCTGCACCTATCTTCCGCGTGGGTCTACAAGCCGGCGTCCGATCCGCGCCAGGCCTTTTCGGAAACGGCGGATATCGGCAGGAATTTCGGGGACCAATATGCTGCGACCAAAATTACCGGCGAGGCCGCGGCGAGAGCGGGCAGCCTGATCCTCGGCCTGCCGACGGTGATCTGCCGGGCAAATCTGGTCTATGGCCCAGCCGGCGGTGGCGCGCTTGACAGTGCGATCGATCATTTCGTCACAACCGGCGAAATCCGGGTGATGACCGAAACCCCGGCTTGCTTTTCACCCCTTCACGAGGACGACGTGGCCGACCTTGTCGAGCCTTCGCTCGCGCTCGCTGCGGCGCCGCCAGCCGTGGTCAACTGGTGCGGAGATGAAACGGTCGCCTGGAGCGAGATTTTCCGCCACATCGGCAGCCTGATCGACGGGGTGCCGACTGAAAGGGGTCCGGCGGAATCCGTCCGGCCGAGTTGTGCCCAGGACCCCGCACTCCGCCGTTCGCTGGCAGGCCCCGCCGGGAGTTCGTGGAAGGACGGCGTGGCGGGGGTGCTGAAGGCCCGCCATCCGCGCATCACGTGCCGCGGTATCGCGTAAAGTGAAGGGTGATCGCACACAACTCCAGCGGGACGAGGCACAATGCTGAAAGGGAAAAAGGTTCTGATCACCGGCCACACCGGTCGGATCGGGAGAGGGTCAGGGTGAGCATCGGGCAATTCGGCGGACGGGTCGCGGTCATAACCGGAGGTGCCAGCGGCATTGGCCTGGGGATTGCGCGCAGCCTGCTGCGCAAAGGGGCTCGGGTCGCCCTGACCGACAACCGCGCCGATGCCATCGGCGCAGCACTGGCGGAGCTCAACGAACATGGCGATAGCGTGGCGGGCTTTGAGGTCGATGTATCCGACCTCGACCAGATGCGCGCGCTGGCGGACCGCGTCTTCGAGCGTTTCGGCACCGTCCATATCCTCTGCAATAACGCCGGAATCACCATGCCCGGACGGCTCTGGGCGCTCACGGACGCGCAGTGGGACCGGATCCTCGGGGTCAACCTTCACGGTGTCATCAACGGCATTCGCGCGTTTGTACCACGCATGATCGAGCAGGGCCAGGGCGGCCATGTGGTCAACACGTCGTCGCTTTCCGGGCTGTTCAGCGTAGCCGGCAGCGGCGGTTACGCCATTACCAAGCACGCTGTGGTTGCGGTGTCCGAAACGCTTGCACTCGATTTCGCGGAACTCTCCATTCCGATCGGGGTCTCGGTCTATTTGCCCGGCATCGTGATGACCAATATCATGAACGCTGAACGCGAAGATGCGGCGCAATCGGCCGCGCTTGACAATATCCTGCTGGAAAGGCGCCGGAAAATCGGCGCCAATGGCGGTTTGGGGGCCGATGAGGCAGGCGAGGTGGTGACCGCGGCGATCGCCGAGAACCGCTTCTGGATTTTCAACGACGACGGATCGCTCGATGTGATCCGCAAACGCTTCCGCTCGGTCGCGGCGCTGGAAAATCCCCGCCTGCGGCGCTGATCATAATCGTCAGTGCCGCAGCCTTGGCGGCGGTTCTGGTAATATAGCTCGCGCGCATGGACCAGGCCGAACCCATGTCATCTAAGCATCAAGCCGCTTGCGTTTTCGCCCTGTGCATCCGCCCAGCCGGAAGGCTTACCTGAGCGCATTGCGGATAGAGCATCGAAGAGGCACGCCCGAGGGCTGGCCGGAACAGTGTTGACCGGCGCCACAGCTTCGTGCGCGACCAGCAGACGGGTGACGGCTTCGATCGGCTGCTTGACCAAATCGCGGTCGATCTCGGCCAGCAAGGCCTTGCAGACCTTCGGAGCGTAACGCTTCCGCAATTCGCCAAGGGCGTCGGGCGCAGCGATCACCACCACCCCGCTGGCCCCGTCGAGCGAGTTGGCCAGCGTCTCGGCCGCCTCGGCTAGGAAGCGTTGCTGGTTGGCCTTGTGCGGATCGGACTTGGCGAAGGTATCCCGACCGGCATGGTCGGCCGAGGCACTGACGCGGGGGGCATCGCTGAGCAGGTCGCGGTTGGGCGGATTGTCGTCCGTGCGGTGAGCCAGGACGTGCAGATCCGGATGCTTCGGACCCCCGGTGTTGCGCAACAGCATCATGCGAGAGCCGTTGGCGACCAGGACGACCAGATCGTGGGAGAGATTCATCGCACACCCTTTCATTGTTCGGGATGAATTCTGCTGCCATGACCGGCTTCCGATCGACTTGATTGCGGTCAAGTTGCTGAAAAATGATCGGTCTGATCGTGGGTAACCTAGGGAGCGCGGCGTCAACGCAGCGGGCCGAATGAGAAGCACAACGACAGCCCGGCTAATCCCGGTAGCCTGCCCACGAACCGCCTGGCAACCTGGCCTGGCCGACTGGAGGAACTCTGCCGATGACCGTCATGCAAGCCTTGCAGCTCGATCGGCCCGGCACGCCGCTCCGTCTGGTCGAACGCACCTTGCCCACGCCGGTACCGGGTCAGGTGCTGATCGCGGTGGTCGCCTGCGGGGTATGCCGGACCGACCTCCATGCCGCAGACGGCGATCTCCATGGCCCGCTGCCGATCGTGCCCGGGCATGAGATCGTCGGCCGGATCGCCGGGCTCGGCCCGGGCGTAACGGGTCTGGCCATGACCGACCGGGTCGGCGTGCCATGGCTTGGCCATACCTGCGGCCATTACCTGTTTTGCCGCAGCCAGCGCGAGAACCTGTGCGACACGCCGGCCTTCACCGGCTTCAATCGCGACGGGGGATTTGCGAGGCGTTGCATCGCCGGATGCTGACTATTGTTTGCTTTGCCGGACGGGTTCGATGACATCCATGCCGCGCCGTTGCTGTGTGCAGGGCTGATCGGATATCGGGCCTATCGTATGGCTAGTAGCGGCGAAGCAGTGGGGCTCTATGGGTTCGGCGCGGCCGCCCATATCCTGGCGCAGGTGGCCATCAGCCAAGGCCGCAGAGTCTTTGCCTTTATCCGCACGGGCGATGCCGAAGGGCAGGCCTTCGCCCGGCGGCTGGGTTGCGTCTGGGCCGGCGCCTTCACCGAGCCGGCGCCCGAGCAGCTCGACGCGGCGATCCTCTTCGCTCCGGTCGGCGCGCTGGTGCCGCTGGCGCTGAAGGCGCTCCGCTGATGGGAGGACACTGAAATGGCTTATACTCCTTCATTGCGGACCAAATCCAAGCGGGCCGATTCACTGCGAGCCAGGACACTACAGGTCGCCCTCTTCTGCACTGTGCTGGGCTTAAGCGGCTGCGCCTGGATGTGGCGCGCCGCCTCTTTACGCACGCCGTTGATCCAAGGCAGCGCGCCTGAACGTCCTGTCCAGGCCGATGCCGCGGCGACCACGCCCTACACCGACGCCGGTCGGGCCTACCTCAGTTGGGGAGAGACAGGCCTGGCGATCGAGGCTTTTCAACATGTTCTGGGCAAGGGGGAAGCAGCCGCTCCCGCGCTCAATGGCCTGGGCGTGGCTTATGCCCGGATCGAGCGTTACGACACGGCCCAGAACCTGTTCCAGCAGGCCATCGCGCTTGCGCCCGAGAGCGGACAATATGCCGCCAATATGACGCGCCTGCTGCGCGCTGCCGCGCTAGAGCATCGGCCCTGAAATAGGAATGCCAACCTTCGTGTTCCTGGCCAGCGAAGAGGCAGGATATATAAATGGGCAGATGATCGGCGTCGATGGCGGCTATCGCCTATTCGCATAAGCGTCGCGGTTCAGGTGCGTGGTCTGGACGACAGGAGCCAATCCGCGTCATCATCGAGATCTACGCCAGGCGGAGCCCTTCGATCCCCTCCCCGCCGGGGAGGAACGGGGGTGGCAGCGGCCCCGGCACGCGACCTGGCGCGTCGCGCCCGCAAGCCACTTGCCTGAAAACAGGTCTAGGCTGAATCGATCGCCGGCGCGGTGCGCTCTGCCTGATCGAAACCTTTCATCAGCAGTGCGTGGCGAGCGAGGACCTCCTCCCTTCCCTTGCGGTGCGGGAAGATGTGCAGGCGGCCTTCGCGCACGCCGTGGACAACCTCCTCCGCCACCTGCTCTGCCGAAAGCAGGTTGTCGGAGTAGAAGGCTGCGCTCGCCATCGGCCACTCGTGGCCGCGCAAGCTCTCCGGATCGGCCACGCTCATACCCGGACATACCACCGAGATGCCGATGCCTGCTTCGGCGAGAGGCGCGGCCAGCACCTCGACCAGGCCGGTCACCGCGAACTTGGCGGTAACATACGGCGCGTTGAGCGAGCGCAGGTCCGCACGGCCCACGCCCGACATGGACGAGGTGATCACAATGTGCCGCTCTCCCTCCTGCGCGGCCATCCGCTTCAGGAAGGAATGGATGCCGTTCAACACGCCATTGAACTGGGCACCGAGCACTTTGTCCCAATCCTCGCGGCGGAGCTCGAGCACAGGCTTGAGCACGGCCGTCCCGGCATTGAGGCAGAGCAGGTTGACCTGCCCGAACCGGGCGTAGGCAGCGTCGGCGAGCGCGTCCATGTCCTCGGCCCGCGAGACATCTGTATGCACCACAAGCGCCTGCCGGCCCAGGGCCTCCACCTCGGCCGCCACCGTGGCCATCGCCTCGCCGTTGATGTCGGCAATCACCACGTCCGTGCCCGCGCGCGCGAAGGCGCTGGCCATCGCACGCCCGAGCAATCCACTGCCCCCGGTAATGACCGCGCAGCCGCCTTCGAACCCCTCCAATCCGGCCTCCCTGTGCGTGTTTTCTCGCATCGCTCAGCCATCGAGCCCAAGCAGGCGTGCGGGATTGCGGGCAGCCATCGTCGATAGATCATCCTCGCTCAGGCCGTGCTGCCATAGCGCTTCGAGAAACGACATCATCCCCGGCGCGGGATTGGGCAATTCGCTCGTCCAGCCGTAATCGGTGGAGAGTACGCAACGCTCGCAGCCGATATGGCGTATCTGTTCGATCATCTGCTCGGGAGTCTTCGGTTCCATGCCCCACAAGGGCTGGCAGCACTGGGCGGTAAGTTCGACATAGGCTCCCATGTCCGCGAGCTCGCGTGCCTGTTGCGGCGTCAGGTGCGGACCGGCCAGACGCTCGCCGGCATGGGGAACCAGAACCTTGCCCTCGCGGGCGAAGGTCTTGCACATTGCGTGGTGCTCTTCGGCAGTGGTATGGCCGGTCGCCAGCACCGCGTCGTATTGCCGACACAGGTCGAAGATCGCCCGAACTTCCGCGACGGGGCGGCTGTCTTGGTCGATGACCCTGATCCCCTCGCCGACCAAGCCCATCATTTCGGCTTTCCCGCTCAGCCATTCTTGGTGACTATGCACGGTCGGCAGCCAAACGATGCGGGCGCCCATGGCGAGCGCTATGGCCACGCCTTCGACATTGAGACCACCACTCGGTTGGTCGGTGCAGATTCCGCCGAATACGGCCAGCCCTTCGACTTCGTTGGCAAGGTTGGCCGCGATCTGCGGCGAGGCGAAGCTGTGCGATTTGAGAACAAGCCCGCGATGGCCTGTATCGCGCGCCTCACGCGCGGCTTGCACGGCAGTTACGCCATAGTGCTCGATCGGCCCGCCCTTTATGGCGTCGGGGCCGAAATGGCAATGCATGTCTATAGCGTTCTCGATCCGTGGTCCGGTCATGGCGGATCCTCTCCGGTGCGTTGCGGACGCCCTGTGCCGCGAGCGACTTCTGAAGCACCTTCGGCCAGTCTGCATCACCGGGGTTCGCGATGCAACCGCGCGAGGGCCTGGTCACTCGAGCGGACTTGGCAGTCCGTGCGGCACCACGCGACGCGTGAGCAAAAACAGCAGGCCACTAGCCAGAGCGGCAATCCCCATGGTTGAAATGGCGAGCGGCAGTGCATCGGTGCGTCCAAGGTGACGGAGGATGTCGCTCCCTGCGCCGACAAGCTGCGGACCGATCCCAGCCCCGATAAAATTGCAAAGAACAGATATGATCGCCAGAGTCCTTCCCCGCAGCGCAGGTGAAACCAGGCTCGATGCGAGGCTGAATGCGGGACCGATGTAAATAGGGCCGATCAAGGCCGCGGCCAGAAACCACACGAGTTCGAAATCACCGTGGGCCTTGAGCGTAATCGCCAATAGGGCCGGGATCCAGCAGATATTCGAAATCCCGCAAATCAGCAGAAGGCGTTCGGTTTGGCCCTTGGCGGGATAGTGTCCCGCAAGACCTCCTAGCAAGGACCCCAGCACGCCACACAGGCTGGCCAAGGCAGATATGAACCCCACCTCGCGCATCGGCATATGGTACGAGCGCAGCAGCAAGGCCGGCATCCATGTGCTGCTGCCCAGGGTCGCCACCGAGCCCATCACCTGGGCCGTAACCAGCAGTCCAATGGCGCGATGTCGTCCGAACAATCGGAAGCTATCAGCAAGGGGCGGAGCATCAGTCGGCTGGGCAGAAGCCTTAGCGCCGGGCCGAGGATCGCGGAGGGTGAGCATCACAAGCATGCCCGCGAACAATCCGGGGAGCCCTGCGGCAAACAGCGCTACTCGCCAGCCATGGGCAGCCGTGATCGCTGCCGCAGCAGCGAGGCCGACCAGGGATCCGATATACCCCCCTGCGCACAAGATGCTGGAGGCCACAGGTCGCAGGGCTGCATGAAAGAAATCGGCGATGAGAGCAAGAGATAGAGGTTGCGTCCCCGCCTCGGAAGCGCCGACCGCGGCACGGCTCAGCAGCAGCAACGAGAAGGTGCCGCACAGCCCGCCGAGCCCGGTCATCGCGCTCCAGGTGAATACGAGGCATGCAAGCAGGCGATCGCGGCGCACCCGGTCGATCAGAGCACCGATCGGGAGCGCAGCCAGGGCGAAGGGAATTGAATGCGCAGCACCGGTCAAAAATCCCAACGCGCTGTCTGACACCTCAAACTCCGCCCGGATTGGTTCGATCAGGACATTGATAACTGTGCGGTCAAGCGCGTGGATCGCGTATACCAAACTCAACAACGCGAGCGCATACCAACTATACGCTAAGCCCCGCTCTTCATCGGGACATGAGGTCTCGCTCGCCTTCTTCACCTTTTCAGATGCCTCTCATAAAGTATCGTGACTGGCCCGAGGTACGTCGATCGAGCAGGCACCCGCGCTCACAGGCCGCTTGCCTTGGCGCCACGGTCGGTGGGCATGACCGGCTCGCCCAGGCGCTTGTCGAAGTCTTGCTCGCGCGCGTTGAGTTCTGCTTGGCGTTGCGCTGACGATACGTGTGCGGACTGCGGCACGATGGCAGTCAGCTTGGCCGCATCGACAACCTGATAGTTCTCAAGCAGTTCGCTTTCGCGGCTACCTTCGGGAAGTCCTTGCCAGCGAATGATGAACAAGCCGTCATGCATACCTCCAGTGCTCACCCAGTTGGCGTAGCCAGGATCGCGAGGCGCTATAATCAGTGTGACCCGGCCGTCCGGTGTTGGGCGCATCTGAGACGCATTGAGGCTGACGGTCGCCTTTCGAGCATCAACCGGCACGATGAACCATGGATTGGTGACTTGAATACCGTAATACTTTCCCAATCCAGTACGAATATTCACGATCATCGCCTGGTTGTCATCCAGGTGGAAGCGGCCGCCAACCAGATAGCCCCACCCGCCGTCGCGGGCCACCGGTCCAATCAACGCGTTGTTCTGGATTCCGCCAAGCCAGTTGGTCTTGAATCCGGCCCAGAACCGAATGTAGTTCGGCAAGTGCGCGGCGATGTCCCGGATGATTTGCTGTTCCGTTCGCCGCGTGGCATTCGGCGGACCCACGCGCTCGATCCGCAGCGCGGTCGGCTCTTGCGACCAATCCGAAAGAACGTCGCGTATGACGAGTTGGCCGCTCCCCGGCGGTGATTGGAGGTGGTTGGGATCGCCGGGCTTCGCATCTGGCCCCACGGTCAGTTCAAACGATCCGTTCGGTGCAAACTTGATCGTTCTACTGGTCACCATAGCGGCCTGGTTGCCCAGGTCAGCGTGCTCCTTGTGCTGATTTATGGCGGGTGTGTCGCCTGGCGTCCCGCGATCCCACTCGATGCTAAATTGGCTGACCGGCCTTCGTCCCAGTCGACCGTGAATGCGATAGGAGGACGATCCTTCGATGAAGGCGGTTCGGTAGATGTGATCGGGATTGTCACCGGAAATTGCGGAGCCAAGAAAAACATGCCCGAACCAGCAGCGTGGGCTGTTATCGTTCCACCACAATATCTGTGGGAAGGACGTATCTCCCCCGATCTCCGCCAAGATGAGCGAGCGACTGAACAGATCGATCGCGCGCTCGATAGTTGCTGAACCGTCGGGCAGGCGCGCGGCGGGATCCTCTTCAAGGATCTTGCGCAGCGTTGGCCGAAGGCCCTTAATATCAGGACTGTCGGCAATTCTGGCGGCGACTCTCTCCGCGGAGATCTGCTCAGCGGTGGCTAGTGGCCCCCGATAACCGGGGCATAGATTTGTTTCCGCGGCTGAAGCTGAGTGGAATAGCCCGAGACCAATTAATGCCAGGATCGTTCCGGCCGAACGTTGAGCCTTACGCTTCATAACACCATCTCCCGGTATTCGAATGTCGCTAATTTCGATTCAGTTTCGGAATGAAATTCAATGTCTCCGGGCCGAAGTTTTCTTTGGGCCCAATTTTCGATTTCGTCGGAGACCTAGACCACTCGCCCATCAGAACGACCACAGAACCGAATGCCTGGGCAAGATGGCCACCGATGCCCGGCCCTGCCCTACGACTGGCACTGTCGGGCCGTCCAATCGACAACGATTTAGCGCGCCACGGGTCATCACCTAATCACCATGGTCCAACGCGGTCTGCACCTCACCGCTTCACACGTGCACAGGGCGAGAGTCAGCGCCGCCAACTTGACGGCGCTGACATCGCCAGTATCTGGCAAACTACCTGGAATGACGAGTGGAACGATCGAACCGGATTAGCGGGGAACGAGGCACGGCCCTGGCCATTCGGCCAACCGTCTGCCCAGCCCGCCCGGTATTATCGCCCTCACGGCATCCTTAGGGTGTTCCAAACTTCACTGTGGCGGTAACCCCGAAAGTTCGTGGCTCACGTTGGCCAGCGGCGGCAAAACCGAGCGCCGGCAGCGCGAAGGCGGCGACATAGTCCCGCTTGTTGGTCAGATTCCTTCCCCAAACTGCGAGATCCAACATGCCGTCCATGACAGTTATGGCCGCCCTGGCATTTACCAGCCAGTGAGCCTGGTCCGTGGCGCCACGCAGATAACCCGCCGCATCCACAGCGGAAACAGCCCGTCCGTTCTGCGCGTCGCGAAGCACGCCCGCCGAATCCGTGTAGAAAGCGACGGGTGAGATGTTCATGTCCGACTGATAGGAGAAGTCAGCCCGCAACAGGAGCTTTCCGAAGTCAAAATCACGTGTCCAGGACGGCGAGATGGAGGCGGTCCATTTCGGAACGCCGTAGAAGGCGTCGCGGCTGCGATCGAAGCCATTGTCGATGTATCTGACGTATTTTGGGTGGGTATAGCCCAACGTACCGTCGAGCCGGAAGCCGCCAGGCAGGGCCGCGCTGGCTTCGAACTCGCCACCGTAGAAATCCGCCTGACCTGCATTGGTGATCACTGTTGCAATTCCGCCCGGAGAGACGACGGTAATTGTCCGCTGAATGTCCTTCAGGATCGAATAGTAGCCAGCAACGTTCACGCGCAGCCGGCGATCAAAGAATTCGGTCTTCAGACCGCCTTCATAGGAGTAATCGTTCTCCGGCTTGAATGGTATGAAGCCCGCCGCATTCGTCATGCGCAGATTCTGGCCGCCCGAGCGATAACCCTTGGCCGTCTTTACATAGGCCAGGATGCCGTCGGAAACCCTATAATCGATACTGGCGGTATAGGAGATGCCGGTGAACGAATTGTGGCGCGTTGCTGGACAGACCGGAGCGACGACACAGGTCGTGTTGGCGGGGGTGGGCGGTCCCGGTGCAGGAAAAACGCCATTGTTTGATGTCAGCCGCCTGTCATCGATTGAGTACCGCAGTCCCCCAGTAAGCGACAACGCGTCCGTAAGGTGGTAGGTCGCCTGGCCGAAGACACTTTGACTGTCATTATCGATGTAACCATAGAATACGCGCCCGGTGGGCGTAATGGCTGCAAGCGACCTCGCCACACTTCCGTCGTTTCCGCTTTCATGGAAGTAGTATAGACCCGCAGCGAAATCCAACCGGTCGTCAAAAGCTTTTCCGGTCGCAACCAATTCACCAGAGTATTGCGTAAGCGTGGCATCGTTGCCAAAGTTACCGGGGTAGCCCAGACCCGGCCCCCTGTCGCTAAGTTGGAAGCGGGAGCCATCACCGTCGTTCAACGCGAATGATCGAACCTTGCGATATCCCCCGATCGCCTTGATCACACCGAAAAAGGTTTCGAGCGTAGCCGTCGCGCTGTAGGTCTGCGTCTTGACATAGCTGCGCGGAATGGTGTTCAGGTCTGCGTTATTGCCCTGATTTTTTGCGATACTGTCGTTGAACAAAGCCGTTGCTCGCGCCTGGCACGCTGCCCCGACGCCGGGGCTGAAGCAGCCCAAAGCGGTCGCAGCAGCCAAACCATCGACCTCCGTGACGGCAGAAATCGCTGACGGGCTGGTCGGTGATGCGTAGACCAGGCGCTGCGGCTCATTCAGCGTTTTAGAGCGATACCACTCACCCGATGCAACGATGCTGAGGGTTTCTGTCGGTTTGAACAGTACCTTCGAGCGGAACGTGTAGCTGTTCAGATTGCCAAGCATAACGCCGTTGTTGATGTCGCGGATATAACCGTCGCGCTTGATCACCTGGCCTGCGACACGAACAGCGAGCTTGTCTTCGACCAGGGGCACGTTGAGCACCCCGGTGACGGTGCGATAATCGAAGCGCCCATAGGTGGCGGAAACCAGCCCCGAAACTCCGTCCGGGTCCGGATCATTGGTGGTGAGCAGGATCGCGCCGCCAGTCGTGTTGCGGCCGAACAGCGTTCCCTGCGGACCCTTCAACACCTGCACGCCGTTGACGTCCAGTAATTCGGCATTCGCGCCGTAAGCCCGCGCCCAATACAGACCATCAACATAGACACCGACCGAAGGATCCTGATTAGAGATTGGATCCTGCACGGTTTGGCCGCGAATCGTAAATATCGCGCCCGCCGGCGTGTTGGTGCTGTAATTTATCTGCAAGCCCGGGGTCAGGATCGCTATGTCCGAGACAGCGCGTGCATTCTGCTGCTGCAGCTGAGCGCCTGAAAATGCGGTAATCGCAACCGGAACGGATTGAAGATTTTCGCTGGTGCGCCGTGCCGTCACGACGATCTCGCCGAGGCCCTGCTCGTTGGACGCCGCATCTTCACCGGGAACCGGTTGAGCTGCGACCGGAGCTTCCTCAGTGGCCGCCGAAGACCCCACCGATTCAGGTCCCCTGACCTCCTGCGCCATTGCCGCGTGGCCTGACAGGCCCAGACCCAGCGCCCAGAGCGACACGGACAACCGCCCCAATTTTTGCATATCGCGTCCTCCCCTGCAGGACCGTCCCGGATTTTGGTCCGTCCCGGAGCTTTTGGATTTTCCAGAATCCTTATGGTATTCGAGGCTCTACGCTTTTCTTTCGATTGTCAACACCGTCAGTTGACGATGTAGTCAAAAACAAAAGGCTACGCGAATGGTCGGCCAGCCCTTTGCGAAATTACGCGAGGCGCTACGCCAGGGCACCCCTCGCCTCTCGGCTGCGCCCTGGCCGACGTTCCGGCGGCGGCAAAACGCTTCGGCTAGGTGCCAGCTGAAATGTCCGGCTCATTCGCTGCAGGAACCAATCGGTGCGGCCGGATTCAGCCGGGGAGGCGGTTGTCGGCGAAATCTTCGGTCGCGGCAGCACGCAACCGGCGCGTGCGCTTACGGAAACCGAGTGGACCGGCATCCGGCAATCGCGCGGGCTGGCCCTCGTCGAACGATATTGGGGTGCCTATGTCGCGTTCATCATCGATGGCGACGAAGTGAGCATCGTACGCGCGCCGCTTGGCGACGTGGGATGCTATTATGCGCGTTCCGTCGACACCCTGATCGTCGCATCCGACCTTGCCCTGCTTCTCGCCGCATCCGGGCGGGCGCGGCGCATCAGCATGCCGGCGCTGGCGCGCCATATCGCCTATCCGGAGTGGCGGTCGGGCGAAACCTGTGTCGACGGCGTTGGTGAGCTTCGCGGCGGAGACCGGCTTACCGTCTCCGAAACTCTTGCCGACTTAGCTGCGGAAAAGCGGCTCCGGATCCTCGATGAGTCCGTCGAGCGTGGCAAGTTTCCGGGCGGCTGCTAAGACGTCGTGACCGCGCTCGCCGAAATAGGAGGCAAGCATCCGACCCATGCCCGAAGGGCAGCCGGTGATCAGTGTGCGCACGAAGCCTCTAGCTTTTCCTTCGCCGTACGCGTTTCTTTGCGCCAACGGTTTCGAACAGCTCCTCGATAAGCCAATCATGGCTCATCCTTGCGCAGCGACGCGCGGCCAGCACCGCCAGCTCGTCGTCGAAATCAATTACCGCCCGGGCAAGGCGCAGCCGTTCGCGGCGATAGCGCGCCAGCCTCTCGGGATGTCCACGATACATAGCCTCTTCGCGATGAACCGTCGACGACAGCTCGAGCAGAATCTCGAGGAAGAGGGACAGGGTCTCGCTGCCGCTGACCTTGCCCAGCAGATGATTGAAGGCGCGTTCGGTCTGCAGGAAGCTCTGGAACTCGAGCTCTTGCGCCGCGGCTTCCTCCTGTTCCAGAAACTCCATCAGCGCCTTGCGCGCGGCCTCGTCCTGCGACAGCGCCGCCAGCCGCGCAATCTCCACGCGGATCGGCCGGACGGCCTCCGCCAGCTCCTTGATGCCGACGCTCCTTGAGCGCAGATATTGAGAGACGATATGGGTCACCACATCCGGGTCGGGGCGGCGGACGAAGAATCCGCCGCCCACGCCCCTGCGTGCGACCAGCAACTGCTCCTGGATGATGAGGCCGGCCGCCTGGCGTAGAGTCGGCCGGCTTACATTATAGCGCAGGATCAGGTCTTCCTCGGAGCCGAGGAAGGCTCCGTCGGCCAGCTGGAAGACGTCCTCCCTGATCCGTTCCGCAACCTGAGTGACGGCAGAACCGGCAAGCAGCTGCATCCGCTTGCTGTCGCCCTGCTTCTGCGTCCAATCCATCATGCCCACCCGCCGACCGTTTCAGTGCTCCAAGAGAGCACCGAATACATTTACAGGAAAAGTGCAAGCCCAAGGATGGCGAGAGCACGGACCCGGAGCCGGGCGTGTCCGTCATCCTCTCTCTCCTTCCGGCGGTCGCCCTCGGCCCATGTTCCGTCTTCGCGCGGCCTCCATCAGCCTTCGCAGATGATGGAGGCCGCGCGCCATGCCAGGGCGGCGAACCCATCAGTTCGTGCGAGCCGTAGGACAGGATGCCGGTCTTCGTCAGATATGCTCGCCGATATCCTGCGTACCGATGGGCATCGCTTCCGCCCCCTCACGCCAGCTTCCGACGACATCCGTGCGCTGCGCGCATCCTCGCTCGCGCCTGGATCCGTATCCTCTGGCGCGCATGGCAAAACCACACCGCCTGCGACACCCAGCTCCACCACGCCGCGCTCAAAATCGCTGCATGACTCAATCAAGCTGGACACAGGATGTCTCATGCGGTCTGCGGCTCTTCCACCGGACCGGCGAGCTGCTTGACGAGCTGCGCCTTGACGATCTTGCCCATGGCGTTGCGCGGCATGGCGGGTAGCACGATCCAGTCGACGGGGGCCTTGTAGGCGGCGAGGTTGGTAGCGCACAGGCCCTGCAGCCGCTCGATCAGCGCCTGCCGCTCGCTTTCCGATCCGCTTTCGGTCTCGATGAAGGCCGCCACGGTCTGGCCGAGCCGCGCA
>Ga0207711_10000345_pt1 | contig 49338 bp, 44 predicted proteins | sample KBSS34metaG_FD_184401 | JGI IMG/M metagenome (GOLD analysis project Ga0207711, IMG submission 184401) | Switchgrass rhizosphere microbial communities from Kellogg Biological Station, Michigan, USA - KBS S3-4 metaG (SPAdes) (version 2) | ecosystem: Host-associated > Plants > Roots > Rhizosphere... | reverse complement strand
CAGCCGTGGCGGGCGACCCGTAAGCGTCAGTTGAGGCGCATCGTCCCGGGGGAGCCAGAGAAGTGGCGACTCAAGCCAAGGTCGATCCAATGCATCAGTTCGCGATCGACCAGATCGCGCCGCTGCACCTCGGCCCCTACGACATCAGCTTCACTACCAGCGCGGCCTGGATGATGGTGGCGTTCCTCCTCCTCCTTGGCTTCTTCGCGCTTGGGATGAAGCGCGAGCTCGTTCCCGGACGGTGGCAGATGGCGGCGGAGTCCGTCACCGGCTTCATCGACAATCTCGTCGACGTGAACATTGGTCCGGAAGGGCGAGTCTTCGTTCCCTACCTCTTCTCGCTGTTCATGTTCATCCTGGTCGCCAACTTCCTCGGCCTGCTGCCGCTGGCGATCATCCCGGGCGCTCATCCGTTCACGATCACGAGCCAGTTCTCGGTGACCGGCCTGCTCGCGATCATGAGCTTCTCGATCGTGATCATCGTCGGCTTTTGGCTCCACGGACTGAAATTCTTCTCGATCCTGGTGCCGCACGGCACGCCGGCACTGATGGTCCCGATGATCGCGGTGATCGAGCTCATCTCGTTCATGGTGAGACCGATTAGCCTCGCCCTCCGGCTTTTCGTCGCCAACATCGCCGGGCACATCCTGATGGAGGTCTTCGGCAGCTTCATCGTCAGCGGCATTCATGGCGGGCTCGTCGGCTGGGCCGTAAGCCTGTTGAGCTTCCTCTTCGTGGTTGCCGTGTGCGCGCTCGAGCTGCTGATTGCCGCGCTGCAGGCCTATGTGTTCGCGCTGCTGACGACGCTCTACCTCAACGACGCAGTCAACCTGCACTAGGCCGCCATGCCGCAGATCAATCAGCTCCCCGAAGTCTTCGCTTCGCAGCTCTTCTGGCTCGCGGTTTTCTTCGGTCTCGTCTTCTTCGTGATCGGGCGCGGGATGGTGCCGAAGATCCGCTCCACGACCGTTTCGCGGCAGGACAAGATTTCGGACGACCTTGCCAAGGCTCAGGCGGCACGAGCGGCTGCGGACGAGACCGAAGCGGCCTGGCGCGTGCGCACCGACACGGCCCGCGCCGATGCCGCCCGTATCGCTCAGCAAGCCAAGCAGGAAAGCGCCCGCGAGGCGGAGGTCCGGATCAAGCAGGCGCTGGATGAGATCGACGCCAATGTGGACCGCGCGCGGGCGCGGATCCGAGCCTCGGTCCAGGCTTCACGCGCCGAGATCGAAGCCGTGGCGGCCGAGGCGGCGCAACAGATGGTCGAGCAGCTCATCGGCGTGAAGATAGACTCGAAGGATGCTAAAGAAGCAGTCTCGGCAGAATTCGAATCCGCAAGCAATCGGCCGCGAGTGGCCTCGATGGTGAGTTGAAATATGCACGATCGTATCTTCGGTGACCGCGAAAAGGCGATGGAAGAGAGCTATTTCCGCAAGGAAGACGCGAGGCTGCTCGAGCAGCTCCGCAAGAAGGCTCCCCTCGACGACATTGCCCTCGCCCTTGGCCAGAAGCTTGAGGTCGACAGCCCTGAACTCCTGCAGCGGGTCAGGGACGCGGGCATATCGCTCGACACGGCGGCGGCATTGTTAGTGGCGCCGTTGATTCAGGTCGCCTGGGCCGAAGGTTCGGTCAGCCGGGCCGAGCACGACACCGTCCTGCGCCTTGCGCGCGAACGGGGCATTGCCACCGACTCCCCCGCTTATGCGCAACTCGAGTCCTGGCTGCACGAGCGTCCCTCCGACGAGATATTCGATACCGGGATCGCGGTGATCAAGCATGGCTTCTCAGTCCTCCCGGACGGAGAGCGGAACGAGCGCATCAAGATGGTACTGGATGCCTGCAACGAAGTTGCCGAAGCGTCGGGAACGTCGTTGGGCTTCCTCCTCGCATTGAACAATGTGATGGGCATAAACCGCGTCTGCGAAAGCGAGACCGCGACCCTCGACATGATCGGCAAGACGTTGAGAAGGCCGGAGGCCTGACCAGTCGCCGGCGTAAAGCTGGCCGCGAACGGCACCGTCGGGATATTGGGTCCTCTCCACGCTCACATGGAAGTTCGACGGAGCGGCGTTGATATCCCAGTTGGCCGTGCGTCCTCGCCCGTCCTTGTCCCGCCAATCAGCCGTCGAACCGGGGGTTTCCCCCTATGGAGTAGACCCCGGTCCCCATTGAATACTGCAGTAAGGAGGGGGCGCGCTCTGCCATGGAAGCTGGCATGCTCGTGTCCTCCGCCCGCCTTCCGGGAGAGTTCCGCTGGAGCGCGGTTGGACAGCGCATTGGTGGAGGCAAGCATGGCCACTGCAAGTCGCCTCAGCTCAAAAAGCAGGAGCCACGTCTATAATCTCTGTTTCTTCAGCCGGGATCAGCGTCTGCCTTCGATCGAGTTGATCGAAGCGCTCGACGACGACGAGGCGATCGTCATCGCTCGCGGCAAGAGACCCTTTTTGGCCCGCGAGGTCTGGGACCGGCATCGGCTGGTCGCTCGCCTCGGCATCGGAGAGTACGCCGGCGGCTGATGCGCGTCGACCTGAGCCGGGGAGTCTGCGGAGAAAATCGATGAACGTTGTCACTCAAGAGCCTTTTGAACCCGGTGCGCGGACAGCAAGAAACAAGACGAAACCCGAAAGACCAAAGCGACGGGAACCGGTTGAAAAGCGTCCCGACAAGCTCTCCCGGAAAGCCTATGAGAAGGAGCTTCTGAAGCTCCAGACCGAGCTTTGCTACCTGCAGGATTGGGTCCGTGACACCGGGGCCCGAGTCGTGATCGTGCTCGAGGGGCGCGACACTGCCGGCAAGGGCGGATTGATCAAGCGGATCACCGAAAGAGTGAGCCCGCGGACCTTCCGGGTCGTGGCGCTCACTGCGCCGACGGAGCGCGATCGCAGCAAGCTCTACATGCAGCGCTACATCGAACATTTCCCTGCGGGCGGCGAAATCGTGATCTTCGACCGTAGCTGGTACAACCGAGCCGGCGTCGAACGGGTCATGGGCTACACGAAGGAAAAGGCAGTCGACCGCTTCCTGGAAAATGTTCCAAAGGCCGAGCGCTGGATGGTGGAATCGGGAATCATCCTGATCAAGCTATGGCTCGAGGTCGGGATGGAGGAGCAGGACCGCCGCTTCCGCCAGCGGATCGATGACCCGCTGAGGCAATGGAAGCTTAGCCCGATGGACGTCAAATCCTACACGCGTTGGCACGATTATTCGCGCGCCAGGAATGCGATGTTCGAGGCGACCAGCCGGCCGTTCGCGCCCTGGTACGTCGTGATGAGCGACGACAAGAAGCGGGCGCGCCTCAACGGGATCAAGCACATCCTGTCGCAAATCCCCTACTCGAAGATCAAACGCGAGAAGATCAGGCTGCCCGACCGGTCGAAAAAGCAGCGCGCTGAGGACAAGCTGGACCTGCACAAGGTAAAGCTCGTGCGGGAAGCCTATTGACGCGGGGCGCCGGATGCAGACCCGCGCCGCTGAGACTGCCGGTAGTCCGGCGATTGTGCGCAAAAGCTGGATCGACTGGCTGCCGGGCCTGAAGACCCTGCAGGGATACAAAGTAAGCTGGCTGCGCAACGACGTCGTAGCGGGGATCGTGCTTTCGACGATGCTCGTTCCGGTCGGCATCGCTTATGCGGTCGCGTCCGGCGTGCCCGCGATCAACGGGCTCTACGCGACCATCATTCCGCTGATCGCTTATGCCGTCTTCGGGCCGAGCCGGATCCTCGTCCTCGGTCCGGATTCATCGCTGGCGCCGATCATCCTCGGCGTGGTTGTGCCCTTGTCGGGGGGCGATCCGGACCGGGCAATTGCGATCGCCGCGGCAATGGCGATCGTCGCCGGCACTGTCTGCATCGCCGCTGGATTGGCGCGGCTGGGTTTCGTCACGGAATTGCTCTCGAAGCCAATCCGCTACGGCTACATGAACGGCATCGCGCTGGCGGTCCTGATCAGCCAGCTTCCCAAGCTGTTCGGCTTCAAGATCGAAAGCGCCGGCCCTGTCCGCGACTTGTGGGCGATCGGCAATGCGGTCGCGGAGGGCAAAGCGAACTGGCCCGGCACGCTGCTCGGGCTCGGCACCCTCGTCCTGATCCTCGTCCTCAAGGCTCATAAGCGGATGGGCGCGATCCTCGCCGCGGTGATCGCCGCGACTGCCGTCGCCGCCTGGTTCGACCTGTCCGAGCGATATGGCGTGAAGGTGCTCGGCCCGGTGCCGCAAGGCCTGCCCGAATTCTCGATCCCCTGGCTGAACGTGAGCGACATGCCCACCATCCTCGCCGGCGGGCTAGCGGTCGCACTTGTGGCGTTCGCCGACACGAGCGTCCTGTCGCGGACCTTCGCGGCGCGGGCGGGCATGCGGGTCGACCCCAACCAGGAAATGTTGGGGCTCGGCGCCGCCAACCTCGCCGCGGGATTCTTTCAGGGTTTCCCCATCAGCAGCAGCTCTTCGAGAACGCCCGTCGCCGAAGCAGCGGGGGCGAAGACGCAGATGACCGGCGTCGTGGGCGCGCTCATCGTCGCGCTCGTCATCGTTGCCGCGCCGACGCTGTTCAAGGACCTGCCCTACTCGGCGCTGGCAGCCGTCGTCATCGCGGCAGCCATCGGCCTGTTCGAGTTCGCCGATCTCGCGCGGATCTATCGAATCCAGAACTGGGAGTTCTGGCTGTCGATCGTCTGCACCGCCGCGGTCGCGGTATTCGGCGCGATCCCGGGCATCGGGATCGCAATCGCGCTGGCGATCGTCGAATTCCTATGGGACGGCTGGCGGCCGCATTCGGCCGTGCTCGGCAAGCCCGACGGAACCGAGGGCTATCACGACATCACGCGCTATCCGGCCGCGCGCCGGTTTCCAGGACTCGTGCTGTTTCGCTGGGATGCGCCCTTGTTCTTCGCCAACGCCGAATATTTCAGCGCGAAGGTCCTCGACGCCATTGCCGCGTCGCCGACGCCTGTGCGCCAGGTCGTGGTTGCGGCCGAACCGATCACCAGCGTCGACGTCACCTCCGCCGACATGCTGTCGGAATTGGACGAAAAGCTGAAGGCGGACGGGATCAACCTTTGCTTCGCCGAGCTCAAGGACCCGGTGAAGGACAAGCTGAAGCGCTTCGGCCTGTTCTCGCATTTCGGCGAGGCCCGGTTCTTCCCGACGGTGGGATCGGCAGTCAGGAGCTACACGGGGGAAGGTCGCTGAGCTAAGCGGCGTTCAGCCCCGCCTCGGCGAAGATGGCAATGGCCTTCGCAATCGTCTCGCCGTCGGGCGGACCCGTCTCGGCGAGCGTGTAGTTGAGCCCGAGCCGCTCCCATTTATATTTGCCGAGCTGGTGGAACGGCAGGATCTCGGCACGCTCCACGACGCCCAGGGAAGCGGCGAAGTCGGCCACCCCCCTCATTTCTTCCGGAATGTCCGTGAGGCCAGGGACAAGCACATACCGGAACCACATCGGCCGCTTCAACGCGGCGACCCGTCTGCAGAACGCGAGCACGTCATCGTTGAACAGTCCCGTCACCAATTCGTGCTGCGTTGGACTGAATGCTTTCATGTCGAGGATGATAAGGTCGATGTTCGCGATCTCCTCGTCGGAAAGCTTCTCGCCGTAATAGCCGTTGGTCTCGATTGCGGTGTGGACGCCCATTCGCTTGACCGCAGCGAACAGCCGCGCCGCGAACCGGTCCTGCATCAGCGGCTCACCGCCCGAAAGCGTGAAGCCGCCGTTCATCGCCCTCAAGCCGCCTGCATACTTCTGCACTTCCTCGATCGCGCGGCTGAGCGGCACGGGGATGCCGTTCTTCAGAGTCCAGGTGTCCGGGTTGTGGCAATATTGGCAGCGGAACATGCAGGACGTCGTCCAGGCGACGAGGCGCAGCCCCGGTCCATCGACCGCGGAGCCGGTAGTAAAGGAATGGAGGAAGCCGAGATCACCGCTCTTCAGGGCGGCTTTCACATCCATATCCGGAATGTCGTCGCCGAGATGCACGCGCATCTCGAACGGCGACCTGGCTTCGAGGGAAACCTTCTGCGGCGACAAGGTCGGGGCGGGCGCGATCTCCATCTCACTCTCCATGGAAGGTGCGATTGATCACATCCATCTGCTGCTCGCGAGTCAGCCGCACGAAGTTGACCGCATATCCCGACACCCGGATCGTCAGGCTCGGGTATTTCTCCGGATGATCCATCGCCTCCATCAGCGTCTCGCGGTTGAGCACGTTGACGTTCATGTGGAACCCGGTGACCCCGAAATAGCGGTCGAGGATCGAGGTCAGGTTGGTGATCTGATCGTCCTTCGTCTTGCCGAGACCCGTCGGAATGAGGCTGGTGGTCAGCGAGATGCCGTCCTGCGCATCGCGGTAGGGAATCTTCGCGACCGATGCCGCCGACGCCTGGACGCCATGGCTGTCGCGCCCGTGCATCGGGTTCGCTCCAGGCGCGAACGGCTCGCCCTTCCGGCGCCCATCGGGCGTGTTGCCCGTCGCCTTCCCGTAGACGACGTTCGAGGTGATCGTCAGCACCGACTGCGTATGCAACGCGTTCCGGTAGGTCGGATATTTGCGCAGCTTGCCCATGAAGGTGCTGACCAGCCACGCGGCCATATAATCGACGCGATTGTCGTTGTTGCCGAACAGCGGGAACTCGCCCTCCGTCTGATAGTCGACGACAAGCCCGCTCGCGTCGCGGATCGGCTTCACCTTGGCATATTTGATCGCGGACAGGCTGTCGGCGACGACCGACATGCCCGCGATGCCAAACGCCATCGTTCGAAGCGGCGCATAATCGTGAAGCGCCATCTCGATCCGCTCATAGGCATATTTGTCATGCATGTAGTGGATGACGTTCATGGCGGTGACGTAGGTGCCGGCCAGCCACTCCATCATCGTGTCGAAGCGGTCGAGGACCTCATCGAAATCGAGATACTCGCCCTGCACCGGCTCCATCGGCGGCCCGATCTGCTCTCCGCTATTCTCGTCGCGGCCGCCGTTGATTGCGTAGAGCATGCATTTGGCGAGGTTCGCGCGCGCGCCGAAGAACTGCATCTGCTTGCCGATCGCCATCGGCGACACGCAGCAGGCGATGGCGCCGTCGTCGCCCCACGCCATGCGCATGATCTCGTCGTTCTCGAACTGGATCGAACTGGTGTCGATCGCGACCTTGGCCGCGAAGCGGCGGAACGCCTCGGGAAGCTCCGGCGAGTACCAGATGGTGAGGTTCGGCTCCGGCGCGGGCCCGAGATTGTAGAGCGTCTGGAGGAAGCGGAAGCTGTTCTTCGTCACTAGCGGCCGCCCGTCGTCGGCCATGCCCGCGATCGATTCAGTGACCCACGTCGGATCGCCGGAAAACAGCTCGTCATATTCAGGCGTGCGCAGGAAGCGGACGATGCGCAGCTTCATGACGAAATCGTCAATGATCTCCTGCGCTTCCTGCTCGGTTAGGATGCCGGCCTGGAGATCTCGCTCGATATAGATGTCGAGGAAGGTCGAAACGCGGCCCAGCGACATGGCCGCGCCATTCTGCTCCTTCACGCTCGCGAGATAGCCGAAGTAGAGCCACTGCACCGCTTCCTTGGCGCTGGTCGCCGGCCTGGAGATGTCGAACCCGTACTTGGCGGCCATCTCCTTGAGCTCGCCGAGCGCGCGGATCTGTTCCGCCAGTTCCTCGCGGTCGCGGATGATGTCGTCGGTCGACCAGCGATAGTCGAGCGCCTCTTTCTCCTCCTTCTTGTGCTCGATCAGCCGGTCGACCCCGTAGAGCGCGACGCGCCGGTAATCGCCGATGATACGCCCGCGTCCGTAAGCATCGGGTAGGCCGGTGAGGATATGCGAGCTCCGGCACCGACGGACGTCCGCGGTGTACGCATCGAACACGCCGTTATTGTGGGTCTTGCGATATTTGGTGAAGGTCTCGACGACCTGCGGATCGGGCTTGTAGCCGTAGGTTTCCAGCGACGTCTGCACCATGCGCAGGCCGCCGTTCGGCATGATCGCGCGCTTGAGCGGTGCATCGGTCTGGAGTCCGACGATGATCTCGTTCTTGCGGTCGATATAGCCCGGCTCGTGCGCCGTGATGGTGCTTGGGATCTGCGAGACGTCGAGGACGCCTTTCTTGCGTTCCTCGACGAACATGTCGGTCAGCTTCGTCCAGATGCCGAGCGTCCGCTTCGTCGGCCCGGTCAGGAATGAGCCGTCGCCATAATAAGGCGTGTAATTGTGGAGCAGGAAATTGCGGACGTTGATCTCCTTCGTCCACAGCCCGCTCTTGAACTCGGCCGGCTTGTTTTCGGGGGTCGCTTTCGCCTTCGCCTTGGCCTTGGGTTCGAGCACATCCGTGGACATCGCGAGTTCTCCGTTCGGGGTTCAACTGGTCGCAAGTTCAGGGGCGGGCGCGGCGGAGGGCCGGCGCACCTTGGGGCCGGTCTCGCGCAGGATGAGGGTGAGGAGGATCGCCAAGGCGACGCCGAACAGGAGCGGCGTGAACGTCGACTGATAATGGCCCAGCTCGCGCTCCCCTCCCTGGCTCGCGGCGATCAACCGGCTCGCGAACATCGGTCCCAGAAGCGCGGTCATCGAAAAGTTGAGGAAGTTCACGACGCCGGTCGCCGTACCGCTGTGCTCCGGCCGGTTCGCTTCCTTGATCACTGTATAGGGGATCATCGCCGCGCCGGACGCGATGCCGGCAATCAGGCCGAGGGTGAACGGCGGAAGCAGGTCGGACGGGCCGAACAGGATCATCGCGAGCGCGGCGAGCAGCACAAGCGCGGCGCCGATGATGACCGGCTTTCGGCGGCCGATCCGGTCGCTCACCCAGCCGAGCAGCGGGCAGCCGATGATCCAGCCGAACGGCACCGAAGCCGAGCGCAGGACGGCCAGCGAATAAGGCACGTCATGCGCTTCCTGAAGGTAGCGGACGCCCCAGACCATGTCGAAGATCGTCGTCGGCACGAAGATCAGCCCGGCGATCAGGCCGCACAGGATCGACTGCGGATTGACGAACACCGCGCCCATTCCGCGGAGCGCGTCGCCGAGGCTCGCCTTGTGCGCTCCGCCGGGCGAGGCTTTCGGGCGCGGGATGAGCAGGAACAGGAAGAAGGCGATCGGTAGCCCGATCACGCCCATGATGAGCCAGAAGCGGCTCCACGAAAAACCCGATGCGATGATCGGCCCGACGGCGAACTGGCCTGCCGACCCGCCGGCCATGCCGAACATCTGCGTGGCGCCGATCATCGTCGCCGCGCGCGTTACCGGCATGTAGGTCGTGACGAGATAGGCCGCGCCGATCAGCGCGAAGACTCCGCCCATGCCCTGCATGAACCGGCCGATGCTCCCGAGCGTCGGATCTCCGGTCGAGAACAGGATCGCTCCGAGCGCGACCGTCGCGGCGCCGAGCGGAACCACCTTGCGCGGACCGACCTGGTCCATCGCCACGCCCGCGACGAGGCTGAACGGCGCGTAGCCATAGTAGAAGAGGCCGATCAACGATGCGACGCCGACGGCGGTCATCCCGTAGGCGGTGGTCAGCTCCGGAACCATCACTGCCGGCGCCGAGCGCATCGCATATTGGTAGAAATAGAAGATCGACGTAAGCAGCCAAGCGGCAACGGCAACGCGGCTCGCCGTGGTTGCCGACGGCTGTTCAGCCACGCTCACATCCGCTTCCTCAGCAGAGGACGAGGGACTTGGCGAGGCCCGCTTCCGACGTCTCCTTATACTTCGGATGCATGTCCTTCGCAGTCTCGGCCATGGCGAACAGCACCGCGTCGAAGTCGACCCGGTGATTGGCCGGAATTTCGTTCTTCGCGATTAGATAGCCGGTCCACGATTTCACGGCACCGAAAGCGCACCGCTCGATGCACGGCACCTGCACGAAACCTGCGACAGGATCGCACGTCATGCCGAGATGATGCTCGAGCGCGGACGCAGCTCCGTTCGCTACGATCGCAGCGTCAGCGTCATGCGCCTGGGCAATGCCGGCCGCTCCCATGGCGGAAGCGACACCGATTTCGGCCTGGCACCCTCCCTCCGCTGCAGCGAGCGTCGCATTGTGCTTGCACAGATAGCCCACGACCGCGGCCGCAAGCAGCGCCTCGCGTTGCTTCTGGTCCGGGAGCTTCGCACCCTCGGCCCCAAGCGACCAAATAACAGCCGGCATCACGCCCGCAGAGCCGCCGGTCGGCGCGGTGATGACGAGGTGCCCGCGCGCATTTTCTTCCGAGCCGGCAAGGGCCGCGGCGGAGACCATTCCAATCGCCCTGCGCGCAGGCTCCTGAGTTGCTTGCGCGTTCCGGAAGACTTCGCCGGCCTTGGTCTTCAGCTTGATGGGGCCCGGCAGCGTTGACTCCGGAGCGGCAAGACCGGTTTTCACCGTCGCTCGCATCGCGCCCAATATCTTGTTGAGAAAGGCATCGATCTCCGCCTTGTCGCGGCCCGAAATCGACAGCTCGTTGGCATAGGCCAACTGCGCCATGGAGATCTTGTCGCGCTCCATGTGTGCGAGCACGTCGGACATTGTAGAATAAGGATATTTTGGCGGGTTCTTCTTGGGCGGTTGATAGCCTTTCCATTCGATAAAGCCGCCGCCGACGGAATAATATTCCTGCTCGAGCAGTACCTTGTCGCCCGCCAGCAGCGACACCTTCATCGTGTTCGCGTGGGGGAAGTTTCCTTTGGTTTCGTCGTAGATAACGTCCTTGAGCGACGCATTAATCGTCTTGTTGCCGAGCTTGACCGGATACACCTTGTCCGGCTCGGCAGCCATTTTGTCGAGAACTGCGACGGGATCGATGGTTGCCGGTTCGTACCCAATCAGCCCGGCGAGCGCTGCCCGCTCGGTGCCATGTCCCTTGCCGGTCGCGCTGAGGCTTCCGTACAGATTTACCCGCAGCGCAGTGGCCTGTGCGAGCTGATCGGCAGGTAACTTCGCGGCGCGCTGGTAGAAGTCATAAGTGATCCGCATTGGTCCAATCGTGTGCGAAGAGGACGGTCCCGGGCCGACTTTGTAGAATTCGTCGACCAGGGTCATCACGGGTCCCTTGGTCTCCTTCATCACCGCAAGCTTTGGGTCTACCGGAGCCGAGCCGATAGGTGCGCCGGCCGGCGCTTGCGCCCACAATGGGTTCACCTTCCCGCCGAGGGCGAGAACCGCCGCAGCCGTCGCGCTGCGCATCATGAAGCTGCGGCGATCCGATCCGACAGGCGGTTCGGAATAATCGAGTTCGGGAAGCGCCGGTGCCGGGAGATCGTGCATATCGTAGGTCATCTTCCATCCTCCCCCACGGGGTTGAGGGCTCCGATGCGGTCTCGGATCTCAAGGCCGTCAAAGATACTCTCGTGGCGTCGCCGCGAAGGATAGGTGCGCCGACTGATCTTTCGAATCAGGTGCAACCCTCTTGCCTCCGTCGAGGAACCTTAGGGGTCGCCTAGGGGGATATCCCGATAGTCCCGAACAGGATTGGGCATAGCCTTGGGCGAGAGAGGGTCGAAGCGCCCGAAGCAAGGAGTCCGCCGATGCCGGTGATGGACGCACCCCCGAAAGCGAAACTGGAAACGGCAGGCACCGATCGACACGCCAGGTTCCACGATCTCGTCGCCAAGGCACGGACGCACCCCCCGGCGAAAACCGCGGTGGCGCATCCCTGCGACCAAGTCTCGCTGGAGAGCGTCGTCGAAGCCGCGAGGCTCAGGCTCATCGCTCCGATTCTCGTCGGTCCCGAAGCGCGAATCCGAAGCGTCGCCGCCGAGCACCAGCTCGACATCGCCCCGTTCGAGATCGTCGATGCCGATTACAGTCAGCAAGCGGCCGACAAGGCGGTGGCGCTCGTCAAGGAGGGCCGCGCCGAGGCGCTGATGAAGGGCAGCCTTCACACGGACGAGCTGATGGGGGCTGTCGTCAAAAAGGAGACCGGGCTGCGCACGTCCCGGCGGATCAGCCACTGCTTCGTCATGGACGTTCCGGGGCACGACCAGCCGCTCATCATCACAGACGCGGCGGTAAACATTGCGCCGACGCTCAAGGAGAAGGTCGACATCGTCCAGAACGCCATCGATCTCGCCCATGCCCTCGGCGCTCCCGAAGTGCGCGTTGCGATCCTCAGCGCGATGGAGACGGTGAACCCGGATGTAACCTCGACCCTGGAGGCCGCCGCTTTATGCAAGATGGCCGATCGCGGCCAGATCACGGGCGCGGTCCTCGACGGGCCGCTTGCCCTCGACAATGCGATCAGCATGGAGGCGGCGTCGATCAAGAAGATATCATCGCCGGTCGCCGGGCGCGCGAACGTGCTCGTCGTTCCCGATCTCGAGGCCGGCAACATGCTCGCAAAGAGCCTCTCCTTCCTCGCCGGCGCCGATGCGGCCGGAATCGTGCTCGGCGCCAAGGTTCCCATCATCCTGACGAGCCGCGCCGACGAGGAAACCGCCCGCATCGCGTCCTGCGCGGTGGCATCGCTGCTGGTTGCGGCCCGCCGGGCGAGCGCCTCGGCGGCCATCCAGTAAAGGGGGCGCGTCGATGAACCAGACCATCGCCGTGCTGAATGCCGGCTCTTCGAGCATCAAGTTCGCCTTGTTCGAGAACAACGACGGCGACCACCAGTTGCTCTTCCGCGGGCAGATCGAGAATATCGGAGTGGCGCCACGCCTCAGCATCGACGATTCCAGCGGCAAGAGAGTCGCCGAAAACGCCTGGAACGCCGGAGAGCTTGATCACCGCTCAGGGACAATGGTCATCCTCCAGACGTCGATCGGGCTGCTCGGCGGCAATGCGGTCGAGGCCGTCGGTCACCGGGTGGTTCATGGCGGAACCCGCTTCACCAGGCCAACTTTGCTGAACGAGGAGGTTGTGAGGGAGCTCAAGAAGTTCGAGCCGCTCGCGCCGCTGCATCAGCCGCATAATCTGCTGCCGATCGAAACCATCCAGCGCGCTGCGCCGCACATTCCGCAGGTCGCATGCTTCGACACGGCCTTCCACCAGACGCAATCGCATGTGGCGCGAAGCTTCGCCTTGCCGCGCGACGTGACGGAGTCCGGCGTCCAGCGATACGGATTCCATGGCCTCTCTTATGAATATGTGGGCGGCAAGCTGCGCGAAGTCGCGCCGGAACATGCGGACAATCGAATCATCATCGCGCACCTCGGTAATGGCGCGAGCCTTTGCGCCATTCACCATGGCCGCACCGTCGCGACGACGATGGGTTTCACGGCGGTCGAAGGGCTGATGATGGGAACCCGCTGCGGCTCAATCGATCCTGGCGTGCTCCTCTATTTGATGGACCAGCGAGGCATGGATGTCCGGGCGATTGAGCGGCTGGTCTACAAGCAGTCAGGCCTGCTCGGGGTCTCTGGGATCTCATCGGACATGCGCACGCTCCGTGAGTCGCAAGACCCCCGCGCTCGCGAGGCCATCGAGCTGTTCGTGTATCGGATCGTGAGGGAAATCGGCTCCCTTGCCGCTGCGTTGGGCGGCCTCGATGGTCTCGTCTTCACCGGCGGCATCGGTCAGCGCGACCGGGCGACACGACGTGAGGTCGCAGCGGGCTGCGCCTGGCTCGGCGCAAAGCTCGACGAGGAGGCGAACGCTCGCGACGAGGGCCGCATCGATGACTCGTCGTCGCGTCTTCCGATCTGGGTGCTTCCAACCGACGAGGAGAAAGTCATCGCGCGGAGTACCGCCGCCGTTCTCGCCGATATCGAGACTAGTGGAACCGGCGCTGCGGTAAGCGAAGCTCCACAACCCGTGATCCACTTATGAGCCGGCGCCGCTCGATATAGCGGTCAGCAAGCTTCAGACATTTGACGAGCGCTTCGAGTTGGTTCTCGAACTGTATCCGCCAGTGAAGGGCGATCGCGGGCGACAATAGAGCGTCCGACGTTTCGCGGATCGCCAGCAGCACCGTTTGCCTGAAGGATGCGACATTCTCGTCCCAGAAAGCATCCAGATTTCTATCGAGGCTGTTGAGGGTCCGCAGGCCGTCCTCAAGCTGTTCGATGCTGAGTGGGCCGGCGCGGCCCGACGCGGGATTGTCTGTTCCTGCCATGGGGCCCGGCTAACAGGATTCGGAAGCGGGCAGTATCGGGACTCACCCGCATGGCGACGGCCTTGCTCCACGATATTGCCGCCAAACCCGCTTGCTGTAGATTGCGGCGCCAAGAGGGAGCGTAACCGCGTGCCGAGCTTGGACCTGAGGGGCATCCAGAAATCGTTCAGCTCGACACCGGTCCTTGATGACGTTTCGCTGACGCTGGAAGCTCGCGAGTTTATTGCCTTCCTGGGCCCCTCCGGCTCCGGCAAGTCGACGCTGTTGCGCATCATCGCGGGGCTCGAAACGGCGGACAAAGGCGAAGTCTGGCTCGAAGGACGGCGCATCGACCAGCTGCCGCCTGGCGAGCGCGGCGTCGCGATGGTCTTCCAGCATTACGCGCTCTACCCGCACATGAGCGTCCGCGAGAATATGGCGTTCGGCCTTCGCAATGCGCGTGTCGCAAAGGGGGAGATCGAGCGGCGCATCGCGGAAGCCGCGAAGGTGCTGGAGATCGAGCCTCTGCTCGACCGCAAGCCCGCCGAAATGTCGGGCGGGCAGCGGCAGCGCGTGGCGATCGGCCGCGCGCTCGTGAAGGAACCCAAGCTCTTCCTGCTCGACGAGCCGCTGTCCAATCTCGACGCGGCGCTGCGGCTGCGTACGCGCGTCGAGTTGGCGCAACTGAAGCGGCGCGTGGATGCAGCGGTGATCATGGTCACGCACGATCAGGCGGAGGCGATGACGCTCGCCGACCGCATCGTCGTGATGAATGACCGCCGCATCCAGCAAGTCGGCCGGCCGATGGAGATCTACAGCCGTCCCGCGAACACGTTCGTCGCGCAATTCGTCGGCTCGCCGGCGATGACGCTTCTGCCGGCCGAGATGGTCGACGGCGGCGATCATGCGACCCTCAGGCTCGGCGATGGTAGCCTGGTCGAGACGCGAATTGGGCGCGACGCACTGCAGCAGTCGAACGGGCTAAGGGTCGGCGTTCGGCCCGAGGCGGTGCGCGTTGGCGGCAAGGCAACGACGAAGGGCAAGGTCGAGCTGGTCGAACGTCTCGGCGAGCGCACGTTGATCTACGCACGCCTCAGCGACGGACGGCCAATCACAGCGGAGGACGAAGGAACCAGCGCCGTGAAGATCGGCGACGACGTCCCGTTGAAGATCGACGGGACCGCCGCGCACATCTTCGACGCCGATGGAACCGGCTACCACCAGGCCGACGCATGACGAGCGCGCGGGACTGGCGCGGACTGTTGTTCGTCGCGCCTTTCCTGCTGCTCTATTCCGTCATCCTGATCTTCCCGCTGCTTCGCGGCATGTGGATCAGCCTCAACCAGGTCGACCTGTTCGGGGCGGGCCATTTCGTCGGCGTTGGCAATTACGTCCGACTGTTCCACGATCCGGTGTTCGGGACATCGCTCGTCAACACGCTCGAAGTCACGCTTATGATCGTCCCGCCGCTGACAATCATTGCGCTCGCGCTGGCGATGGCCCTCAACCGTGCGAGCCGAAGCGCCGCCTTGTTCCGCGGCATCTTCTTCTCGTCCGCGGTCTTGTCGGTGACGATCGTCACCTTGGTATGGCGGTTCATGCTCGCGCCTGACGCGGGCTTGCTCGGCTACGTCGCGCACGCGCTCGGCGCGGCGCCGCTGCCGTTCCTCAGCGACGAGCATCTCGTGCTGCCCGCACTAGCGATCACGACGATCTGGTGGTCGGTGGGCTTTCCGATGCTACTCTTTCTCGCGGGGCTGCAGCAGATTCCCGAGGACATGTACGAGGCGGCAGCGCTCGACAACGCGGGAAGCTGGACGACGTTCACGCGCATCACGCTGCCGTCGCTTCGGCGCACTGTCGTGCTCGTCGTCATGCTCCAGACCGCGGCGCAGCTGCAGCTGTTCGGCCAATCGCAATTGCTGACCGCCGGGGGCCCGAGCGGGGCGTCGCGAACGGCGGTTCTGTTCCTGTTCGAAAGCGCCTTCGGGCGGTGGGAGCTCGGCTATGCGAGCGCCGCGGCGGAAGTGCTGTTCCTTATCATCCTCGCGGTAACGCTCACCCAATACTGGGCGACGGGCAGGGCAACGGCGGCGGGCGATGGCCGCTGATCTCCGCCGGGGCCGCCTTGGCCCGCTCGGCTGGACCGGGCTCGTCGTCGGCGCGCTCATCATGCTCGCGCCGCTGGTGTGGACCCTGTTGCTCTCGCTCAAGAACAACGCCGATCTGGTCGGCCACAGCGAGGCGGCGCTGCACGGGCCCTACACGCTGCGGAATTACGGCACGATCCTCGGCAACAGCTTGACGCTGCGTTGGCTGCTCAACAGCGCGATCGTCGCACTCGGCCAGACCGCCGGCGTGCTGATCCTCGCCAGCCTCGCCGGCTACGGCTTCTCGCGCCTCGACTTCCCGTTCCGGCGGCCGCTCTTCGTCTTCATCCTGATCGGCCTCGCAATCCCAAGCCAGGCCGTGATCCTCGTCCAGCACCAGCTGTTTGCCTGGCTTCATCTTCACAACAGCTATCCGGGCCTCATCCTGCCAGGCCTGGTCGGCCCGTTCGGCGTCTTCTTCATGACGACCTACATGCGCGGAATCCCGCGTGAGCTCGACGAAGCGGCGATGCTCGACGGCGCGTCGCGCTGGACCATTTTCTGGAAAATCATTCTTCCGCTGACCTTGCCCGCGCAGTCCACTCTCGCGGTTTTCACCTTCCTCGGCGCGTGGAACGATTATTGGTGGCCGCTGATCAGCGCGACGCACGCCAACATGTACACGCTGACCGTCGGCCTCGCCGCCGCGCAGATGAATTATGCGCAGACCAGCGGCCTCGGCTACCTGATGGCGCAGGCGGTGTTCGCGTCCATTCCGATCCTCATCGTCTACATTATTTTCCAGAAGCAGATCGTGCGCGCCATGGCCGGAACCGCGGTTCGATGAAGCGCGCGTTCGCCGCGTTGCTCATCGCGCTCGTGCTCGGCAGCTGCGCGAAGAGTGACCGCAAGACGCACCTCTATCTGCAGCGCTTCTTCGGCGAGTGCGGCGCCGAATATGGCGGCAGCGTCGACGTGTCGAAGGCGGAAGGCGAGTGCGGGATCATCACGGCGATGGTGAACCGCTTCAACGCCGAGAACCCCGATATTCAGATCGACGTGAACGTCGTCGCCTGGCCCGGCTATCCGCAACTCACCGCGCAGGTTGCCGCGCGCGATCCGCCCGATCTCGTCACAATGCACGAAGGTGTCATCAGCGATTACGCATCGAAGGGGCTCGTCGAGCCGGTCGACAATTATCTTCGCGCCGCGGAAATCTCGCCGGCCGATTTCACCGAAGCGGCGCGGCAGGGCGTGACTATGTACGGGCATGTCTATGCGCTTCCCTGGGACACGCATGGCGGGCTGTTCCACGTCAATACGGCGCTGTTCGCCAAGGCGGGACTGATGCGCGGCGGCAAGCCGGTGCTTCCGAACAGCGCCGACGAGCTCCTGCAGCAGGCGCGGCAGTTCGAGAAGCGGACGGGAAAACCCTACCTCATCCAGAGCAACGTCGGCGATCCGGCCTTCGCCGCGCGCAACCTCTACACATACATGATGGCGCAAGGCGCCGTGCTGTTTCCCGACGCCAAGCACCTCAAGTTGAACACGCCGATCGGCAATGCCGTCGCCAATTATTTCCGCCGCATCAATTTCGAGAAACTCGGCACGCAAAACATGGATACGCCCGCGGCGATTGCAGCATTCGTCAATGGCGAGGGCGGCATCTATCCGACGGGTACGTGGATGATCGGCTCGTTCGAGCAGGAGGCACAGACGCCGGGCCGGCCGCTGTACAAAAGCTATGCGGTCTTTCCGTATCCGCGGCTGTGGGGACAGCGCGTCGAATATGTGAGCGGCCACAGCTGGGTCGTGCCGGCGCGCAAGCGGACGCCGCAGCAGCGCGCTGCAATCGCGCGCTTCTTCAAGTTCGTCGCCGAGCACAATTACGACTGGACCCGCACGGGTCACATTCCGGCGTTCAAGGCCGTCCTTGCCGATCCGCGATTCAACGCACTGCCGCACCGCGCCGACATCGCACCGCTCGCGTCGATGGGACGCCCGCTGCCCGCCTACGTGCTCCGCCAGAACGCGATCGAAGGCATCGTCGGCGAAGAAGCGGCTGCGGCGTTCACCGGCCAGAAGAGCGTGCCGCAAGCGCTCGCCGTAGCCGAACAGCGCGTCGATCAGCTACTCGCGACAGTCGAGTAGCTTACCTTCATTAGTGTTGCGTGATTGCAGCTTGTCAGGGCACCAAGCTGTGTCATACAAGTGACACAATAGTTGTTCGTCAGTGTTGCTTAACAGGGGACAATCTATGCGGCGCGCGCAGACCTTGCTGTGGTCGACGACTTCGCTTGCGGCAGCTTTCGCACTGTCTTCGCCCGCTGTCGCGCAAGACCAATCCGTGCCGCCGGATCCCAACGCAACGGCGCAGCAGAGTCCTGCCCAACCGGCGCAGAACGCCGATGCACCTGCCACGGGCGAGACGATCGTCGTTACGGGCCTTCGCCGCTCTCTGCAGTCGGCCCGCAACATCAAGCGCAACAGCGACCAGATCGTCGACGCGGTCGTTGCCGAAGACATCGGCAAGCTGCCGGACATCACCGTCTCCGATACGGCGGCCCGCATCCCGGGCGTTCAGGTTGAACGTGAGCACGGCGAAGCGAGCCGCGTTCTGATCCGCGGCCTCGACAACACGTTCTACACGACGACCTACGACGGCCGCGAACTGTTTACGGCCGAGACTCGCTCGGTCGCGCTCCAAGATTTCCCTGCAGGCAACGTCGCTGCCATCGAAGCCTTCAAGACGTCCACGGCGAATCTGATTGAGCCGGGCATCTCTGGCCTCGTCAACGTACGCTCGCGTCGGCCGTTCGATTTCAGCGGACTGGAAGTTTCCGGATCCTTCTGGGTGATGCGGCCGAACCAGTCGCGCGATGCGTCGGTCAACGGGAACCTGTTGCTTAGTGATCGCTGGAATATGGGCGACGGCGAGTTCGGTGCGCTGGTCAACTTCTCCTACACGCGGCTGAACTATCAGGACTCGGTACGCCGGCACGGCTTCTTCATCGCGAACTACGCGCAGGGCGGCCGCACGCCGGACTGGCCGGAGATTCATTACAACCAGGGCGAGCGCTGGCGGCCGTCGGTCAACGGCGCGCTGCAATATCGCAATGGCGATCTCGAGCTCTACGCCGAGGGCCTGTGGCAAGGCTACCGCGAGCGCGTCAACGACGCCATGTGGGCCCAGCCGATCTGGGGCGGCGCGCCGTCCGATCTCGTCTTCCGACCGAACAGCAACGAGATCGTTAGCGGCCACGTCGACCATCCCGGCAACATCTATGAGACCTGGGGCTTCAAAGGCGCTACCCATCGCGAGACGAACACCTATCAGTTCGCGGTCGGCGGTAGCTACGACGCGGGGCCGCTGCGGATCACCGCTGACCTCGCGCACACCTACAGCCACTTTGCGTTGCGCACCGAGAGCGTCGACTACGAGCTGAACACCAACAACTATTCGGTCGACTGGTACACGGGCTATCCGGGAAGCGACAAAGGGCCGACCTTCCAGGTTTCCGGAATCGATCCCACCGATCCGTCGATCTATGACTATCGCGGTTTCTTCGAGGACCATGCCGATCCGAAGGGCAAGGATTGGCAGGCGAGGCTCGACTTCGAATACGATCCGCACATGGACGCGATCCCAAAAATCCAGTGGGGCGTCCGCTATGTTGATCGCCATGCGTCCGATGAGGCCGGGTCTTTCTACTGGAACCTGACTGCCCGCAATTGCTGCGGGTCAATGAACACATCGCACACGCCGATTCCGATCAGTGCCGTTCCGCTCGATTATGAGCTCCTCCACACGGCCTTCCATGGCGACAATAATCAGCCGTTCCCGATCACATGGTTCGCGCCGACCTATAACAGCGTGTGGAACAACCTGACGGAGCTTCGGCAGTTCAACATCGATCTAACGGGCCAGGGATCGATCGACGGTCCGCCTCTCGATCCAACGCGCAGCTTCGACACCGGTGAGAAGTCGCTTGCCGGATACGGGCAGGTCAACTTCAAGTTCGATGCGGGGCCGACGCAGATCGATGGAATCCTCGGCTTGCGCGCGGTCCATACGAAGGACGACATTCATGGTTTCGCGCGCGTGGATCTGCCCGGCGGAGGCCAGCGGATCGACCCGGTCGACTTCAAGAATTCCTACACCGACTGGCTGCCCAATGCGAATTTGAACATAAGCTTCTCGCCGGAATGGAAGCTTCGCATGGCCGTCACAAAAACTCGGACGAAGCCGACCTTTCAGCAGCTCAACCCAGGGCTCGCTCTCGGCACGCCGCAGGGCTGCGGCGGGGGCTCGTCGATCTGCCAGATCAACGGCAGCGGCGGGAACCCCTTCCTGACGCCGTTCACCTCATGGAATTATGACGCGAGCCTCGAATATTATTTCTCGCGCACTGGCTTCGCATCTGTTGCCGCCTTCCATCGCGACATCAAGGGCTTCATCGCGAACCAGACTTTCGAATTGCCTGAACCTGATCCCGCCAGCGGTGCAACCATCCTGGTTACGGGTCCGGTCAATACGAACAAGGGCAAGATCAACGGCTTCGAAGGGCAGATTCGTACGTTCTTCGACTGGGATTTCGTGCCGACCTGGGCACATTCTTTCGGTCTCGATGCGAACGTCACCTACATCAACGCGAAGGCGGACTTTCTCGTGTTCGGGCTTGAACGCACGCTTCCGCTCCCGGACGTGGCGCACTGGTCCTACAATCTGACGGGTATGTACGAGAACGGGCCGCTCTCGGTGCGACTGTCCTACAATTGGCGTGGAAAGTATCCTGAAGGGGGCCTCGCGCAAAACACCGAGGGCAATCCTACATTCTTCTATACGCTGCAGGGGCGTGCGCACCCGTCGCCACGCCTTGATCTGTCCGCCAGCTACAACGTCAGCGACCGCTTCACGCTCTTCTTCGACTGGACGAACATCCTGAAGAAGCCGTTCACTTCAGACATCGTCCGCGTGAACTATGGAACGGCGCCGTTGACGGGACCACTCTCGGAGCCGGAAGTATTCCCGATGGTCACGCGCTTCGAGGAAACGATCCTGTCCGGCGGCATCCGCTTCAACTTCGGCGGTCACAAGGCGCCGGCAGCTGCGGCCCCGGTCTACGTCCCGCCGCCGGCACCGCCCGCCGTGACGCCGCCGCCGGTCGAGCAACCCGCTCCGCCGCCGCCGCCGCCGGCAGCAGCGCCTGAACGGGGTAGCTGATCGAACGCAGCCAGCTGCGATCCCTCGCTCACCCGCGTAGGATCGGCCCATGAGCGAAAACGCGATCCGCGACATCGTGATCGTCGGCGGTGGCACCGCCGGCTGGATGGCGGCTGCGGCATTCTCGAGGCTGCTCGACAAAAGGACGAACATCGTCCTCGTCGAGAGCGACGAGATCGGCACCGTCGGCGTCGGCGAGGCGACGATCCCGCCGCTGCAGGCCTTCAATCACATGGTCGGCATCGACGAGGACGCGTTCCTTGCGGCGAGCCAGGGCTCGTTCAAGCTCGGCATCGAATTCGTCGGATGGGGCGCGGAGGGCGAGCGTTACTTCCACCCGTTCGGGCCGCACGGGCAGAACCTCCGCACGGTCCAGTTCCATCAGCTCTACCTTCGCGAAGCACAGCGGCGACCGATGCCGGACATTCGCGAATGGTCGATGAGCGGCGTGGCCGCGGAGCTCGGCCGGTTCTGGCGGCCCGATGCGCAGACGCCGATGCCGCTCGCCCAGATCGCCTACGCCTATCACTTCGACGCAGGCCTCTACGCGCGCTTCCTCCGTGCACACGCCGAGCGCCACGGGGTTCAGCGTGTCGAGGGAAAGATCGTCGACGTCGCGATCGACGGCGCATGTGGGCACGTCAGGTCAGTCACGCTTGCCGACGGTCGCTCGATCGAGGGAGAGCTATTCATCGACTGCTCGGGCTTCCGCGGACTGCTGATCGAGGACAAGCTGGGCACTGGCTACGAGGACTGGAGCCATTGGCTGCCGTGCGATCGCGCGGTCGCGGTGCCGAGCCGGCTGAGCGGGCAGCTTGATCCGTTCACGCGTGCGACCGCCCGCGCTTCAGGCTGGCAATGGCGGATCCCGCTGCAGCACCGCATGGGCAACGGACTCGTCTATTCAAGCGCGCATCTCGGCCGCTACGATGCCGAGGCGCTCCTCCTCGCCAACCTCGAGGCCGAGCCCATCGCCGAGCCGCGGCATCTTTCTTTCAAGGCGGGGCGGCGACGCCTCGCCTGGAACGCTAATGTTGTGTCGCTCGGACTATCGAGCGGGTTCCTCGAGCCGCTCGAATCTACCAGCATTCACCTCGTCCAGAGCGGCATCGCGAAGCTGCTCGCACTGTTTCCGGACCGCAGCTTCACCCCGGTCGAACGCGACGAATACAACCGACAGATGCAGGATGTGTTCGAGGACGTTCGCGACTTCATCATCCTTCACTTCAAGGTCACGCGGCGCCAGGATTCCGACTTCTGGAATTACTGCCGGACCATGGACGTGCCCGACAAGCTGGCCGCGAAGCTGGAGCTTTGGCGGTCGAAAGGGCGTATGTTCCGCGAAGGCGCGGAGCTTTTCGGAACGGCGAGCTGGGTCGCGGTGCTATTGGGGCAGGGCATGATCCCGGAAGCGCCAGAGCCGGCGGCCTATGCCGCGGACGATGCCGTCGTCGCGGACCTCCTCGGCCGGATGCGCCTCAGCTACCGCCACACGGCCGAACGCATGCCGATGCATGCCGAGTTCATCGCCAGGACCTGCGCCGCCGGACCGGTGAGCCCGGGTTAGCGCAGGCCCTGCCCGATCTGCGGCTTGCCGTCCTTCCAGAAGATCGGCGCAACGTACAGGTAGCGGCGGTCGTCCTGCTTTCGGCACCCGCTCGTCGCTTCCCACGCGTGGAAGCTCACGAAGGTGTGCTGCCCGACGGTGAAGATGCTCTGGTGGCCAGGGCCGCTGAGGCAGCCAGCTTCGCGGTCGTTGAAACTGTGCAGGAGCGGGTTGTCGCGTGCCGGCGTGCAGGGGCCCATCGGGCCGGTGCAGCTCGCATAGCCCATCGCATAAGGCGACAGGCCTCCCTCCTCCGGGTTCCAGCCGAAGAAGCCGCCGGAAAAGAACATCTCGTATCCGGCTGGCGAACGGACCATCGTCGGCGCTTCGACCACGCGCTCCTCCCAGCCCTGGTCATCCTTGATCAGCTCGACCGCCTGTCCGGTCACCGACACCCCGTTGGCGGCGAGAGCCTGCGCCCACAGCGATGTTCGCGCGTGAACGCGATTCCCGTCGTTCTTGAAATAGAGGTAGAGCTTGCCGTCGGCGTCGCGGAAGGGGCTCGCGTCGATGCTTCCGCCGAGGGCGGTTTGGCAGACGATCGGCTCGGGGCTGTTGTCGACGAACGGTCCTAATGGGTCGGCTGCGCTGGCGACGCCGATGCACTGCATGTTCTTCCGCTTATCGCTGGCGGTGTAATAGAGCAGGTAGCGGTTTCCGAGCTGGATCACTTCGGGCGCCCAGGTGAAGCCGGTCTTGGCCCAGCTGCCGAGTTGCGGAAGCGCATCGCGCCGCTTGCCGTTCGCATCGCCGACGAAGGCCCAGTGCACGAGGTCCTTGGAGATCGCCATCGGGACGTTCGGGCCGTTGTTCGTGGCGTAGGCGATGAACTCGCCGCCGTGGAGCAGGACGAAGGCGTCCGGGAAATTCTCGCGGAAGACCGGAACGAAGGAGGGGTCGGAAGCGGCGGGTGCGGGTGACCCGATGCATGCCGCCGCCAAGACGAGCAGGACTGAACGCAGATACTTCATCGGCCTGTCCCCGCCGCGCTCAGACCAACTCCACGCGGTCTTCGACGAAGCGCAGCTTCGTCGTCAATAAAGCACGAAACGCATTGTAGCCGCCACTGCCCGGATGGAAGGCGTGGAAGAAGAGCTGCGGTTCGCCATCGAGGCCGGGCGCGACCGACGCGTGGCCGGGCGCGGTCCAGCTCTTCGTCGACTTGAGCAGTGGCTCCGGCAGCTTGCGGTATGGGCCGAGCACATGATCGGCGACCGCGACTCCGATGCCGTAAGCGGGGGTCCCGAAATCGTTACCAGCATAGAAAAGGAAGTAGCGACCGTTCTGGTGCGTACAGAACGGGCCTTCGATGAGATGTCCCTCCCAATCGAGGTCGTTGCACAGCACGACCGTCGATTCACCGACAAGCGAGCGCCCGTCGTCGGCGATGCGCTGCGCGCGCACCGGCGTCGTCATCGCGTCGATGATCGCGTCGGCGAGCCCATATTCGATGAGGGCCTTCTTCACGCGCTGCCAGTTGCCGGTCGCCGCCTCGATCATTCCGGTCATCAGGAAGAAGCGCTCCATCGGCCGCCGCGTGTTCGCCCAGCCGACGATTGCCGAGGCGAACGCGGCGCTGAGCTTGTCATCCCCGCGCTCGAATAGCTTCTCGATGAGTTGCGGCTGGTCGCGCAGAAGCCCCGCGAGCGGGCGCGGCCAAATGCCGTTGCGATCGTCCTTCCAGAACAGATAGCGCGCACCGTCGGCATCGATGAAGATGTGGCTGTCGATTACGCCGCCGCTCAGCGCCCCGTGCGGAACGCCGGTGGTGTTGATGGGTGCCCCGGTGATCAACGGTGCGCCATTGTCGCTGAACGGCCCCTCCGGCGAGGGCGCGCGCGCAAGACCGATCGCCAGCGCGTTCGACTTCTGCCGAGCGGTGTAGGCGACCCAATATTCGTCGCCGACCTTCGCCATCTCCGGCGCCCAGAAATCGGCGACGTTGCGCCCCTTCGCCGTCCATTCTGGCTGGTCATCTTCGGGGAAGACGAAGCTGCGATGCTCCCAATGAATGAGGTCGTTCGAATGGAGGATCGGGAAGGCGTCCGGCGCGTCGTTCGAAGTCGCGAGAAGGTAGTAGCCCTGATCCGTCTTAAGCACCGCCGGGTCGCCGTAGCCGACCAGGATCGTCGGCGAGGCATTTTCGGTGAGGAGCGGCTGCCAGTTCGGCGGAGTTTCGGGGAAGTCGGCGGGCGGCGCGTAAAAGTGCGGAAGCCGGGTCCCGAAATCGTCGTGGAGATCGCGAAAGAATTCGAAGTAGTGCTGCGACTCCCGCCCCGGCAGCACGTAGGTTTGCGACCGTCCGTCAGCCGTCGCGACTTGGATCCGGACGCCATCGCCGTCGTCAGCGGCATCGACCGTGAAAAAAGGTGAGTCGGGATCGAACATCGGCGCGCGGATAGGTGCGCGGGCGCTTGCTGAGAACCCCTTGCCGCGGCTGGCTGCCCGCATAGAGTGTCAGAATGTTGCCGAGAAGTTCGATCGCCATCCTGTTGCTTGCGGCGCTGGCGGGATGCGCAACGCCGACGGCCCGGCCCGTCGCGACCGCCTCGTATGCCAATCCGGTGCTCGATACGGATTTCCCGGACCCATCGGTGATCCGCGCGCCCGATCGTTCCTATTACGCCTATGCGACGCAGACCCAGCGCGGTGGCAAATGGGTCAATATCCAGGCCGCGCGGTCGGCCGATCTCGTCCACTGGCAGCTTCTGGGCGATGCGCTTCCGGCGAAACCTGCCTGGGCTTCCAAGACGCAGGACTTCTGGGCGCCCGACGTCATTCGCGATGGCGCGCGGTACATCATGTATTATTCCGCGAAGCCCGACACGTCCGATGAGCGGCACGGCCTCTGCCTCGGCGCCGCCACCGCCTCCTCGCCGACGGGCCCATTCACCGACATCGGCCATCCGCTCCAGTGCGGGGAGGGGTTCGTGAACATCGATCCTAAGGCGTTCGACGATCCCGCGACCGGCAAGCACCTTCTCTACTGGGGCTCCGGCTTCAAACCGGTGAAGGTGCAGGAGCTGGGCCGCGACCGCGTATCATTCGCGCCCCGCAGCGCACCGGTCGACATCGTTGGACCGAATCCGGTCAAGGACGCTTTCCCGGTGCTGGTCGAAGGCTCCTGGGTCATCCGGCGCGGCGGGTTTTATTATCTCTTCTATTCGGGCGACAATTGCTGCGGGGCCAAGGCGAATTACGCGGTGATGGTTGCACGGTCGCGAAGCGCGACGGGGCCGTTCGAGACTCTAGAGCAGGCGACGGGCAAACCCCACAGCATCATTCTTGGCAAGCGGGGCACCTGGATCGCGCCGGGGCACAATTCGGTCGTTCAAGATTCGGCCGGCCGGGACTGGATCGTCTATCACGCAGTCGACGCCAGGCGGCCTCGCGAGCTCCCAGCCGACGAAGTGAACACAAGGCGCGTGCTGCTGATCGATCGCATCAGCTGGATCGATGGCTGGCCGGTGATCGACGGCCCATCGGAAACGCCCGAAGCGCCACCGGTCCCTTGAAAGCCGGCGCGCGCCGTTGCACTCGCTGCTGATGGAAGAAGCGAAATCTATCCCCGGCCTCGTCGACCAGCTCGCAGCCATCTACGACGAGTCGGTCGACAACCTGCGGCAGGCAGTCGCCGCCTATGTCCGCGACCGGATGCCGCCATCTGCCGAGGCGCGCTCGGCGGGGGCCTTCGCTTACCCTGAGCTACGGGTTCAGAATGCCGGCAGGTTCCCTAGTCCTCAGGTTTCGCGCGCCTTCGCGCGGCTGACGCAACCGGGCACCTACGCCAGCAGCATCGCTCGCCCGCGCCTCTTCCGCGATTATCTGATCGAGCAACTGGAGCATCTCAGCCGCGACTACGGCGCGACCATTTCCGTCGGCCGCTCCGCGAGCGAGATTCCTTACGCCTATGTGATCGAAAATAGCGGAATCCAGGTCGGCGACATCGGCACGGCGGAGCTTTCGCGGTTCTTCCCGTCCAACGAGCTCGTCCACCTCGGCGACGAGATTGCCGACGGCGTGTGGGTCAACGAGCCCCATCAGCCGCGGCCGCTCGCTCTCTTCGACGGGCCGCGCACCGACTTCAGCCTCGCGCGCCTCCGCCACTACACGGGGACGCCGCCGGAGCATTTCCAGAAGTTCGTGCTCTTCACCAACTATGTCCGCTACGTCGACGAGTTCGTCTCCGTTGCGATCGACACGCTGCGCCGGAAGGACTCGCGCTTCACTGCGCTTTCCGTTCCGGGCGCGCTCTACGAGCCCGGTGAGCTGACCGACGCCGAAGCTCAGATCGCCGCCGGCCAATGGCGCCGGCACCAGATGCCCGCCTATCATTTGATGGCCGATGGCGGCGCGGGCGTCACGCTCGTGAACATCGGCGTCGGGCCCTCCAACGCGAAGACCATTTGCGAGCATGTCGCCGTGCTTCGCCCAGAGGCGTGGCTGATGATCGGTCATTGCGGCGGATTGCGCCCGAGCCAGACGATCGGCGATTACGTTCTCGCCCACGCTTATCTGCGCGACGATCACGTGCTGGACGACGTGCTGCCGCCGGAAGTGCCCTTGCCGGCGATCGCCGAAGTGCAGAACGCATTGTTCGACGCGACGATGTCGATCACCGGGGAGGACGAGGACAGCGTCAAGCGCCGCCTGCGGACCGGCACCGTCGTGACGACCGACGACCGCAATTGGGAGCTGCGCTACGCCGCCTCGGCCCTGCGCTTCAACCAGAGCCGTGCGGTGGCGATCGACATGGAGTCCGCGACCGTCGCTGCGCAGGGTTATCGTTTCCGGGTGCCCTACGGCACCCTGCTATGCGTCTCCGACAAGCCGCTCCACGGCGAGCTCAAGCTGCCGGGCCAGGCCAACGCCTTCTACGAGCGCGCCATCAGCCAGCATTTGCGGATCGGCATCGAGGCGCTGAAGTTGCTGGAGCGAGAAGGCGAAGGGCTTCACAGTCGCAAACTCCGCAGCTTCGACGAGCCGCCGCTCCGCTAGCTGACCGAGAGGATCTGCCCTGCGTGGGTCACTTCGACCTGCGTCCGGGTTGCCGAGTGGTTCTTGCCGACGGAGAGCCGGCGTACCTCGCCGATGATCTTCACCGTCTTGCCGACAAGCGCCGACTTGAGGTCCGCGCCATATTACTGGGTGAGGCCCGGCATGGCGGATGCGCGGATCACGACGCCGAGGTTAGTCGGCGAGCGGAAGTTCGCCTCACTGTCGAGATAATAGCCGCTGCCGGTCTTGGCGGCGCTTCCGACGCGGAACTGGAACAGCGCGCGCACCGGCTTCGGCGATGCCGCGGCGCCACGGCTGATCGCCTGCGCCGGTGTCAGGGTGTCGAGTTGCTGGCGAGCGGCGGACGCGGGGACGGCGACAAGGACGACGGCGAGAAGTGCAGTGAAACGCACGGGCAAACTCCGCTGATTGTTACCCGAGCGGCACGACATGGCGCGCTGGTGCGGCCCGCGCAAGCCGTCCTAGTGGGGTGTAGCGTCGCTGATGCGCCCCACCTGCGGCACCGCCGGATTGGTTGCCAGCCAAGCCTCAAGCGCGTCGAGGTCGAGGCCCGCGTCGAGTGTGTCCGTACCCGAGGTCAGGACGGAATAGCCGTCGCCGCCGCTCGCGAGGAAGTTGTTCACAGTGACGCGATAGCGGCAGTTGGGATCGATCGCTTTGCCGTTGAGCCTCATGCTGACGATGCGGCTGCCCTGTGGGCGCGAGAGATCGTAGGCGAAGCGAAAGCTTGCCGACGGAACGAGCGTCGAATCCCGCAGCTGCCCCTTGCCGTTCGAATCTTCGAACTGCTGCTCGAGCAGCGCCTTCAGCTGCGTGCCCGTCAGCGTGCGTACGACGAGGGTGTTCCCAAATGGCTCGAGCGCGAAGATCTGTCCGTAGGTGACGCTGCCGTCGGCGCGCGGGTTGAGCTCAGTGCGAGCTCCGCCCGTGTTGATGAAAGACAGGTCAGCGCCGCCGCGGTTCGGCGCCCCTGTCGCCGCTAGCTGCGCATCAGCGATAAGGTCGGCGACAGGCGATTCCCCGTTCTCCAGCGTCTTGCCCGCAGGTCCGGCCAGGTGACCGACGACGCGCTCGGCGGCCGGGCGCGATGCAGCGACGTAGCGGCCCACCAGTGTAGCCACCTTGGCATCGGCGCCGGCGCTACCCGTCACCGGAACGTTGGCAGCACGCTCGCCGAGCAGCCGGTGCGTTGCCGGATCAAAGCTCAGCCGCACGTCGGTGTAGAGGAAGCCGTACTTGCCCGCGCTCGTCAGCAAGCGGGTCGTCCCGCCGCGCTGGAGCGTGCAGACATAGGCATTGTGCGTGTGGCCGGAGATTACCGTCGTGATCGCCGGATCGAGTTTGTCGAGGATCGGCAGGATGTCGCCGGTGAACCCGTCGCAGCCCTGCGCCTCATAAGTGTCGGGGACCTTGCCGCCCTGGTGGATGAGGAGGACGATGGCGTCCGCGCCCGCGGCCTTCAGCTTCGGCACCAGCGCGTTGGCCGTCGCCGCCTCGTCGGCGAAGGTCAGGCCCGCGACGCCGGCAGGGCTGACGAGCGTGCTCGTCTGCTTAAGCGTTTCGCCGATGAGGCCGATCTTGATCGGTCCGGCCTGCCGGATCGCGGTCGCCGGGAAGATGGTACTACCGTCGGCGCGCTGCACATTGCCCGCGAGATACTGGAACCGCGCGCCCCCAAAAGGCTCAAGCCGGCAGGGGACTCGCGTCGTGTTCTTGCCGCAGCCGCCGTTCTGCATCCGCAGCAGCTCGGCCGAGCCTTTGTCGAACTCGTGGTTTCCGACCGAAGCGACGCTGAGCCCGAGCAGGTTCATGGCGTCGACTGTCGGCTCGTCGAGGAAGTAGGCGGAGGCGAGGGGCGAGGCGCCGATGAGATCGCCGGCGGCCACGGTGACGGTGTTCGCATGACCCTGCCGCGCCTGCTGGAGCGCGGACGCGAGTTGGGCCGCCCCGCCGACGCGCGCCTTCAGTGTGGTGCCGTCCGGCTGCTTGATCGAGACCGGGTCGGGCGGCGTTTCGATATTGCCGTGGAAATCGTTGATCGCGAGGATCTGGACCTCAAGCGGCGCGGCCGCGATCGGCGGTGCGGGCGGCGATACCCGCGCCGCGCAAGCCGAAAGCAACAGGGCCGAGAACGCGGCCGACTGGCGGCGGATCATCGCGCGGGGCGCTCCGGAAGCACCTGCGGCTCGGCGAATATCGCATTTAGATAGGCCGCCAGGCGAACACCGGCCTGCGTCAGCCTTTGCTCCATCAGCGGCGTGAACTTGTAGACGTAGGAATAGGAGAGGTCGGGAAGAACCTGCTGCCCCTTCTTCCGCTTTTCGCCTTTCTTGGGTTTCGGCATGTCCGCCGCGGTCGGATAGAGCGTGTCGCGAAGCTCGCCGCTTTCGCTGATCCAGTCGCGCGGGTTGACGTCCCACCAGGTGATGAGCTGGCGGTCGCTGAGGTGCCGCTCCAGCTTCGCCGCCAGCTCGCTGTAGGACAGCTGCTCCTCGTCGGGCAGCGCCGAATCCCACACCGCATGGAGGTTGGTCGGCTTGCCGAAGAAGGTGACCTTCACATCGTTGCCGCCCTTGTCGCAGCACTTGCCGACGTGGAGCGGCTGGTGGAGGTCGCCGACCAGGTGGACGATGAAGCGAAGCGCCAGCTGCTTGTCGGCGAGGTTGGCCTTCGGGTCCTGCAGCACCACGCGAAAATGGTCGAGCGCCTGAAGCGCGTCACCCGCGGGCGGCGCATGGTCGTAGGTGATTCCGTTCAGCGTCACATAGTGCCAGGGCGTCGCAGTCTTCTGCCAGAAGACTGCGGGGTCCGAGCGCATTTCGTCGGGCCAGTTGGCTGCGTCATCGAGGCTTTCGCCCGGTCCAAGGATCTCGCGCACGTGCGCTCGGGCTAGGCCCGACAGCTGCGTGTCGGCGATGGCGGCGACGACGCGGTGGCCGGTCTTGCCCCAGGCGAAGGCAGGCGAGGGGAGGAGCGCCGCGGCTGCGGTCAGCGCGGCAAGGACGTTCGTACGCATTCGACTCGGCACTCTTGTGATTCGGGATGGCTGGCGCATGCCCCGTGCAGCCGTTTAGAGACAAGAGCATGACGGATGAACAATTGCTCGCCCTCGCGCGCGAAGCTGCCTCGAAGGCCTATGCGCCTTATTCGAACTTCCACGTCGGCTGCGCGATCGAGAGCGTCGACGGCGAAGTTGTGACCGGCGCCAACATGGAGAACGCCTGTTACCGCCTTGGCATCTGCGCCGAGCAAAGCGCGCTCACTGCCGCCCAGCACAAGTTCGGCCTCGACAAAGTCGCGCGTATCGCCGTCGTCGGTGGCGCTGATGCTACGGTCTGCACCCCCTGCGGTGGTTGCCGGCAGGCGATCCTTGAAGCGGCACAGCTCAGCGGGCGCGACGTCGAAATCGTGTGTGGAAGCGGCGATGGCTCGGCAGTCGAGCGGCACAAAATCGGCGAGCTGATCCCGTTCGGCTTTGGACCGGCGAACCTGGAGCAGCCGGCCTAACTTTTCTCGGCGACGTAAGCATCGACATCGAGATCGACCGGCTTCACGCCCGTCAGATGCTTCAATTCGAAGCCGATGAATCGCACAGCCAGGCGATGACGAAGCTGGGTATCGGTGTGCCGCCGGAAGTCCGTCAGCCCCTGTCGCTCTTCTTCCGCGATATGGTCGCTGTTCGCCTTGTTCGCGGCCGCGACCGCGTCAAACCATTTCGCCGAGCCGACGTCCTCATCGTCTACTCTCGACGCGGTGTCGCGGATTTCGTTGTGGTCCTTTATCGCGTCCTTGGTCTCGCCTTTGGGAGTTTCTCCGTCGGCACCGCGACCGAGCTTCAACAGCTCCGGATAGAAAAACACCTCTTCCGCTCTGGCATGAGTATCGAGAAGCCCGCGAAGACGAGACCAGACGGCTCGCAACGCCTCATGATCATTCGCTTCGATTTGCTCGATGATCGCGAAGAGGCGGCGTTGTTCGGCGTGATCGTCCAGAATCAGCTGCGTGACATCCATTGCCTGTCCTTTCCGAAGAGCATCGGAGCCTAGACCAGCTTGATCTCGCGCAGCCGTTCCTGGAGATACTCGTCGGCAGTGATTGGCGGCCACTTGGGCTGCTCGCCCGCCGGCACCGTCTGCGGCAGGGCGTCGATCAGGAAGTCCGAGCGGAAGTGGAGGAAGAAGGGCATCGAGTAGCGCGCGTGGCTCGCCCGGTCCGGCGTCGGGTTGACGACGCGGTGCGAGGTCGAGCGCAGCTTCCCGTTGGTCAGCCGCTGAAGCATGTCGCCGATGTTGATGACCAGCTCGCCAGGCTTGGGTGACACCGGTATCCAGCGGCCGTCGGTGGTCAGCAGCTCCAGCCCAGCTTCCTCGGCGCCGAGCAGAAGCGTGATCGCGTTGATGTCCTCGTGCGCGCCGGCGCGGATATGCTCGCCGGTCGGCTCGCTCTGCGGCGGATAGTGGAGCGCGCGGAGCACCGAATTGCCGTCGCGCACTGCATCCTCGAAATAATCCTCGCCAATGCCGAGGTAGCGGGCGACGGCCTTCAGGACTTTGACGCCGGTGCGGTCGAAGGTGGCGTATAGCTCCTTGAACGTGTCCTTGAAGCTCGGCACCTCGGACGGCCAGAGATTGTCCGGCATGTGGCTGCGAAAGCGGTGACCCTCCGGGAGGTCGCGGCCGACATGCCAGAATTCCTTGAGGTCGTGCGCCTTGTGGCCCTTGGCCGTCTCGATCCCGAATGGCGTATAGCCGCGCGCGCCGCCGCCGCCGGGGATGAGGTAGTTGCGCTTTACCTCTTCGGGCAGCGCGAAGAATGCCTTCGCCTTGTCCTCTGCGCGGTGGATCAGCTCGTCGGGAATGCCGTGGTCGGCGATGATCGCGAACCCATATTCCTCGAAGCTCCGCCCGAGCTTCTCGGCGAAACCCTCGGGGTCGCGGTCCGCGTCGAGGAGCGAAACGGACGCAATATTGTCAGCACTGATGGTAGCCATGGCGCTGCGCAATAAGGCTAAAGCAGCAGCCCGGCTAGCGCCGCGCTCATCAGGTTGGCGAGGCTGCCGGCGAGGAGGGCGCGGATGCCGAGCTTGGCGATGACCGGACGCTGGTTGGGGGCGAGGCCGCCGGTCACCGCCATCTGGATCGCGATCGAGCTGAAGTTGGCGAAGCCGCACAGTGCGAAGGTGACAATCGCGCGGCTGTGATCGCTGAGCGTCGCCGCGTTCATCTGGCCGAGCTCGATGAAGGCGACGAACTCGTTGAGCACGAGCTTCGTGCCGAACAGTCCGCCCGCCGTGATCGCCTCGCGCCACGGCACGCCGATCAGGAACATGACCGGCGCGAAGAAATAACCGATGATCCGCTGGAAGCTGAGGTCCTCAATCCCGAACCAGTGACCGATCCCGCCGAGCAGGCCGTTGGCGAGAGCGACCAGCGCCACGAAGGCAAGCACCATCGCGCCGACGGCGACGGCGAGCTTCACGCCCGTCTGTGCGCCTTGTGCGGCGGCCATGATGATGTTGGCGGGCTTCACGCCTTCCTCGAACGTCTCGGCGACATCGACCTTGGCGTCCTCCGCGGCGTCGGTGTCTTCCGGATCGTCCGGCATGATCATCTTGGCCATCAGGATGCCGCCCGGCGCCGACATGAAGGCGGCGGCGAGGAGGTAGGGCAGGTAGCGCTCGCCAAGCAGGCTGGCGTAGGCCGCGAGGATCGTGCCAGCGACGCCGGCCATGCCGACGCACATCACGGTGAAAAGTCGCGAAGGCGGAAGGGCGGCGAGATAGGGGCGGACGACCAGCGGCGATTCCGACTGCCCGACGAAAATGTTCGCGGCTGCCGACAGCGATTCGACGCGGCTGATCCCGGTCACCCAACCGATCGCGCCGCCAACCCAGCGGACGATCCGCTGCATGATCCCGAGATAATAAAGAATCGCGACGAGGCTCGCGAAGAAGATGATCACCGGCAGCGCGGCGATGGCGAAGGTGTTCGCGAGCGGGTTCTTGTCGGCGGGGCCGAACAGGAACTCTGTGCCCTTGTTGGCGTAGCTCAGGAGGTTGGCGACGCCGCTCGACAGCCACTGGATCGTCGACACGCCGATAGTAGTCTTGAACACGAAGAGCGCAATCGCAGCCTGCAGCGCAAACGCCGCGCCGACGACGCGCAACCGGATCGCGCGGCGGTTCGTCGACAGCGCGAAGGCGATCGCGAGGATGACGAGGATCCCCGCGATCCCCAGCAACTTCTGATTCATTGAAACTGAGCCCCTCCCCGAGGCCGATTACCAGACCATGCCCTGCGTAGCGGCTGTGACGGCTTCGTCCAGCAATTCAAGCGCTTGTTCCGGAGTCTCGGCGACGAGCAGCTGCTGGCGCCGCTGCGCCGACATGAACCCGCTCTCGGTCGCGTGGCCGATGAAGGTGATCAGCCCGTCCCAATAGCCGTTGGTGTTGAGCAGGCAGAACGGCTTTTTGTGATAGCCGAGCGCGTTCCAGCTCCACGCCTCGAACAGTTCGTCGAGCGTGCCGATGCCGCCGGGAAGCGCGAGGAAGCCGTCGGCAAGCTCGGTCATCTTGGCTTTGCGCTCGTGCATCGTCTCGACGACGTGCAGCTCGGTGACGCTCGGGTGCGCGACCTCGATGTCGACCAGCGCCTGCGGGATTACCCCGTACACTTTGCCGCCAAGCTCGAGCACGCTGTCGGCGATGAGGCCCATCAGGCCGAGCCGCCCGCCGCCGTACACGAGCTGGATCTTCTCGCGCACCATCGCCGCGGCGGTCGCCTTCGCGGCTTCTGCAAAGGCGGGATCGGTGCCGGGCGCGGAGCCGCAATAGACGGCCAGCTGGTCGAGATTCTTCACAGGTTCACCAATTGCTTGAGGTCGACTTCGGGACGAGCCCCGAAGTGAGAGATGATCTCCGCCGCGGCGATGGCGCCGGCGTGGAGGCTGTCGAGGACTCCGCGTTCCCTGCAGCGCGCCGCAAGGAAGCCGGCGGCGAAGAGGTCGCCCGCGCCGGTCGTGTCGACGACTTTGCTCACCGGCGCGGCGGGGATCTGCGAGACCTTTCCGCGCTCCGAAGCCAGTGACCCATCCGCGCCGAGGGTGATCACGAGGGTCTCAACCTTCTGGGCAAGCGAAGCGATGCAATCCTCGATGTCGCTGCACCCGGTAAGGTGCCGAATCTCATGCTCGTTCCCGAACAGGACATCGACGAGCCCCGCTTCGATCATGCCGAGAACGCCCTGGCGCCGGTCGCCGATGCACAGGCTTTCCGACAGAGTGAATGCGACCGTGCGGCTGGCGGCGTGCGCTATCCGCGCCGCCTCGAGCATCGCTGCGCGCGGGCGATCGGGCCCCCATAGATATCCTTCGAGGAAGGTCACGGTGGCACAGCGGACCAGCTCCGGATCGAGAGCGGCGACGGTCAGCTCATGGCTCGCTGCCGGGCAGGTATTCATCGTCCGCTGACCGTCCGGCGTGACGAGGATCAGGCACCGGCCCGTCGGCGGCGGCGACTTCAGCGCCGGCGTTTCGAAGCGGACTCCGAGCGCGCGCATGTCGTGCGCGAAGATCGTGCCGAGCTGGTCATCCGCGACCTGGCCGACGAACGCGGCGTTGAGTCCGAGCGCGGCCGCGCCCGCCATGCTGTTGGCCGCCGACCCGCCGCTGATCTCGCGCGCGGGGCCCATCGCCGCGTAGAGTTCGTCGGCCTGCTCGTACGTCAGAAGCTGCATGCCGCCCTTGGGAAGGCCGTGCTTCTCGATAAACGAATCGTCGGTGGTCGCGATCACGTCGACGATCGCGTCGCCGATCGCGACAATGTCCAGGCTTTGGGGAATCACGGTCGCCCCGCTAGCCGCCGCATGGAACTCCGGTCAACGCCGGTTGCGCCAAACGCGGAACCGGCTAGGCCTCGCATCCATGGCTACTCAAACTTCCAGCGCCGCCGGTCCGATTGCGCGTTCGCTGTTCGCTTTCTCGATCTTCTACGGCGGTATGGTCTGCATCGCCGGCGTGCTCGGCAACAAGCAGGTCGCGCTTGGCCCGCTCGCCGTCGAATCCGGAATCTTCGCCTTCCTGCTGCTGGTCGTGACGTCGAGCTCGATTGCCGAGCTTCACGGCCGAGCTACCGCGAACCGGCTGGTGGTGATCGGCTTCGTCCCACTGCTCGCGTCGCTGGTGCTGAGCCTGTTCGTGCTCGCGCTTCCCGCCTCGCCGCAGATGGATCCGGCGCGACTGTCCGCCTTCGATACGATGATGAGCGGGACCCCGCGGATCTGGCTCGGCGGAATCCTCGCCTATGGCATTTCGACCCTGCTCAACGTGACCATCTTCAGCCGCTTGAAGAGGAGCGAGGGCAATCGGCTGCTTTGGTTCCGGTCCGCCGTGGCGAGCATGCTCAGCCAGATCGTGGACACCTGCATCTTCGTGACGGTGTCCTTCTACGGCGTGTTCCCGATCGGCGAGTTGCTGCTTGGCCAGATGCTTGCGAAGGTGGTTCTCTCCGCCGTGCTCGTGCCGCCTTTGGTGTACGGTTTCGTCGCCCTCGGGCGCCGGCTGGACGGCACGGAACCTACCGAAAGATAGTGTCCTTTTTGCAACTGTTCCGTGAATCATTCGCGTCACGGTTCAGCTGTAATGACTCTGTCCAAAACCCCGGCTAGCCCTTCGGCGTCCATTAAAAACTCGAAGTGCTCGGGGGAGTAGTTTCCGTGAAAAAGTTCGTGCTGTTCTGCACGACGGCAATGCTGCCGTCGGCTGTTTTTGCTCAATCTACCGGTACGGTCGAAGTCGAGAAGGACACGATCGTCGTCACCGGCTCGCGCGCCCAGAAGGGCACCAGCGGCATCGTCATTCAGGACTCGACGAAGGCGAAGGGGCTCGTCACGCAGGAGTTCATCGCGAAGCAGAGCCCTGGCCAGACCCTTCTTAACACCATCAACTACATCCCGGGCGTGAACTTCACGCAGAACGATCCGTACGGTAGCTCGGGTGGCAACCTCCGCATCCGCGGCTTCGACGGCAACCGCGTCAGCGTCACCTTCGACGGCGTTCCGCTGAACGACAGCGGCAACTATGCCGTGTTCCCGAACCAGATGCTCGATCCCGAGCTCGTCCAGGAAATCAACGTCAACTTGGGCGCCACCGACGTCGATTCGCCGACGGCCTCGGCTGCCGGTGGTACCGTCAACTTCCGCTCGATCACTCCGACCGACAAGATGGGAGCGACCGTCGACGGTTCGCTTGGAACGTTCAACTTCCACCGCATCTTCGGTCTCGTGGAGACGGGCGAGTTCACCCCGTGGGGAACGAAGGCCTGGTTCGCGGCCAGCCGCAACACCTACGACATGTGGCGTGGCGACGGCGAAATCAAAAAGTGGCAGGTCAACGGCAAGATCTACCAGCCGCTCGGCAACGGCGACTTCGTCTCGCTCGCCGGCCATTACAACCAGAACCGCAACAACAATTACAACAACCCCAACCTCACCGACCTGCGCACGATCTTCGGTTCGAGCGTCATCCCGAGCACCCTGCCGGCCAACGGCAACCCGGTGGTGGTCGGCAATTTCACCGATTCGCAGTGGGACGCAGTCAACAGCATCGCCTATCAGCGCGTCTGCCGGGATCTCACCGGCGCAATCGTGAGGCGAGTCCCGGGAGCGTCGGACCCGACTAACTGCTTCGACCCGAGCCAGCCGGCCGGTCCGACCGGAGCGCCTGGAACGGGCCTTCAGAACCCGTCGATCACCAACCTGCTGGGCGTCCAGATCAACCCGTCGAACACGGGTAACATCCGCGGTCAGTCGCGCTTCACGCTTGCGGACGGGCTCATCCTGACGGTCGACCCGACGTTCCAGTACGTGCTCGCCAACGGCGGCGGCCAGGGCGTTCGCATCGCCGAGACCGACAACATCTTCAAGCAGGGTGTTGCGGGTGCGCAAGGCACCGACCTCAACAACGATGGCGACTTCAACGATTCGATCCTCGTCGGACGTCCGTCGATCACCAACACGCATCGTTGGACGGTCGTTAGCTCGCTCGTGTGGAGGATGGACCCGAACAACACGTTCCGCGTCGCCTACACCTTTGACCGTGCACATCACCGGCAGACCGGCGAGTACGGATTCACCGACGACAACTTCAATCTTGAGGACCCGTTCTTCGGCCGCAATGGCGAACCGATTCTCACGGCGACCGGTGAAGTGGCGCAGAACCGCGACCGTACCTCGATCGCGCTGCTCAACCAGCTGTCGGGTCAGTATATCGGCCGCTTCTTCGACCAGCGGCTGCGCGTCGAAGTCGGCGTTCGTTCGCCGTGGTTCAAGCGTGACCTGGACCAGCATTGCTACACGCCGGTGACCGGCACCAGCACGAGCATCTTCCCGTTCTGCTACGCGAACCCGACGAATCTGTTCGTGCCCGGCACGACCACGAAATACGTCATCGTGGCGCCCGACGTGGATCCCACCACCGTGGGCAGCAATGCGCTCTACGCGCCGTTCAAGGCGACGTATAAGTACCACAAGATCCTGCCGAACCTCGGTGCAACCTTCGCGGTCACGGACGCGCTCAGCGTCTTCGCCAGCTATGCGAAGGGCCTGTCCGCGCCCCGCACGGACAACCTGTATCGTTCGCCCATCGTGGACGTGAAGCCGGAGACTACGGACTCGTTCGACCTCGGCGCCCGCTACATCACCGGGCGGTTCCAGGCACAGGGCACGTTGTGGAAGATCACCTACCAGAACCGCATCGTGACGGCTTTCGATCCGGAGACGAACACGTCGTTCGATCGTAACGTCGGCAAGGTGAAGAGCTGGGGCTTCGACGGCGGTCTCGGCTTCAAGCCGATCCGTGAGCTGAACCTCATCGGGCTCCTCAGCTACACGCAGGCGAAGCTGCAGGACGATCTTCTGCTCGGCACGATCAAGTATAACAGCGCGACGCCGCCGGCGGCGACCACCGTCACGCCGTACGTCTTCTACTGCGGCCCGATCCCGACGACGGGTACGGCGAACGTGCCGGTATGTGCGGCTACGGGCGGCAAGTTCGTGGTTGAGACCCCGAAGTGGCAGTTCGGTGGCCGCGCCGAGCTCAACATCAAGCCAGTCACGCTCGGCATCCAGGCCAAGCATGTCGGTCCGCGTTGGGCAACCGACGTCAACGACGTGAAGGTGGCGGGATACACTACCGTCGATCTCGACGCGCGGATCGGCCTGGAAGACTACGTCCACCTCAACAAGGCGTACTTCCAGCTGAACGTCATCAACCTGCTGAACGAGCATTATTTCGGTAATCTCTCGACCAGCATCAACGCCTTCGGCTTCGGCAGCAGCGCTCCGCGCTTCACGCCGGTGTCCACGCGCGCAGTGACGGGGACGCTGACGGTCGGCTTCTAAGCCGCATCGTCTGCAAGCAATCGGGCCGGGGGTCGTTCGCGACTTCCGGCCTTTTTGTTAGGTGCCGCCGGGGGAGGAACTCTGTGCACGTTCAACGCGCGTTAGCGCCGAACCGAATTTCCCGAGCGGCGGAATCGGCTTCCAGCTGCCCGCGAAAGGCATATCCTGATCCCTCAAGGCGGGAGTCGGGCAAATGGCATGGAATATCGGACGCACGGAGGCGCTTTCGGATCCGCTCGCGGCGCGGCGCAAGGCGCTCGCTAAACTGCGTGGCCTGGCCGAACTCGACGATCCCGAGAGCACCGTGGTACCGATCCTGATCGACGCGATCATCCTCGCCGAAGCCTATCGCGGGGCCCGGCATGAAATCACTTTCCTCCCTGAACTGACGCGCAGCGTCGACGCGCTAATCCGCGAGCTGAACGCGGCCGAGAAGGCAAAGGAGTGGGCGGAGCCGCTCAGCGCGGCCTAGGAAAGCGCGCGGCCCCAACGCGCGCAAGGCGTTCGAGCCGCCGCCGCTCCAATTGGTGAACGGCGAATCAACCATAACGGTTGATCGAGCGGTTAACCGGCCAGCCGTATGATGTCGGCAGTGAGTCCAGACGGCAGGGGGCGTGCCGTCGAGTCAGCGCAGATGTGAGTATCCCGGCCGGCCGCGCATCGGCTGCCGGGCGACGCTTACAGGAGCGGGCAGGGACATGAAGATGGAAGGCCAGTTCGAAGGACGCGATGTCCATTCGCGTTCGCCGCGCGTGGACACAGAGTTCCTCGTGCTGTTGCGCTGCGCCGAGGGCAAGTCGCCGGCCCGAATCACCAATCTGTCTGCCACAGGCTTCCGGCTGCAGACGCCGCGCGAGCTCGAGGCCGGTTGGGAGATCACTCTGGAGACGCCCAAGCATCCGCCGGTCCGGTGCATCATCCGCTGGGTGACGGGCAGGGAGGCCGGCGGAGTGTTCCTCGAACCGATCACGCTCTAGCGACGCACCTAAGTATCCTTCGCTGCATTCAGGCGAGGCAGCGGCGGCATGACGGCGTCCTCCAATCCTCGCTCACCGCGAATGCGGTTGGTTCTCTCCAAGCCGTAGACGAAGGACTTCTCAACGGTGAACGGTTCGGCGTCGGCCGCTTCGTTCCGCCAAATGCGGCGACCGGGCATGTCGAAGTGGCGATTGCTGTAGACGTGAATCGATCCGGATGCATCCGCGCCCGTGTTTTCGATGTCGTGAATGAGATCCGGCGGAAGAAGTTCGACTGACGGAGCGTCGATCTCCTGTCGTCCACGATGGACGAGCGTCCCGCCTTGCTCGGCATAGATGTTGAACGCCTCAGCACCTTTGTAGACGCCGATTACCGCCCAACCGGCATGGTCGTGCGGCACGCCGAACAGGTTCGCCGGAAACGCGAGGTGATAGATGGTCAACTCGTCATTGTTGACGAAGACGTCGGCCATGGGCGCGGGGGATTGCCCTTCCTGCCGACTAGCGATCGCCTTTGTGATAGCTTCGGGACCGGCGATCACCTCGCGAAGGATGTCCGCGATCCGTTGCGGCGCATCTTTCTCGCGAACGGCCGAGCTACAACGTGCGACGAAATCATCGACATCGAATCCCATTGGATCGCGTTCCTTAAACTCTGAGCACCCCTGCAGCCTCCGCCTCGCGCTGCAGGTTCCGGGCGAGTTGGCTGAGGCCGTTGAGATATTGCGGCGGACAGTGGACGTCGCGGTAGTTGAGCTGGGCGGCGGCGCGGAGAGTCCAGAAGGGGTCGACCAGGTGTGGCCTTGCCAGCGCGACCAGGTCGGCGCGCCCGGCGGCGAGGATCGAGTTGGCGTGGTCGGGTTCGTAGATGTTGCCGACGGCCATGGTCGCGAGCTTGCCTTCGTTGCGGATGCGGTCGCTGAACGGCGTCTGGAACATGCGGCCGTAGACTGGCTGCTGTCCGACCCAGGTCTGGCCCGCCGAGACGTCGATCAGGTCCGCGCCTTCGCGCGCAAAGGCTTCGCCGATCTCAACCGCGTCCCCGGGCGTGATTCCGTTGTCGCCGGCCCAGTCGGTGGCGGAGATGCGCACCGACATCGGCTTGTCGCCTGGCCAGGCGGCGCGCATCGCGGCGAAGACTTCGAGCGGGTAGCGGAGGCGGTTCTCCAGTGAGCCGCCATATTCGTCGGTGCGCCTGTTCTGCAGCGGACTGATGAAACCAGCGAGCAGATAGCCGTGGGCGGCGTGGAGCTCGACCATGTCGAAGCCGCACTCGAGGCCCATGCGCACCGCGGCGACGAACTGGTCGCGCACCTCGTCCATGTCCGCTCGGGTCATCGGCGTCGGTACCTGGTTTACCGGCGACCAGGGCACGTCGCTCGCGGCCACGACAGGCCAGTTGCCCTCGTCGAGCGGGACGTCGTTTCCTTCCCAGCCGAGCTTCGTCGAGCCCTTGCCGCCCGAATGACCGAGCTGGAGGCAGATTTTCGCTTTTGAGTTGCCGTGGACGAAGGTGACGATCCGCTTCCACGCGGTGGCATGCTCATCGTTCCACATTCCCGTGCAGCCGGGGCTGATCCGGCCTTCGGGCGAAACGCAGGTCATCTCGGTGAAGAGGAGCCCGGCGCCGCCGAGGGCGCGCTCGCCGTAATGGACGAAGTGGAAGTCGCCCGGCGTGCCGTCGACCGCCGAATACATCGCCATCGGCGAGACGGTGACCCGGTTCTGCACCTCCATCTCGCGCAGCTTGAACGGCGCGAACATCGGCGGCGCCGTCTTGTTCGAGCGGCCGTCGGTTGCGCGCTTCCAGAACCAGCGCTCGACGCCTTCCAGCCACTCGCGGTCGCGAAGCCGCAGGTTCTCGTGGCTGATGCGCTGCGAGCGGGTGAGGAGTGAATAAGCGAACTGGAGCGGCTCGAAGTGGGTGTAGCGCTCGAGCGTCTCGAACCATTCGGTTGAGTTGCGCGCGCTGTTCTGCAGCTTCAGGACCTCGATGTTCCGCTCGGCCTGATATTCGTCGAGCGCGGCTTCGAGGCTGAGGCCGGGCCGGTTGAGGACCTCGGCGAGTTTGATCGCGTCCTCGAGCGCGAGCTTGGTGCCGCTGCCGATCGAGAAATGCGCGGTGTGGGCGGCGTCGCCAAGGAGGATGACGTTGCCGCTCGTCCAGCGCTCGCACTTGATGCGCCGGAAGCTGAGCCAGGCCGCCGAGCCGACGAGGTGCGATGCGTTCGACTGGAGCGAATGACCGTCGAGATATTTGGCGAAAAGTTTCTCGCAGGCGGCGATGCTTTCATCCTGCGACATCCGGTCAAAGCCGAAGCTGCGCCAGGTTTCCTCGGAACATTCGACGATGAAGGTCGAGCAATCCGGCGCGAAGCGGTAGGCATGGGCCCAGATCCAGCCGTGCCCGGTCTCCTCGAAGGCGAAGGTAAAGGCGTCGAACACTTTCGACGTGCCGAGCCAAACGAACTTGTTGGCGCGGACGTCGATGTCGACGCCGAACGCCTTCAGTGTCGCATCGCGGAAGCGGGAGTTGGCGCCATCCGCCGCGATGACGAGATCGTAGCCGCGCCATTTGGGGTCGGCGGGATCGCACTCGGCATTGAAATGCAGCGTCACGCCCAACTCGCGCGCGCGGTTCTGCAGGATCTCGAGCAGACGCTTGCGGCCGATGCCGATGAAGCCGTGGCCGCCCGAGGTGATCGTCTGCCCTCCGAAGTGGACGTCGATATCGTCCCAGTGCGCGAACTCGGCGTTGATCGTCGCGGCGGAGACCGGATCGTTGGCCGTGATGTTCTCGACCGTGAGGTCGGAGAAGACCACGCCCCAGCCGAAGGTGACGCCCGGCGCGTTGCGCTCGAACACCTCGATTTCGTGCCCCGGATCACGGAGCTTCATCGAGATGGCGAAGTAGAGGCCGGCCGGGCCGCCGCCAATGCAGGCGATTTTCATGCCCCTGGCCCCCGAAACGCAGCAGTTGCAGCGAGCCTAGGCGCGCATGCGGTGGCCGCAATCCGGCTTTCCATCCAACTTATCCACAGCCCAGCATGTCCCATTTGCATAGCATGGCACAGCAGCCCGCCTGTAGGACAGTACCCGCGTCCCGTCTTGGGGCAGCGCCAACGGGGGCAGTACTGGCGCCGGTAACCGGTTGTTAAAGCCCTGTCCGTACACCGCGAATTCAACGAACTAGGTGAACGGAACGTTGAGAGATTTGCTCGACCCGCTCGCGATTGTGGTCGCCATCTTCCGCCACCCGCGCAGGGTGAATGGGGCGGCCGCGGGCGCGCTCGCGCTCACCATGGGCGGAGTCGCGCTTGCGCAAAGCAACGATCGCCCGGGTTCGTCCGTCACCGTTGAGCTGCCGCCGGCAATGCCCGCTGCGCTCTATGAGCAGGCGAGCGGCGCCGCCGCGCTCGACATCCGCTCGACCGGCGACGAAGCGAAGATGATCAACGCATCGCTGCCGTTCGCGACAGCCGCCCTGCAGCCCGCCCAGCCGTTCATCCTGAGCGGCGACGACACGCAGCGGGAGCGGGCTCTCCTCTGCCTTACCCAGGCGGTCTATTACGAAGCCAAGGGCGAGCCCGAGCAGGGCCAACGCGCGGTCGCCCAAGTCGTTCTAAACCGGGTGCGCCATCCGGCCTTTGCCAAGTCGGTATGCGGCGTCGTCTATGAAGGCGCTGCCGGCGGCACTTGCCAGTTCAGCTTCGTCTGCAACGGCTCGCTCGACCGGCGTGCGGACCCGGCGGCATGGCGTCATGCGCAGACGATCGCTCGGCAGGCTCTCTACGGCTATGTCGAGCCGTCCGTGGGCGAAGCCACGCATTATCACGCCGATTATGTTGCCCCGACGTGGGGACCGCTGCTCGCGAAGGTGGCATCGATCGGCCAGCATATCTTCTATCGCTGGCCGGGCCGGTGGGGCGAAGCGGCGGCGTTCACCGGCCGCTATGCGGGTGAGACCAAGGAAAGCTCGGTGCTCCACCTGGCGGCGGCCGCTGCGAAGGTCGAAGCGGTCAAGATCGCTGACGTCGCGACCAAGCCGCACGTGACCTACGACATAGCCGCGCTGCTTACCGCGCCCGAGACGGTGAAGACCCCGGAACAGGATAAGCCCGCCACTCCCGAAACGGCCGCCGCGGGGCCATCGGGCGCTACGCTCGCCAGCAAATAGCCGAAGCTATTCCACCTCCCGGATGAATTCGTCGACGAGCCGGTTGAACTCGTCGGGCTTTTCGAGATTCGCGATGTGACCCGCGCCTTCGATCAGCTTCAGGCTCGCTCTCGGGATCAAATTCGCCAATTCCCGTGAAAGCGCGGGTGGGGTGACCTTGTCCTCGGTCCCGCACAGCACAAGGGCGCGTTCCGCTATCGCGCATGCGCGGAACGACTGCTCGGCGAGCCAGACCGCTTCGGCGCCGATCCGGTAAGCGGCGGGATCGATCCAGGCCATCGTCTCGACCACCTCGCTTCGCACCGCCGGGTCGGCCGGCGGCGCAAGCAGGACGTCGACGCGGGCTTCGGCCATGCCCCTGAGATCGATGCTACCCGCGATTGAGCGATCGTAGATCGCCCGCCCGTCCGGATGCACGGCAAAGGTGTCGGCGAGGATCAGCGACGCGCAGCGCTGCGATTGAAGGTGATGCATGGCGATGGCCACGACCCCTCCAAGCGACAGGCCACAGATGTGCGCGCGCTCAATCTCCAACGCGTCCATCGCCGAGAAGATCGCGGCGGCATAATCGTCGCGGGTCGTGCCTTCGGGCGCCGGCGCGCTGTCGCCGTAACCCGGATAGTCGAACGCCACCGCCCTGCGAGTCCGGCCGAAATGCTCCAGCTGCGGGCGCCACACGGACTTGTCGGAACCGACGCCGTGCAGGAAGACGATGGGTATCGGCTCACCGCCGCCCTCTTCATAGCCGATGACGCCGCTGCTGGTTTCGACTCTGGGCATGCGCACCATCTTGGCAGCGCGGCACTCGCCACGCTAGCGTTGCGCCATGACGCGAATGACGGTGAACGGCGAAGCGGTGCAGTACAGGCTCGATCCGTCGACGCCGCTTTTGTGGGCGCTGCGCGATGCTTCCAACCTCACGGGCACGAAATATGGCTGCGACAGCCGCGACTGCGGCGCCTGTACCGTGATCATCGACGGCAGCGGGATGACCAGCTGCAGCGTGACCATCGGCGAGCTCGACGGCGCGCAGGTGACGACGATCGAGGGCCTTTCGGGCGATCGCTCGCACCCGGTCCAGAAGGCGTGGCTCGCCGAGCAGGTGACGATGTGCGGCTATTGCGAGCCGGGCTTCATCATGGCGATTGCCGCGCTCCTCGAGACGAGCCCGCGGCCCAGCGAAGGACAGGTCGCCGCGCTTCCGAACATCTGCCGTTGCGGCGCTTATCCGCGCATCAAAAGGGCGATCGCGCGCGCGGCGAATACCGCTCCACCGCAGCCTTCACAAAGCTGAACGTACGGCAGCGAAACGGTTCAGCGGCTGCTCATCCCGAAAATGACACAACTCACGTCATCTTTTGAAGGACTCAGTAGAGATGCGTAAGTTTCTGATCACTCTTTTGCTGGCGGGTGCAGCGGCATCGCCCGCGCTCGCCCAGGACCACGGTTGGCGCCACGGCGACGACGACAACCAGCATCATTCGCAAAGCCAGAGCCAGAGCCAGAGCCAGAGCCGCGGCGACCGCAGCGACCGCAGCGAGGCGCGCCAGCAGACGCGTGACTCGGTGCGCTCGATCGCCAACGGCGGACATGCCGACCGGCAGGACGTGCGCGCGGCGGTTCGCGACTACCAGCTGCGTCAGCAGGCGCAGGCGGGCGGGGACCAGGCGCAGCAGGTGCAGCAGCAGGCCGTCCAGCAGCGGACCTATCAGCGCAACCGCGACGGCAGCTGGAACGGTACCAGCAACCCTGCGCAGCGCATCGTCGAGCAGCAGATCCGCCAGGAGCGCCGCTCGGGCGACCAGAGCAACTGGAGCCGTCAGAACGGCGGCCACTACGGTTCGGGCACCCAGAATTATTCGGGCGGCCACAGCCGGTGGGCGAATGGCGGATGGAACCGGAATTGGCGGAACGACAGCCGGTACGACTGGCATCGCTATCGCCACCACCACCGGTCGATCTTCCACCTCGGCTTCTACTACGACCCGTTCGGCTACGGCTATTCGCCGTTCAACATCGGCTATCGTTTGCAGCCGGCTTATTACGGCCAGAACTTCTGGTTCGACCCGAGCATGTACGGGCTACCTTACCCGCCGCCGGGCACGCAGTGGGTCCGCTACTGGAACGATGCGGTTCTGGTCGATGTCTACTCCGGTGAAGTCGTCGACGTGATCCGCGATTTCTTCTGGTAGAGCCTGACGGCTTATTGATCGAAGGGGCGTTGCGAGCCTAATCGCAGCGCCCCTTTTCACATCCGCAAACGCTCTCCCTCGAGGTCCTGATGAAATTTGCCGCTCGCCTGATCCTGTCTTGCTCGATGTTCGGGCTCGCAACGGCCGGGGCGGCTGACGCGCAGCCAGCGCCGACCGCCGCCGCGCAGGCGAGCGCTCACGCGCGGCTGTTCCAGCTGTTCAAGCAAAGCGACGAGGCGGGCCTCAAGCGGAACCCACTCCAGGCGCTTTACCGCGGCGACACTCGCTATGCGGACCGCCTTGGCGACCTCTTCAGCGACGCGCATTACCAGGCGGAGAAAGCCGCGGCCGAGCATGACCTCGCGGCGCTGCAGGCGATTCCGCGCGACCAGCTGAACGCGACCGACCGGATCGCCTACGATGTTTTCGAGAACCAGACCGAGGAAACGCTCAAGGCCTTTGCGCCGGACATGCTGGCGATCCGCGAAGCGCTGCCGATGAATCACTTCTACGGTCTTCACACCGAATATCCGACGGTCGCGAGCGGGCAGGGCGCGGCGCCGTTCAAGACCGTCGCCGACTATGAAAACAATTTGAAGCGCAACCGCGACTTCGCCGCCAATGTCGACGAGGCGATCGGGCAGTGGAAGAAGGGCGAGGCGGAAGGGATCGTCGACACCAAGCTGACGGTCCGCAACATGATCGAGCAACTCGACAACCAGCTCAAGCTGAAGCCCGAGGAGTCGCCCAACTGGGGCCCGGTCAAGGCTTTCCCGGCGGCGATCCCCGCCGCGGAACGCACGCGGCTGACCAATGAATACCACCAATCACTTTCGACGGTCGTCTATCCGGCGCTGCAGCGGATGCGCGACTTCCTGGAGAACGAATATCTCGCCCATGCGCGCGAGGGCGTCGGTCTCATGTATATGAAGGGCGGCGACAAATATTACCGCACGCTCATCGAGGCGAACACCACTGAAGCGCTCGACCCGGACCAGGTCCACAAGCTGGGCCTGAGCGAGGTCGCGCGGATCAACAAGCAGTTCGACGAGGTGCGGGCGCAGGTCGGCTTCCCGGGCACGCTGCACGAATTTTTCGACTACATGCGGACCAGTCCCAAGTTCCAGCCGAAGAGCAAGGAGGAGCTGGAGCGGGGCTTCGCGACGGTGAAGAAGAAGGTCGAGGCGAAGGTTCCTTCATTCTTCGCGAAGACCCCGAAGGCGGGCCTCGTGATCCGGCCTTACCCGCCCTATCGCGAGAAGTTCGAGGCGGGCGGCAGCTATGAGCAGGGAACGCCGGATGGCTCGCGGCCCGGCACCTTCTACTTCAACGCCTACGATCTTCCGGCGCGGTTCACGTGGGAAGAAACGACGCTCTTCATGCACGAGGGCGAGCCCGGGCATCACTTTCAGATCAGCCTTGCGCAGGAGAATTCGAGCCTGCCGGCCTTCATGCAATTCGGCGGCAACAATGCCTACGTCGAAGGCTGGGCGCTGTACGCGGAATCGCTCGGCTATCCGATGGACATGTACACGGACCCGTATCAGCGGTTCGGCAACCTCAATGACGAGATGCTGCGCGCGATGCGGCTGGTGGTCGACACCGGCCTCCACTCGAAGGGTTGGACCCGCGATCAGTCGATCCAGTACATGCTCGACAATAGCGGCGAGTCACGGACCGACGCGACGGCGGAGGTCGAGCGCTACATCGCCATTCCCGGCCAGGCGCTTTCGTACAAGATCGGCCAGCTGACGATCAGCCAGCTCCGCGACAAGGCGAAGGCGGCGCTGGGACCCAAGTTCAACATCCGCGAATATCATGCGCGGGTGCTAGACACCGGAGCGCTTCCGCTCCCGATCCTCGAGAAGAAGATCGACGACTGGATCGCAGCTAAGAAATAGTTCGGCGATCAGGCGGCGTTCGCCGTGCTTTCGAATGACGCCAGCAACTCGCGGAAAGCGGCCTTGCGATCCACGAGGTCGGCGAGCGAGTAGCCGTCCAGGACGTCCATGAAGGCGCGGCGAGCCTCGTGAAGAGCCGCGGTTAGCGCGCAGGCGGGGGCGATCACGCAGGACCCGCAGTCGACGAGGTCGAAGGTCCCCTCGGTATGGCGGACGACCTCGCCGACGCTGATCTCGCTGGCCGGCCGGGCCAGGCGAACGCCTCCGCTGCGGCCGCGGACGGCGGCGACGAACCCCTGCTTGCGAAGGTCGTGAACCACCTTCGTCAGGTGATTGTGCGAGATGCGATAGGTGCGCGCGATCACGGCGATCGAGGACAGTCGGTCGGGCTGGGCGGCGAGGTGCATCAGCACCCTCAGCGCATAGTCAGTGTAGCTTTTGAGCCGCATTCAGCCTGATACCAGAAAATATTCTTACGCGATACATGTATACGGATTGCACGATTTTAATCGACCGAATAGATGCGCCGCCAGTACATGATTTAGCGAGTCGGGGAGGCAGCCAAAAATGAGGCAGCAAGAGCTCGGGAATTCCGCCGCGTACGAGATCGTCGAAGCGCCTTTGCCATTGGTCTCGCGAGAGCGGGCGCAGCCGGCATCAGCCGTATCCGACATGCCGGTTGCTGCCGGAACGTTCCTCGTCCTGTCCTACGCGAGCCTGATGGGCGCATTCGCCCTGACGATCCACGGCGCGCGGGCGGACTTC